>Ga0070746_10000043_pt1 | contig 54494 bp, 66 predicted proteins | sample VirMetDEL_Mar_21_FD_77016 | JGI IMG/M metagenome (GOLD analysis project Ga0070746, IMG submission 77016) | Aqueous microbial communities from the Delaware River and Bay under freshwater to marine salinity gradient to study organic matter... | ecosystem: Environmental > Aquatic > Marine >...
ATCATATTTCACTCCCCTGTGTCCTTCCACACAAGTACCCAATCAGAACCATACGCCATGCGGTAGTTTTGCATGAGGAAGTCCTTCGTGTTATGTTCATCAGCCGTGTCTAGATGTTCCCATTCTCCATGTTTATCACCCAAGTATTTTCCCCACAAGTATATTCTTTTATCATTCATTTTGCTCACTCTCCTTTCACCTGTTGCCCACACGTAGGGCAGCATTTCTTGTCGGTTTTGTGTGTTTTCCACACATGCATTTGACAAATACCATCTAGTTTTTCGCCCGCTTCTGTCTTTGTGTCGCCTAAGTAATTACTAAAGTATGGATGCTCAAACAACGCATGAGTCCCCGTTTCTAATCTGTATAATCTCCAAGACCTTCCGTATAGTTGTGAGCCTTCTTGTAGTTCTACTCTACCTGTTCCGTGTGTCATACTTAATTCATTAATTATTGCTACCATATCTCTTATTTCTTTTATCGTCCATCTATAACTCATACTGTCACCCCCATCCACCAATCAGGCTGTCTGCTAGGTATCTTATCCCACTTAGCAAATGTCTTTGCGTGGTAGTATGAACGGTACGCTACAACAGCATCATCGTGCTTATGTTCATCAGGCATAGCCTGAGCAAACGGTGTAAGTGTAGATGATTCGATGTTATGTTTTGGTATACTACACCACATGTTGTATATTGGTGTAGCACATGCATGACCTTTACCATACCTGAAGTGCATCTCTCCAACCAACGCCAACCCATGTCTAGCCAACCAATCAAAGTTAGCCCATGATTCTGTAGCCCAAATTGTACACGGATGGTTTTCGTGTGCCATCTTGTATGGCGTACCTGCTTTGGTTACAACACCCAACAACAATAACATATCATCGTCAGCACCTCTCTTGCGTAGAGAACTAGCAAGCATCTGTGCTGTCTCAAGTATCATCTTGGGTACATGTTTATCACACATCATTTGTGCTGCTGTTATTGGGTCATCATCTAATACAAATATATTCATTTTCTCATCACTCCTATAATTTCCTTGTAAGCCATATAATATCTCAACACTAAGTTGCCGATTAACAATACAAATATTCCTACTACCAATACCATTGGTATTGTGTCTACTACATTCATGATTCATCCCCCATTATCTCATCTCTCATAGATTGCACTACCTTGTCTACAACATCTTCTTGTTCACGTCTAAACGACCAATCGTTAATCGGTATCACATCACACCACTCATCACCTGTCATCATTACAGAAATGGTCTGTGAGTTATCACCTTTGGAGAAGTCTATGTTAGAATGCTCAAGGTTTAATGCTTGGTAAGCCATTTCTTCGTAGTCATGCAATTGTATACCAATATCGTTCTCTTCAGACCGAAGTAAACGAACGCTTCTTCCAGCAGGTAATGGGAAGAAAGCCTCGATAGCAAAGCCCTCATCCTCAACCATTCTCCTGATGAACTCTTTTAGGTTGCCACCAAATCTTGGGTTGTAGTATGGTCGCTCTTCATTATCCATTTCATACTTAGCCCACTTGTGTCTCTCACTCATTCAAACATCCCTTTCCTATACCAACGACCATCTTCATCTTCAAGCATAATATACTTAGGCCACTTTGTGTCCAAGTTCTCTAAGGTATCTCCTAACCACCAAGATATATCTCTTCGTATTACGGTATCATCATCTAATGCTATAGTTATTCTATCGTATTTAATCCACCATCCTATTACCCTACCTTCGGCAAATGGGTTTGTTTCACCATCTTCGGGGTTAAATAATTCATCCAAATCTATACAACAATGTGTTTCATAGGTTAATTCAATTTTCTTTATGTCTTTGTTATCAATTGCTTTTTTCTCTATACTACTCATTCAACATCACCTTCCTTAGGAATCCAACATGATACATAATCACCATAACGAACAAGGTAGATGTCACTCTCGTCAATACCCATGTGTTCCACTAGGTGTTCTACGTTCAATTCCCATCCGCTTGATGACCACATAACGTAGCCCTTAGCAGGTGGGCTGAGTTTGTCTCTCATCTCCCATATGATTTTATCAGAAATATATCCATCATCAATACTCATGTGTCGGTAGTCACTCATTCAACATCACTCTCCAATTCTTCTATCTTTGCTTTCAACATTTCATTCTCTTTCTTCAATCTCTTATAACCATACATCCATTTACTCATTCATCATCACTCCTGTAAAAATACTCTTTTGCTTTTCTGTTTCCATCTTTCATCATCTCTTTTAATAACTCACTAACTATACTATTTCTTTCTCCAATCTCTCCACCATCAAGGACAGCCTTGATGACTTCTCTCTTCTCTTCAACTACCCTGTTAAACTTCTCATCTATACTACCTGATACTGTTAGATAGACAGCCCATACTGTATCAGCATCTTGTCCAATTCTATTGACTCTATCTTCTGCTTGTTCCTCATGTGATGGCGACCACTCACGTTCAACAAACACCACAGTATCAGCAGCAGTAAGTGTCAACCCTTCCTTAGCAGCAGGTGTGGTAGCAAGCACTACATCTAAGTTGCCTGATTGGAATTGGTCTACAACTTGTTGCCTCTTCTCTGATGCTACATCTCCTGTGATTAATCCAATTCTTGGTGGGTTAGTTTGATTCCTCAAACCTGTATATATATTATCTAACACATCTTTGTGATGTGTAAACATAAGTAATGGTTTGTCATTGTTCATTCTATATTCATTCACATAACTAATAGCAGCATTAACTTTCATCAATCCACATAGATGTCTTAGGTGTGTTAATGCTACAAGAGCATCAGCACCACTGTTGCTACGCACACCACCGTTGTATTGTTTGTCTGATACTATACTTGCTAAGACACTTTGTTGTTCAGCATGATAATCTTTTGATTCTTTTGCTGTCAATTCAACATAGTGATACTGTCTTATCTTATCAGGCAATTCAGCCATAACTTCTTTCTTCAATCTCCTAATCATCAAGTCTCTAAGTTTAGCATTCAATTCAGCCTCATTGGAAGAACCATTGTGGGTTCTATAACCCGCTGAATTAAACTCAACACCACAATATCTTTCTGTATACTCTTGCCATCTTCCACGCCATTCACTAGGTCGTAAAGCACATAGTGTAGACCACAATTCAATCGGTCTGTTGTTCATCGCTGTGCCTGATAGGAACAATACTGATTCACATTCTTTTACAATTTCCATTGTAGCCTTAGTCCTCGCTGCCTTATAACTCTTCAAGTAATGGGACTCATCACAAATGATTGTCTTGAACCCTTTAGCAAGTAAAGCATCCTTTTGTTTGTTCACCAAGTCATAGTTGATGATAACTATATCAGTATCAGGCACAACATCCTTTCCCTTTCTAATAACTGCTGATGTATATGTAGAACCTATCCATCTCTCCGCTTCTCTTAACCAATTAAACTTCACATTAGCAGGTGATACTACCAACACAGGATGATGTTCAGGATGTAATGCTGCGTAAGCCAACGCTTGTATTGTCTTTCCAACACCCATGTCATCACCAATCAAACATCTTCCATTAGAAATCTCAGCGTATCTAACACCTGTGTATTGGAATGGGTAAAGCACATGTCCAGCAGGGAATATCTCTGCAAGTCTAGACCTCATTGATTCAATAACATCATCGTCATCAACCACAACTGAGCCACTCAAGTGTATTCTCTCAGCCTTAGCGTTAACATAATCAGCAACACTTTCAATAGACATGATAGAATTAACTAACTTGTTTTTGTATGCCAACTGAATCAAATCTTCTTCGTCATCATCTTCATCTTCTTCATAGTAGTCATTCAACTCTTCAATAACATCATGCACTAATGATAATGATAGAGTCCAAAACTTTTCATCACCATCAAACTTAGCATTACCTGTGTGTTTCAACACTCTTCTAAAGTCAACAGCATTGTATGGTAAATAGATAGCAACATCTCCCTTGTGTAACTTAGCAGTATAGTCAGTAGGTTTAGCCGCAAACAAATCATCAGCACCAGAAATCATAACACTCAAGTTGCTGTAATCAATTAGAGTCTTATCTATATACAACCCGCGTATCTCACTACTGAGTTGTCTAAACTCTCTAGGATGGTTCTCATCACCATTAGCAATCATGTCATTGATTATGTCAATACATTTTATCACATTCCTTATTGACCTAACATCATCTTTAACAGACATACATGTATTACCACTATCCCAACTGAAGTCCTTCCAATCCTCAATCAAATGCTTCATACATTTATAGAAAGGAATACCCACATCATACTTGTTAGTGAACCTCAAAGAGATAGACTTCCACTTACCTTGCTTCTTGTATCTCTCACAATGAATTGTTTTCTCTTCAACATCACTCTTCACATTCTTAATGATTCTCTGCATCACCTTCACTAAGATGGGTTGGTACAACTTAGCATCTTCTTCTGCTTTCATAACTATATCAGCCATCATCTCAGGGTCAAAGTATACTTCTTTCTTTACAGCATCCCAATGTATTTTACTTCTATCAAACATCTTCTCAAATCTATTTACCTTATCTCTCTTGAGTTGGTTTGCTACCTTAGCCTTCTCACCTAACTCTTTCAACATCAACAATGCTTCATCCCAATTTGTACTAGGTGGGAAGCCAGCGATGTGTTGTATTACAGGTAGTTGTGTCAATCTATATTTGTAAAATCTATCAGCCATCTCAATGTAATCCTCTTCATCAATGATGTCTGCGTTAGCCATCCTCATGAAGAACGGTGCATCAGGTTTGTTTGGCCCGATACCATCTAACTGATTCTCTACATGAACAGACACAAATGCTTTGATTAGTTTCTGCATATCTTCTTTGCTTGGTATGTATGTATCTTTGTCAATCATTCTTCCCCACTCCATGTGCCTAACAATTCATTTTTCTCTTCAAGACTAGATGTTAGATTATCATATGTATCATAGAATATATTTTGAGGATATTCCTTCTTACGCACCCATAATAGGTATCTGAGAATCTTTTCTATGTCATCGTTACACGACCACAATCTAACGTGTTCTTCACATAAGAATATTAATGTATGAACATCATATCCATATCCTATTGCATCTCGGAAAGAACGTAATACCCAATTCCTTTCATAGCCCATCATGTGCATTACTGTGTCACCATGAACCTGTTGCCAATCTCTCACACTCAATCTTCCTCACCACCCCTTCCTCATACTGTACAACTCTTGGTCTATGTTAGTATCAAACGCTGGTTCGTATTCTTGATGTTCTTCACCTGTTTCAAAATCTTCATCCCAATCAACATCATCCTTCTCATACACTTGAGGGTACTTTGGGTGTGTGCTATACAACATTACTCTGTTGTCATCGTGAATGTAATACACATCACCGAAAGGATATACTAATGGTTCATCAGCATTTGTATTCATATCCTGTAAGAACCATTCAAAGTTTTTTTGGAACACATAGAATCCTTGTGGTAAGTGTTCATTCAATCGTGCTTTGGTAGTATGTGTTCTCCAACCACCATCCATTGGCACAATTCTATCACGATATATCTGCATGATTTGATTACCATGCAAACGTATGTTGTATTAATTCTCATGTCCTACACCTGCGTCATGGAAATACAATCGTGTGTTGTTTCCAATAGGCTTACCCTTAGTCTTGTCTCTCGCTGTCTCCATCAATGTTTGTGCTGCAAACCAATTCATTCTTCCACCTCTCTTCTTTCTTCAACCACATTATAGAGAGTATCAGCCAACTCTTGAAACACGTTAGTTAATTTTGCGTCATGTATAGCCAATGCTTTTTGCATAGCAGCAGTAAACATATCATCGTTATCCACTATTTCTTTTGCTAACATACCGAAGTTAATCTCACATGATAATCCACTTAATGATAAATTACTTGCTACTTCTTTGTAGTCCACATCTATACTTTCTGTTACGTGGTCGGCCACATAAGAAGCCAAATCATTCAAATCAATTTCATCTGCAACATCACTTATGTTAATCTCCCTTACTATGTCATGCTTGTCCATGTTATATGCTATGTCATAGGTGTCCACATATTGTGCTATTTCAGAAGAGTCTATGTTCAAATGCTCTAACACTTCTTCAGCACTCACATTAATACGTTCAGCAACATGCTCTGCTGCCATATCTTCTATGTTAGTATAATCAACATTATCCTGTATTTCATTCATCGTTTCTTCCATTACTTCATTCACTATTTTTCTTATCCATTTTCTTATCATTCTTCTTCACCTCTTGTTTCCACTTTGGCATACATCGCTTCAGCAACCTGTAATAGTAATTCTTTGTGCTGTACAATATCTAGTGTTCCATGACTTTTTCTATTATCATCAAAGACAACAGATATACCTACTGAACCACTAGGCACAGTATCTCTCACCATTACTATCTTCTCTCCATCTGCTATTAGTTTCACTATACTTTTTACTTCTTTATCACTCATTTTATTTCATCTCCAATTTTATCTTCTCAATTCTAAATCCTTTATAAAAGAAAGTCATTCTTCACATCCTTTAAGCATTAATATGAATAATAATTTAGTCCAATCTTCTGAGTGAGGTGAGCAAGAATCCATAACACCATGACCGTAACGTAAACCCTTACTTATGTTGTTAATAAATAGAATATCTTCACCTAGATGTGTGCGGCAAGCATTAACCAAACGTAGTAATTTCTTACGTCTTTTGAGTCTCCTTTCACCACCCCACCTACCAGCCATAACAGCAGCGTGGGCTACTGCATACCAATGGTATTGTTTGTCCATCTCTTCAACAAGTCTCCTTTCAAAGAAAATCAAAGCACTAATCACATCTTTTCTATCATAGTCATGTAGCACAGTAAAATCTTCTTCGTATAGTTTGCGTATTATTTTCTTCTTACTCATTCTTCATCACCTAACACATCATATCCATTTAACTTCAAACAATCACCACAACACTCAATCGCATCGGGATGGCAGTCATGTCCTTCTATTGTTTTGAAACTCATTTCTTCACCTTCTCATTCACATCTAAATGTATCATAAGTATCTCTATTGTTTTCTCTTTAGAGTATGTATGCACACCACCATAAGTAGTAGTACCATACAAACTATTCATGCCCCATGCTTTCGCTAACCTATTCAGACTCACCTTAGTTAATCTGTCAAGGTATGTTCTCCACTCATCATCTGTTCTTGGTACAACATTGTATAACAACATCACATTCGTTTCAATCATTCTTCATCACCTGTTCCGACATTAATACAATAATGGCACATACCATGTTCTTTCACATAGTCGCTCTCCCATATTTGTTGTTCTTCGGGCTGATGGTAATTTGGATTCAAACCACAGTTAGGACAGTAAGTCAAATTATCTTCATTCATTCAATCACCACGCCGTATCTTTCAAATATTCTAACTCATCTTTTCTGAGTATTCTATAACCCTTTTTCAATGCTTCAGCACATACATCACACATCCCTGTTTCTTCATCTTCATCTTGATAGACACCCTTGCACATACCATTGTAGTGCCATCTGTTTGAACCTACTTCTACATCTGATGCAACACTAGTCCAACCGTTGTGTATGAAAGGGCATTCGTATGTCAGTAACATACTGTCAAATTGGGGGTTGTGTTGGTGTGAGTAATAACTCTCGTAATTATCATGTCCATCATCAACCATGCGTATAGCCTCAGCCTTACTGTTAGCCTCAACCCTGTGGTATTCTATACTAACCACTTTACGTGTGATGAGGTATTCTGTGTTCACAATTTTCTTTGCAGTCATACTCATTCATGCACCCCCTGATATTGACTCAGAGTTTCCATGACTTTTGTAGCCCAAAACATTCCATCTTCATTGAGTTCCCCCCATGAGTCATTGATACGGGGATGGTTAAAACCATAAACCATAGCCTCAATCAATTCTAATTCTCCCTCTTGAAGTGGAAAACGAGGGTCATTTGCAGGGATTGACATAACTTCTTCTGCGGCATCATCGTCATAAATATCATAATTGTCAATTCTTCCGCCTGTTAAATGGGAGTATTTTCTAACTAATGCCCCCGAAACAATACCAATTCCTTCAACCTCAACCGAAGGCACAATCTCAAAGCGAATCGTATTCTCGCTCATTCTTCTTCACCATTCCATTCTTTTAAGGCTTTCATTATTTCTTCAATGTCATCACCATCAAGAGGCTCTCGTTGGTGGACGTACCATACATACTTGCATATATCATTTAATTCATCACTATTCATTTCATGCACCCCTGTATATTCTAGAGCAACGTGAACAAATCAAGTTACCTTTCTCGCTATAATGATGTGGCAACAAGTGTAAACAAGCACCACAAACTTTCTTCAATTTATCTTTAATCATCTTAAATCAATAGTGTCAAATCTAAAACCTTTATAAAAGAAAGTTATTGTTCATACCCATGTATAATAATATAATATACTCAAACGTGTGTAAAACTGCATCTTTCCTATGATTCATTGTTACTTCTATACACATGAAACATTCCGTTCCAACATTCCAACCATTACAAGATTCAACACCCTACACATATATATTACTTATATTATTATTATGTATATATATAATAATGAATAATTGTAATAATGTATCTTGGTAGCCCTTTACTTCACCTAATCGCATATCCTTATTCCCTTATACACGTATAGGGTTCTTACATTTGTCTATGATATATGTTCAACCTTCTTGTCATGGGTATGGTATACATGATTCATTTATACTAAGCACATCAGCGAGGCCATCTCTCTCACATGTCTAAAACGAATGACTATCATATCTTGATTACACCCAACCATACGGTTGTGCGAAACGGTAGTGAACGTAGGGTGGATTCGGGGCTATGATTTGGGTACGAAGCCGCGTGAGCATGGGTACGAAGCCAAAAAAAAAGCCCCACCCCCGCGAAGGGATGAGGCATAGTATGGTCGGGGTTGTGGTTGGCCGCGACTCTTTTGTTCGCTATTGAGTGTCTTATTTGGTTGCACTCGGCCAACCACAATTGCCCCTAAGGAGACACACTTGAGTAGGTAGAATATGAAAAAACCTACTCAAGTGCTTACGTTAATCCGTTGTCCTTCGGTGCTTTACAACCATTAATCAAACGACTGTGGCTACTACACCTTTGCATGGTGTAGTATGCCTTTACCAGCCGCAAGGACAATTCTGTGCTTTACTCTGCACGTTCACAGTAAAGAAACTAAAGTTTCTTTGTTCATGAGCATAGCCTGTGAGTTATCAATTCCAAGTTTCTTGGAAACAACCGCAGCCAATTCCGCTTTCGTACTCTCGATTGAGAGAGGTGCAGGTTCAGCAGGGGTAGGTGAAATCGGGATAGTGGTTGAGCCGTTTGCACGTAATTGCTCAAGCATATCTTCCACAGTCAAGGGCATTTGTCCCTGTGTAGGCTCTTTCACGGTAACTTTGGTGTTTGCGTACACATCGAATTGAGCAGCGAAGTCATTTGCAGGTGCAGATACAGGTGCAGGTGCAGACGCTTCAATCGCTTTCTCAGGCAGTGAGCCGTTGATTGCGTGAAGCAACACAGTCTCTTGGCGTATTTGCTTATCCTCTTTCCACCAATCCGCACCGAACATGTCTCTGCACACGCTGTTCAAGTATTTCTTGCCACCGTATTCAGCAGACCTGTACAGGCTGTTGACTGATGTGTGCATACGCTTTGGTATCACCAATTCTTGCACACCTGTGTTCTTGTTCGTGTGGAACATCTCTATGGATGAGATGAATCCTTCCACATCTTTCGTGTACCCATTTCTTGCACGTAGGGACTCAAGTATGTCTGCAATCACATAGATAAACTCTTCTTGTGTACCTGTACGCAGAGGGGAACAGCCAATCATGCGTATACCTGTGAGGGTTACGTTGGCTTCTCCTTTACCTTCTGCATGGCAGCAGGCAGCATACACATCAAGTGCTATGCTTGGGCGGTCGTTCTTTGGGCTATCATTCTTATTGTTAGTCATGATTGACATGGGACTCTCAATACTAAGACCTTTATATAAGAATCAAAGGCTTCGTACCTGCCCTATTATGAAGGTAATAAAGAGGGCATTGACACACCCAACCATACGGTAGGGGGTTAACGGCGGAAGGGATTACAGGTTGCATTGGGCTGGTGCAGCGTGACGCTGAAAAGGGGTGGTTGAGGGGTGGTTGAAGGGTACGAAGCAGCCCGCACGTAGGCTTGTAGCATGGTTGAACCCAACAGCCCAACGCTCGTACCCAACAACCCCCTTCGTACCCGCAACCCCGCTTCGTACCCTCTTACCGTACCCGCCCTTAGAAGGAGAGATAGACCGTACCCTCCACCGTACCCTCTTTTAGTCGCGCACAGATTTCCCACATTTTTTTCGTGGAAAGGGCTTTTTGGGTGGTTGGAACGTACCTGCAAAAAAAAATTGCAGAAAAAAATTGATAACACTAACCTCTATCCGCCTATCATGAGTGTCGCCTTTACTGAAGCGTGGGCTGTTTTGAAGATGGGTATGCCATCTATGCCTTCGCCACCGTCAGATATGGGTGAAAAAAGCCCAAATGGTGGCGGAGATGAAGAATATAGCCACAAAGATTTGGATGCTGAAGCACTCATTGACTTCTTAGTGCAGACCTTAGGGATGGATTATCAAGATGCAAAAGTCTTGGTTACACACCACAAAACTAAAGAAATGGCTGGTGCAAGTAAAAGAAAGGCAAAAATGGCAGCCGAAAATATGGCTGATGAAGCACCAGCACCACCACAAATGGGGGGATATTAATGACAGCATTTGAATCAGCATGGATATTTTTGAAAAACGCACCTGTGCCAAATTACGCACAACCTAAAACAGAATCTTCTAGTACAGCGTTAGGTGATAGAAGAGAAAAATATAATTACAACCAACGAGAAATGGGACGGGCGGTACACCCATTACAGCATATAATGGCTGGTACGCCTTATGGAACGGCTGTAAGAATGCCAAGACCTGAGGATGGCTCAGGAGAAAGCAGTTTTGATTCAGAACGTATGAACACAGGAACTAGTGTGTTTAACCCCGCACCATCATGGCAAAATATGGGGGATTCGGCAAATACCCCACCACAACCAAGTGCCGCTATGGGTGTCACGGGCGGTCAAGTAGGTGTGCAACAACAAGCACCAGCATCAGTACACAGAGGAAACACATACCCACCACAACCAAATGCCGCTATGGGTGTTACGGACTCCAACCCTCAGAATTGGATGGCTTCATCAGTACACAGAGGAAACACATACCCACAATACTACTAATAGAAGTTGACTAAGATGACAGCATTTGTTGAAGCATGGGTATTTTTGAAAGAACTTTCACCTTCTGCGCAGTCTATGAATAATGCAGCATTAAGCCAATTAAGAGTGAACAGATTTAATAATTTAAGTACAATGAGAAATCCTCAAGTGCTACCAATAGGTTATCCATACAATAGAGAAGTTCCTTATGGACAAGCAAATCGTGATGACCCCAATAGAGACTTAAAAAGAGAGCAAAGAACAATATTAGGTAATGCAAGAAGAAGTTATTCTAATTCACCCAATACTAGAGGGCCTAGAGAAACGAATTATGCACAGAACTTGCAAGATAATATAACACAACAAGTAGAAGCAGGCTCTAGTATGAACCCGGACATGGAAAGGGAACAACAATCTTTAATGGGAAGTAGTAGATTCAGAAGAAGAATGGGTAGAGATAGAGGTGTAGACTCTCCGAAACTCGGAAATTGGAATAGGCTTGGGTGAATCAATGACAGCATTCGATAAAGCATGGGATTTTCTCAAAGCAGATGAGTCATACACAGGACAACCAAAGTTTGGTGGAAACCAAAAACAATCCCTTGACATGCACGAATATCCCCCCGGTTCAGGTAATTTTATGACTTTACAAGACATACAGAGAAAAATAAACGCACCACCGAGAAGTAGGGCAAATGTTGGTGGACAACCTTCAACAAATGCTTTAGCGAGTATATTACCCATAACCCCTAATCCAAACACAAACGTAGATTACCCACCAATTCCAAATACAATTACGGTGGATGGTAAAGAGATGGACAGAAAAGAGTTTTATAATCAAAATAGAAACAACATTATGGTGAGTCCAACGGGTAATTTAAGCGATATTCCTGAAGAGCAAAGATGGAATCCTTTGTAAAAACGGGATTTAGGAATGTTTATTTATAAACCCCCTCTCGTATTTAACCCGTAAATGACTATGGCAACACCATTTGAAAGGGCTTGGTTACTAATTAAAGGACAACCTCTCGGTATACCTTTTACCGAACAAGAAAACATTTTTATCAACAAAACTCTATACGAAGCCATGAGTAGTTCTGATGAATTAAAAAAGAGAGAAGCCAAAGAATTATGGCAGCATTTTTTGAGTTATTGACCGAATCCAGCGGTTGTACTTTGTTGACCTGAGGCTTTGTCTGCCGTTCTTCTACGCATTTCTTCGTCAGATTTACGATTTCTCTCAGCAGATGCATTCAAACTAGACATCGCTGCATCCATTGGGTCAAAGTCTGCTACCTTTTGAGCAGCCGCTTCACCGACCTTTTTTGCACCTTTTTTACCAAGTTCTTTTGCACCTTGCATAAGTGCTGCTCGACCCGCTTGAGTGCCAACAGCAGTAGCAGTTGAAGCAGCGGCACTACTAGCCAAACTACCTAATGCCCCAAGTGCTGCACCTATCGCTGGTATCGGCATATGATATTCGGAGTTAGCGTAACATCAAAAACGTGTTGCTTACTCCGCTAAAGCGTGAATGAAGATTTCGTTTTAGTATTCAAGGCAAAATCTTACATTCAAGATAGACCAAAAAGGCTTGCTCAGGCTAAAGTTCAGCGTTTATCCCGTAAAACTAAGAATCGAAAAACTAAGAAAAGATACGCTCGTAATCTTGCTAGAGGAAACATCAGACCAAAAATGCGTAGACAGACAGGCTTAGTAAGGGTGGTGAGGCGAAGATGAGTGCTAAAAAACACGAATACGGCCCTGTGACAGAATATCACGGAACTATAGATTTACCAAAAGTTCTTTCTGAAGGGATTAGAGGTGGAAACCCAAAAACTCGTTCAAATCGCTATATACCTGAGGGTATGAGAGAAGAGGATTTGATTTCATATACCCATCCTGATAGAGAAATGGCTTTAGCCTATGCACAAGACAGAGCAAACAGAATGAAACTTGACCCTAAAAAAGTTGGTGTTGTGGGCGTTAGAGGTACACAATTACCTGAAGCGGTTGAACATCAAGAACCAAAAGAAGGTATTTTTGGTGGAACAAATAGTTTAGTTAGACCGGGTAGTATATCACCTGAATATTTAATTCAAGCATCTGAGGATAAGATGAAGCCTAAGAAAAAGAAAGGTGTTGTTTTGATAATTTCAGTTGGCCCAAAAATGCCACGTAAACCAACAGATGAGGCCACACCTAATAAAGAAGTCAAAAAATCATTTAGTGAACCAATGGAAATTGCTTATCAGTTGTTAAAAGATATATACAACCTATCATCACCTGAAATGGAAGGACATAAAAATGATTATGAAGAATATTTTAACAAAGTTGTGTTACCTCAAGCAAAAAACGAAGAACACGCTAAACGATTAAAGTTTGCTTTTAATAATCTGCAAAACTTTTACCTACCTTATTCATATCAATATAATGAAGGTAGTTCACACAGAGATAGACATAATGAAAAAGACGAAGAAAGAAGAGGTGTTTATCGCAATCTTAGTAGATTAGGTTATGGAGATTATGGTGATGCTTGGCATAAAACAAAATCTAGTTCAAGAGGAAGCACTCACCCTAGAGAGTATCAAGAGCAAAATGATGTGTTGGAACAACTTGAAGAAGAAAAACTTCTTGAAAACACTAAACCTGAAAATTGGAGAAGTCAATTACCTAAAACAAAAAGACAAAGAGATTACTTAAAGTTACCATTAGAAGCACATCTTGAGGGTAATCTTGAAAATTATGCACATTGGTTGTCACCTTCTGAAAAACAAAAAAAGTTGTTATCTGCTAGTGCTATAGGTCAAATGACATCTCAAGGGCCACTTGCAGAATTAGAATATCAAAGACAATTTTCTGATATACCTTTGATAAATAATGTTACCCCCACTTCACAATTAGAATCTGAAAGAGTTTTTAATGAACTAAAAGATGATACATTATTTAACGTAGGAGAACCAATGGAAATTGCTTATCAGTTGCTCAAAGACGATGATAAAAATAGAACTATGGAAGATGCTTTTGATTTAGGACAAGAGATTTTACCTTACGATAAATTGCACGATAAACAAAAACAGATTGTTGATGCCATGGCAAACGCACCGCCTTCTTATTGGAATGACCCTGCGAGTGGTGAATTAGAAACGGAATATTACTCAGGTATGTTTGAAAACGATAGACAGCATTTTTACCCCGATGAAGCGTTTAATCAATACCTTCGTTATATTCAACACTTCCACGATGCATCTTCAAAAGTAAACGAATTACCACATGAAAAGCAAGTGGAGATTATGAATCATTATGGTAATTTTCAAGAAAAACATCCACTTCATCCGGCTAAGGTAGCGTTAGATAAAATGTCAGAAGAACATGAAGATTGGGGTGGCCCTAACCCCCACTCAGATTTTTGGCAACGATACAATGAACCTCAAGCGTTGATGGAAGAGGGTGGTGATTTTTCTCAAGACTTTTCTGAAACTTACAAAAGCAACCCAATGGACATAGCCTACCAACTATTGAAAAGAAATCTTTCACCAGCAGCACGAAAACATAAGTTGCAATATGACACAAAATATCAGTCTAGCCCGAAAAGGGTCAAATATAGAGTAGAGTTGAATCGTGAGCGTAGACGCAGGGGGATTTACGGTTCAGGCAACGGAAAAGATGTCAGTCATACCGAAGGTGGGAAACTCACTTTGGAAAATGAGCATGATAATCGGGCTAGGCACTTTAAGAATCGGGGTACACTTCGTAAGGTCAAGGTAAAAAAATGAGTTGTGAATGCGGTCATTGTGTTGGTATGGATGCGGTTTGGAAAAAATTATGCCCTGCTGGAAAAGCAGCCGCAAAGAAAAAGTTCGATGTTTACCCATCTGCGTATGCAAACGGTTGGGCTGTACAATATTGTCGTGGTAAGTTTAAGGGGAAGAAAAAGAAATGAAACTCAAAAAAGACAAATGCTGCTGTGGTGGTACTAAAAAAACACCTTGCGTTTGTATGATTGAGGGTAATCAATGTTCAGCATCTTCTCCTAAATGTCCTTGTTATGCTTTGATAGACAAACAAAAGAACATTAAGAAAATGGTAGGAGTAGTATGACACGATGTACTTGTCATGATGTGCTCATTGTAAAGAACTTAAACCGCTGGTTTAAGGAAAAATGGGTAGATGTGTCGCGTACTAAAGATGGCAAGCACCCGCCCTGTGGTAGAAGCAAGGGAAAACTTTCAGGCAAAGGTTATCCTAAATGTAGACCCTCAATCAAAGTTTCAAGCAAAACGCCAAAAACATCAGGTTCTATGTCATCAGGTGAGAAGCAAGCAGCGACAAAAAGAAAACGTGCAAAAAAGCAAGGTGTTGGTGGAAAACCAACAATTGTTAAGACAGACCACGCTATGCGAAGCGACATGAGTGCTTTCGATATAGCGTGGAATATATTGAAATCAAACACTCTTCCTATAAGACCTAGAGTTATGCAATATGCAACTGACCCAAAGAAAACCATGAGATTAGAGCAAACAGGTGGTGTCGCCCGAAGTGCTAGAAGAAAACTAATGGATGAAACTCAGGCTAAAAGAAATCATGACCACCCTGATTCATTATCAGAAGGTGAAACTGACGTAATGAATCAAAAAGATAGAGAACAAAACCCACAAGAAGAAGAGAACCAATATCAACAAATGTTAGAAGATTTTCAATATGGGGGGTATTAGAAATGAATGATTTTGACACATGTGATTGTTGTTCACCTATGCAACAAGCATCAGCGGCCCTGTTAGATTCTGTTTTTGAGAAAGCAAAAAAGAAATCAAAACCATTTCATGGTTACAACCCAAACAGACATAGTAGAAGTGGTGGTCTAAATGCCAAAGGTCGAGCCAAAGCAAAAAGAGAAACAGGTGCAAATCTAAAAAGACCTGTTACTAAAAAACCAAGTTCACTAAAACCCGGTAGTAAAGCAGCGAAGAGAAGAAAGTCATTCTGTGCTAGAATGGGTGGAAGCAAAGGGCCAACTAGTAAAGAAGGCAAATTAACACCGAAGGGTGCTGCCCTTAAACGGTGGAATTGTTAATGATAAGCGATGCTGCTTTGAGTTTCATACCAAAGTGGGTTAGAGTGTTATTTGCTTTATTATTTTAATTATTCAATATTACTTATATATATAATAATAATATATTTATATGTTATATAATAACAATGAAATAATGAAAACATTTTCGTAGATTTCTTATACTAACCCCTACTGCGGTCAAGCAAGAGGTCATATCATGGATTGGAATGCCGATGGAGAAATAGATAACTCAGAATTAAGATTAACAGGACTGATTTTAGCACAATCAGCACTCATTGGAGTGGCAGTAGGGGTTTTTGACTCCGGCATTTGGTTGCCATCAGGTGAAAGCCAAGACTCATGGGTCAACGGTATGACCTATGCTATGGCAGCGTTAGCAGTTCAAATTGTCGCATTTTACTTATTCAAAATGTTCTTTGAGCAATCAATGAGACAAAGAGTTAGTATGCAAAATCGTCAGAAAGAATATGAAATGAGGATTCGTGGTATGCAAGGCGACCATGAACAAAGAAGGATGGAACTTCAGTTAAGAGTACAAGAAATGCAACTAGAAAGAGATTTAGCCGCATTCAAACAAAATCCAACAGGATATTTTCAACAACCCACTTCACCTCCTGAATTACAACAACATAGCACTCCTTCGGGTGCTATGAGTTTAGGTTTAGATGCTTTAGCACAACAACCTCATTCTGTAGTACCACCTAGAAACCTAGATGAAATATATCAATTAGCAGATTCACTTCAAACTCTGCCAACACCACCTGCTGATGGAAATCCAACACAGAGATTGAAAAAGGATGGCACACCTGACCTCAGATACAAGAGTTGAATTAGATGGGTAAAATATTCAAAACACCAAAAGATGATTCTGTAGAAGAAACACTTAGAGCCATGCATTTAGCAAATACATTTGATAATACATACGAGTGGACAATTGGTTGGGTTAGAACAATTATTGTAGCAAGTGTAACTGCTTTAGGTGTTAGTGCTGCTGAATCTTATACAGATTTTACATTGTGGGGTTGGACTGTTGAGTGGTTTTTAGAAAAAGTTGCTAATTTCGCACAATGGTTATCTGACTTAGTGAGTTGAATAAATGTCAATGACAGGTAGCGTATTGGTAGGGGCTGCCCTTTTTGGACAAAACCTATACAATTCTTGGCGACCTAGAAAAATAGGAGTTTATGGAACTAGTATGGTGGGCAAAACCACTCTTGATAGATACATGACAACACCGGGTGAAATGGAAGAAATACCTGAAGAAGAAAGAACTTCTCACACTAAAATATTAGGTAAGTTTCTTTTACCAAAACCTACTAGAAAAAGAGTAAAATGGCAAGGTGAAAGAAGGTTAGTTCATTCTGCTGATATGGGAGGGCAGCAAAGATTTTGGAATCTTTGGATGGATGATGCTGTAGCAAGACAAGTCGAAGCGGTTGTTTACATGTTTGATGATAGAGCATTCAAAGGTGGTGGTGAAGGGATGGAACAAGTTGCTGGATTTACATTCTTAGTGGATAATATAATCAAAAGACAGTATCGTTATAGAAACGTAAAGGCTTGGTGGAAAGGTAGAAAATATTCTCCTAAAGTGATTATGTTAGTTGCTAACAAAGCGGATAGATATTTTGATGATACTGCTGCTAGGTTATGGCCTCAAGGGAGAATCGGTGAACATAAAATATTTGACCCTTTTAGAGATGATTTAATTAGATTACAAAAAGCAGGTATACCCACTAAAAGGTCTTTTATGGCTACTAGAATAGGTTGGAATGTTGAGCCAACATTGATAGAACTTTTAACTTCGTAGGTGAAAAAATGAGTAGGAATAAAACAACATTAGTAGGCACAGGTGGCGGCTCTAAGAGTTTGAGAACTACAGTACCTTCTTGGATAGTTGAACAATTTGGCTTAAAATCAGGCAAAAAACTGTTTTGGAGACTAGAAACTAGTGAAAATGGGGAATTGTATATCAAGGTTAAGCCTGAGGGATAGTTATGGTTTTAGACGTACCCGACAATATGTATCGTGCTGTAACAGGCACAAGAATACAACCAAACCAATCTTTAGCAGCCATAAATGAAGCCGCTATGGTGGCTTTATCACAACAAGGAAATAATAACTTAAATTATGCTGCTTTAATGGAACAGGCTGTTGCTCAACAACAGATGCAAGCGTTGGCCCAAACTAAAAATCTTGAAGTACCAAAAGTTAATTTTTACCCTAGCACACACCCTGATGGTAGAAAAGCAAGGAAACAAGACATAAAACAAGCCTATCGTTTACTTGGGCCAGCAAAAAGATTTATTTTAAGCCCTGCTAGATTGTTTGGGAGAAAATATATTTACAATAAACAAACAAATCTTTGTGTTGTTGATGGTTGTGATTGTGCTGAGTTAATAAAAAGTGATAATTTATATCAAAGAATTACTGATGATGAAACAGGTAGAAGTCTTTGGGAGATGTATTGGAACAACCCGATTACAGGAGAAGTTGAGGCTTTTTTAGCACAAGATAAAGTTACTAGCGGTAGGAGAATGAAAGGAACATATTGTCCTGAGCATTTACATCTTTATCATTTGTTGTGTAAATGGGAAGCAGAACAAGAAAGAGAAGATGAATTAAAACCGTCTAGGTTTAGAGATAAAATGAAAAAAGGTGTTAGTTTAGTAACAGTCCCTGTTACAGCCTTAACAGGTACAACACAACCCACTCATAGTTTAGTTGAAAAATATCAAGTCTTTTTTGAAGAAATACAAAAAGATTCTAACAAATCAAAGGGCATAAATATTTGGCATATCCCTAACCCTGAAAGTGGAAACAATGACATCACTATGATACAGTTTGATATGAGGATGTTTCAAAAAGAAATACTTGAAGCCTCACTACCCACACCTGCTTTTTCTAACATGTTGAATCAAGCCAATATACCTAATATAAACCAACAGCCTCAAACCATGACACCCGTTCCCCCTAATCAAGAGGTGGCACAACAATGACATTAGGAATAGGTATAAACCAAACTCAAAACAATGGCTTTACAGGTTTGGGGTTAGGTGCTGCAACACCGTCAACTAATCCTTTTGGTGCTCAACAAAGTCAACAAATGAATCCCCTTATGGGCGGAATGTTGCAAGGTGCTGGTTTTAATCCCGCCCACGCTCAAGCACCTATAGCCCCTCCCTCAGAAACACAGATACTTGCAGCGATGATGAATACCATACAACCGATTGATAGATTTTTCATTGGACAAAGTATGCCTATATTTGTAGAAATGATTTCAAATATAACAGCGTTTTCTTTGTTGAATGTATTAAAAAACTCAACTTTCAAAATAGATGATGATGGAAATATGAAAATGGATGTATCTTCTTTACCTAGTGATTTACAAACTCTTTCTGCTGAAAACATAATAGCACAATTGAACACTTTACAAAATATTTCACAACAAGCAGTTACATCTGCTTTACAAGAAAGAGATAGAATAATTGCTATCTCCGAACAAAGTCTGTTACAAACTGCACTCACAGGTGCTTTAACAGACCAAACTTTCCTAGAAAATGCGGGTAATGCTATGGGTACAACTGCTCGTAGTTTCTTTGGATTAAGGTGATTAAAATGAGATTAACCCCTACAGAATATATACCAAAAGAGTTTGCAGAAGTTTCCATGCACTTTTTCTCTCCAAAGAGAAGTGTGATTATAGATATGGTAATGGTACAATTAATTAGTGCTATGATTGTTGGATTACTAATTCTTTTATTCAAAGGCGGAGAATTAACTGCATCTGAAACATCTATGTATATGATTGGTATTTTCGTATCTTTTATTCTTTTGACCACGGTTTATGCTAGAATAACTAGATAGTATTATCAAACGTACGCCTCATCGTCTATTGCATGGGGGATGCCGTAACCAAACGCTCATGCTCTTTTTGTATGTCATCTGAAAGAGAAGTATATGAAGAAGCCTTGTTAAATGGAGACATGAATCCTAAACAAATAGATAAGGAAATGGGTTGGAGAACCAATACTGCCGAAAGGCATTATCGAAATCACATGGGTGAGTTTCATTTAGCATCAAACCATACTTGTAAAATATGTACAGACCCAAAAAGAGCAGACTATGAATCTCGATATTTTGCTGATGGAACAGAATCTGAAGCCATAGCAGAAGAATTAGAAATACCGGAAAATAGTGTGTACCATCACATGAAGTTTCATTTTCAGCCGTTGGTTCAAAAATCAGCAGCAACTGAGGTCGCAATTCAAGTCGGAACGGAAATGACAACTCTAAGAGGAAATGTCGAAAGACTAAATCAAAGACTTAACACTTATCTTGATGAAACTAGTGTACATGAAGATGGTTTTGTAAAAGATGCTGTAAGTTTACACAAAGAAGTTAGAGAATCTATTAAAGACTTAATGAAAATGGAAGAACAATGGGGTACTAAAAATGAAACCCCACAAATTAATCAAACAATCAACGTGTTGAAAGTAGAACTGTCTAAAGAATCACCTGAAACGTGGAAAAGAATTAGAGAGTCTTTATTGGAAAGCGGAGAGGATGCCACTTGATTTCTATAGGAGATTTAATGCAAATAACACATCCCGGTCATAGACATTATAATTCTGATAATTCATTACACGATAGTGATTTACCTTTATTTTTAGATTATTGTGTTAATGTAATAGAGAAGTTCAATTATCATCATTTTAATTCTTATAACAATAAATTAGAAAATGTAGATTGTATAATAAGAATAGTAGATTTAACCACACGATTACAACAAAGTGATGAGCCAAAAGAAGTTTTTGATATTCGTGCTGAATTGAGAAAAGAATTGTCTAATTTTGAATATCTTTGTGATACGATGGCTAGGTGTTTTGTAAGTCCTAATTTTGTCATAGAGTTCTATCATAGACTCTCTAATAAACTCAACAATGAAATAAAAGTATATGCGGGGCTAGACTATGACTGACCGTAGGGTGTACATTTCCAAGTCGGGAATGACAGGTACGGGTACAGACACAAGAATGTATTCACCACGTTCAGAATCTTCCCATATGTACCGAAATAATCACGAAGAGGACACTTATGGTATGGAGGATGGAAAAGTTCGTGATGATAAATATGAAAGAAAACTTCAAGAAAAAGAAAAAACAAAAGAGAAAAGAAATAAAATAAAACATATTCGTATAAAACCTAGTGATTTACCTGAAGAAGAAGATGAAGAAAGAGATGACTCAGAAAAAATAGATGCAGATAGAGAACTTTCTGCACAAACAGGCCCACCGGGTAATTTAGGTTTTGAGACTAGTCTTGCTATGGGTGCAAAAGGGCCGGGTGCAGCCGCTGGCAATTTATTTGCTATGGGTGAAAGTATGGATATTATTCAATTGCTCAAAATGGGTAAATATGGCAGAAGAGGTGTTGGGAGTGATAGAAGTTTTATACCTACAACTAAACAGAAGGATGTTGCTGTAACAAAAAGAAAAACACCTAAAGAGTTGCTAATGCAAGCACTTACAGGCACACTTGGTTTAGAACCTAGTTTGACTGAAGCACAAAAAAGAGATTTAGTGGCTGTTAGACGAGCGTTAGATAAACATGGAAACAGTCTTAATATTCCTAAAACAACTATGACTAGAGATTTAAGTAATTATATGCCTATTTCTCAAACGACAATAGATAAACGTGGTGAAAAAGGAGATAGAAGATATACTTCTGTTGTACCCGGTCAAAAAGGTATGAACATTAGTACAGGTCAACCTACATTTAGAAATCTTACATCTAGACAAAAAGACATTACAGGTTTAGAAGGTATGGATTTAGTGCAAGCATTAGACCATGAGAATTATATGGATGCTCTATCTAATATGTCAAGATATACACAAGCACAAAACTTACCTGAAAGTGAACCTGAAAGTGAACCTGAAAGTGAACCTAAGAAAAAAACAGGTATTTTACCACAAATGAGTTCTGAGTATGAAAGAAGGATGAATGAATACTTAAATGCTAATTCAGGCTCAGATAGCAACATATCTACAGGTGAGCCTATGGGAGATGCTTGGTCTACTTTGATGAAAGCAACAGAAAAAGAAATGGATAAAAGAAGGGCAAAAGAGCAAAACAAAAAATGGCGACCATCAACAGGGCAATTTGACACACCACCGGGTGGTAGTCTAGGGCCAAAAGGCTCTACAGGAAGAAGAGATAAGGCTTTACGTTCATCTATTAAACAAGGTAAAAAAACAGGTTTAGAGTTAGCACATGTGGCTGTGGAGAGAAGCCATAGAGGTAGAAAAGTCAAACAACCCCTTTCAAAAGACCCACAAAAGTATAGGGAATATCAAGGTACAATGGAAGCGAGGAAAAGAGTGGGTAATGTTAGAGTACCAACCGCATCACAAAGAAGATTCGGTCAACGTAAATATTTCGCAGGGCCAACAGGTGGTGGTAGATTACCTGCGGGGGTTGGGGTGAAAAAACCAAGAATCCATTCACCAAGAATGTCATCAGCCCCCTCAGTACCTCATCTAAATAGAAGAAACACTCCTTCTGCTGGTTTATCGGTTGGGAAAATGGGGCTTAGAAGAATGGGCGCACCGCCTGTTGCTGTGTCAGCACCACCTGTTCCACCACCACAACCGCCCATTCAAGACCCATCACAAATACAAATGAGTTCTGATTTAGTGGCGGTTAGTAGTCTGTTAAAAGCAGGGCCAACTCATGCAGACATAGTTGAATTGAGAAGTTTAGTAAGACAAATGAAAAGGGCTTTGAAAACTAAAGACACGACATCAAAGGGTATGGGTACAAAAGATACTAGTGGGGCAGGTGAAGATAAACCGAAATATAATTCTGCTAGTTTTAGAACCACATCAAGACCTGAGGGGGCAACTGAAGATGCTACAAATGATTCTCAGGCTTTTGGTGTTCATCCTGAAAATCGTGGAGGCCCAACTCCATGAATTACATAATGCTATATTCTACAAACTTAAAGAAAAGCGATGGAAACGTAATTGCATGGGATGGGCAATACCACGCACAAAGACACCCCCCTATAGAATCGTTTCAATCTCCTGACCCTAATTTTGAACATTTACATGCACCTCCTTTTGCTCATACAGGTGGGCATGGAGAGAAAGATACAGGAATGCCGGGCGTTGGCAATCTAATCAAAGGCCGTTTTGACTTGGAAAAAACAGATAGTGGAAAAGTAATACCTGTTTGGAAAGATGATTTTGGTGGGTCACATTATCATGGTATAGACGGGGTTGCACATCATTATGGTAATTTACTTAGAAAAGCAGGTGTGGGTGGGTGTCCTATAGATGATATAGAAGAAGCGATAAAACGCACAAACGCTGAACACGCAAATAGAGAAAACCATTTACCTAATTTTTATGACCCTGAGTGGAGAAAAATTGCACTTAGTGATTATCAAGGTAATAATGAAGAGGGTTCAAGACAACATTACATACAACACGGTGGAGAAAAAAAACTAGTAACAGGTTATACAAATTACCACAAGCAAAGAAGTCCTTTTGGAACATTCATTGATTCTTTATCTGTACCTTTTCAAAAACATTTGAGAAATATTGCAATAGAAAAAGGAATAGACCCACAAAGAATTGGTGGTAAATCATCACACTTTCTAAAATACCCACACATTAAAAGAAATCTACTTTCTTACGCCGTTCACCCGGAAGAAGGTCATAATGTACTTAGTGGAAATGTGTTCCCATCCGGGCATTTTCAAGGAGGAAAAGGACACGCTGCTAATGAAGAAATGGTTGCAGGTTTAACTGATTTAGGTCATAGTGTTGATAGAAGCATAGAAGGACTAAGCGCACATTCAGGTGCAGCACATAAATTACCTAATGACTTTTATAAATTAAAAACTAGAAAAGGTGGAAGTACAGAAGGTGGGGCTTATTCTGTTGTGATGAATGAACTTTTAGACACCTTTGACCCTACCCGTATTGGGGATGCTTTAGCCACAGGAAGAATAAAACAGTCATTAAGTCCTATAAAACACCCTGCTTTAATGAATACGATGTTTAAGGGAAAAAGGCTTGCTGAGTGGGTGTTAGACCCGAACATGAGACAACAATTACTAGGTGAATTACAAGGTACTTCTGCTTTTAATAAATTAAATGGTAGTACCAAAAAACATTCTGCTCATCAAAAACTTATGAATGCGTATACTGAACTTCACACAGGTGTACCCACCGAAGAAGAATTAGAAAACACAATGGGTTTTGATAGTTATAGAAGTACAATCGGAACTATGAATGGGAGAAGAGGCACTCATCATACCGCTGGAAATATTTATGCTTTGGCTATGTTAGCAGGTAAAAATGAAGAAATAGGAAATATGGTTGGGAATAGCAAACTTAGAGATTCAGAATTAACCCCTGAGTTGGCAGCGAAACATGGGATAAGTTTGAAACAAGAAGCACCTGAAATCATAGCAGAAAGAAGAAGAGTGATTGAAGCCTTGCATGATTATCTAGGTGAGGCACAAGGACATAATGTTAGAGTTCCTTTACCTGAAGCCCTACCAACACAAGCAACATCAACACATTCAGTAACAGGTGGTAGGTATCAAGGTGGCACATTGGCTGATTATATTCCTTATCAAGCCACATATAATTCACCAGCATTAGGTGATGCTGAAAGTCGAACAATGGGAAATACAATTCAAACTAATAAAAATCCAATATTAGAACAACAAGCGGTGATGCAACCTCAACCCCCACAGAAACAACAACGTCAAGGCCCGATACCTTTACCTCCGGGCGCAGCAGCAACAAGGATGGCGGCTGCTGGAATGAGTGATGAGCAATTACAACGTATTGCTGCGGCAGGTGGACAAAAAGTTTCGACTCCTGAGAATATCGCTAGATATAGGCAAACTTTTTCAGACCCACAGCAGACTTTTTTAAGTCAGTTCAGTAAGGGGGGTACTAACATGTCTAGCGCACAGGACAGAATTGTAAAAGCGTTAGAGGATGTACAGATGAAAGATGCACTAAGTGATGATAGTGTTTTGAAGCATTTAACAAACTCAAAATTATCAATAGAGTCTAGTGAAGATATTGCCACCATCTCTAAAAAATTAGGTATAGCACCTCAAGATGTTAGATTGATTCACAACGCTAAAGGTGATTGGATGAGACTAACAAAATCTTTTGGATATACGGAAACAACAATTAAGGTGGTTAAGGCATCGTTTAGGGGTGTTTTAGATGAGTAAGGTGCTTATTGTAAAAAGTGCCGCTGCTGCACAAAACGCTTCTTTTGCACCTACTGTTTCAGGTGGTGGTAACGCAGCCATGCAAATGAATCTCCCTGCTGGAAAGGGGGTTACAGGTTATGGTAGAATAGTACCTGCTTTGGGTGCTGCTTGGGGGGCGTTGAATACTTTAGCAGATGACAGTCAAGGAGATTTATTTTCAAGTATGGGTCAAGCGGGAATGAGGGGCTACACAGGTTATCAAGCAGCATCTCAAGCCTTAGGGCCAGCACAAAGATATGCTCAACAATTTACACCTGCTGGAAGAGTGGCGGCAGCAAAACAAGGGTTACAAAATAACCAACTGAGTGTTAACAATACAATGCTTAATCCGAATACAGGACAACCTATGACCCCTGAAGAACAAAAAAGAACTCACTTAAATGCAAGTGGAAATATGGTAACTACACCACAAGCACCTACTCTTGGGATGGATAGTCAAAGTAATTGGATGGATTTTATGGACTCTACCGCTGGTGGAGGTAATGTGGGTGAAAATATTGTTGATGCCGCTTTAGGAATACAATCAAATAATGACCCTGTTAATGCTCAGTTAACACAAACGAATGAAGAGATAGCAAAACCAAATGTTGTTCCCGGTCAAAAAGCACAAGACGCAGCATCAAAAACTGTGGATGATGTTACAAAACCTCAAGAAGATTTACAAAGACGAGTAGTAAAATCTGTAAGACATTGGAGTTATTACTGATGGTAAAAGATGTTGAAGCCTTTGTTCTAGAAATGGACAAAGAGATGTCTAAGAAATCTTTTCGATATTTTTTTGTAGATATTATGGGAATGCTTTACAGCGGTCATCATGAAACTTGGGATAAGGGCTTAGAAGGAAATCAATACTACTGTGTTAAAGCATCGCGTGACCACGGCAAATCTGTATTTTTTATGTCATATGCTTTATGGATAGCAGCATTCAATCCCGGCACTCACGTTATGATTTTCTCTCATTCTATGGAACAGACTCTTGAACATATGAGATTTATTAGAAGTAATATAGATAGTGTAGAGATACTTCGTGATTTGAAACCTGCTTTTGGAAAACCGTGGGCTAAATCATATTTTGAGTTGACTAATGGTTCTCGTATTATGGCAAAATCGGTTGGTGGTGCTACTAGAGGTTTCCACCCTGATGTGGTTGTTTGTGATGATATTCTGTGGGGTACTACAGGAACTGAACTACAAAGAGCAGCCGATTGGTTTTACGGTGTACTTCTTCCTGTACTTCACCACACATCTCGTTTGATGATGGTTGGTACACCATTTAGTTACAATGACTTATACGCTGAATTAGAACAGAAAGAAACTTTCTTGGTAGAAACTTTCCCTGCTATAAATATGAAAGGAGAGGCTCTTTGGCCTGAAAGATGGAACTTAGAGTCATTAGAGAAAAGAAGGTTATCTATGCCAGCAATACAATTCAGCCGTGAATACTTATGTGAGCCGATTCATGATGTGGCGAGTATGTTTCCGATGGATATTCTAGAAGGTGCTAGAGATAAAAACTTAGTTTTGTTAGATAGGGCTGATACTAATTTTAATGAAGAAGGGCAACCTGATGGCATTTGGGGTCAACATTTCATAGGACACGACCCTGCTATATCTTCAGATAAAAATGCTGACTTTACTGCTATGACCACATTGAGAATGTTACCTAATGAAGATGTAAAACAAATCGTAAATGTTGTTCATGAAAGAGGAATGTCATCTTTAGCACAAAAGAGAATGATGGTTATTCTAAATAATAAGTTTCAACCTGATTTAATAGAATTAGAAGGCAACAATTTTCAAAGAATGTTAGAAGCAGAAATGAGAGAAATGGCAGCGGATATGCCAATAAAAGTCTTTATGACAACAAGAACAAAAAAGGAATCACTTTTCATGTCTTTATTACTCGCATTTGAACAAGGTCATATCAAGTTACCTTATGGTAATGAGAGAAGCCGTGAGTATACACATAAGGTGGAACAAGAATTGAATCGTTTTGGTATGCAAAAGAACGGTAGATTAGAGAGTGTTGGTGTAAACGATGACTTAGCGATGAGTTTGGCACTTGCTAATTGGGCTACTAAAGAGTTTAAGGGTAAAGTGGTATTACTTGATGATGTCATGGAAAACTTTGAAAATTGGTTCGACAGCAATCAAAATAAGAGAAGCAGCGGGGGTTGGATGATACCATGAAATATAAGAATAACACAACAATAATAGAAGATGACAATAATAGTTTTACTTTAATATGAGAGAGATTGAGATGACAGAACTTTTTTCTACAACAGGGGAAGGTTGGTTTGAAACACATGTGGGATGTTCTGCTTCTGACATTGTAAAAAGATTAAGAAAAAATAGAAGAGTCAACAAGAGTCAAAAGAATGACATAGATGATTTAATTGGAGACATTCGCACAATTAAATCTTTAGAGTTTGATTCAACCATTACAATGCATTCATGGTTAGAAGATTACAAAAATGTAATAAAATCTTTTTCACCTTCAGAAAGAGATATGAAAGCACTAAGAAAGTTTGGTGATTCTAGACAGATTACTTTACAAAGAGCCTGTATTCAATGGAATCAATCTAATGAAATACTCAAAATGCTTGATGAGTTTGAAGGAGTATGGGGTCAAGATGAAAAAGACTCTTGGGTAAAAGCCATGCAACAAAAGAAAGATGCGAAAAAAGTTTGGAAAACCACTTTACACCAAATAGATAGGTTGAATGAAAAAGACACAGAGGTTTTGAAAAAAAGTGCTTATATGTTGGAACAAAAAGGTGCTATGACATCTAAAGCAATTTTTCAAACTTTACATGAAAATAAAGATATTACCAAAAGTATGACTGTGGGAAAGTTGGGAAAATTACTAGCCATGTATGGTGAAGAATTAGATATTTTAACAGGTAACACACGTTCTACGTTTGTAAAAGCAGACAATCATGGTTTAATTCTCAAAGACCCTTTTGCTTATGCTGCTGGATTTTTAGATGCTGATGGGTACATTAGTATCACGGGGAGGGGAGAACCAAGAGCAGGTTTCATAGCAACAGGTACTAGAGGAAGAATACATTGTGAACATTTACAAAAAACTTTAGATTGTGGCCGTTTACAATTAGACCAAAAAGTGTACAAAGATAGTCAAAGAAGTCAACACCGCTTGCAATTCTATTCTAAAGCAGATATACGAAAATTACTAACTTCTTTATTACCTCATTTACAAATGAAAAAAACACAGGCCAAAGCGGTGTTAGCCTACATAGAAGAAAATGATAAATTAAGAAAAGAAGAACTCAAAAAACTAGTTAAATATAATAATTGGTCTGACGATACATCCAAGTCTGATGCCTTACTCGCTGAGTGGGGAGTACAAGCAGATACTGTTGCTAAATGGGGAGAGGGATTATAATGGCAGAAGATGATAGTAGGATAAGCCGTTTTCTAACAAACCTCTCAAAACCGTTCCGTAGGCGTTCAACTCCTGAACCTACAATGCCCTTGTACACTACAGGTATACAAGAACCTGTAATGGCACAAGGAATCACATTACCTGCTCTCTATGCTGTTGCTCAAGAAAATCTAGTTCTAAGAACAATAATATCAAAATTAACTCAAGAGATGTTTAGACGGGGCTATTATTGGGAGAAGAAGTTTCAATTTTGCTGTGTGTCATGTGGTGAAGAATATAGTGATAGCGTTGATGCTTGTAAGTTATGTGGCTCTCCGGTGAGAGAACCTGATGTAGAACAAATGCTTTATCCTAAATGGTTGTTAAAACAAGAAAACTCAATGGAACAATCTTTCTTACATATATTATATGAAATAGAGAATGATTTGAATATTGTTGATGATGCGTTTTTAATATTGATAAAAGAATATCATGTAGACCCTGACACTAGCGAAATAGCATTTTATAGAATCAAAGAAGTTATTCGTGGCGACCCTATATTCATGCGTATAGTTTCTGATAAAAGAGGTGTAAGAGGTGGTAGGTACAAAGTCTGTGCATTACATCGTGACCAAATTGCATACCCCGGTCAAAATGAAACTTGTGAAGTATGTGGAAATGAAATGCAAGATGTACACTATGTCAACATGGCAGGTAGTGGTAAAACTCAATATTATATTGAAGGTGAAGTTATACATATCAGTAAATACAATCCTAGTAAACTATACGGTAAATCTCCTGTGAATACTATGTGGAGGCAAGCGATGTCTCTTACTGCTATGGATAATTATATCTATACTGCATATCAAAAGAGAAGGTCGCCAAAAGGTATAATTTCAGTTACTACAGATAATCTTGAATCTATGAAGTCTTTTTGGAAATCTGTAGATGAAAAAATGGAACGTGACCCACATTACATACCTAAAGTTGGTATTGAAAGTTCCACCGGAAGAGGGGGTGTCAATTGGGTGAAGTTTATGGACACATTAGATGAGATGCAATATATTGCTGTGAGGGATGAGATTCGTGCTAGAATGTCTGCTTTTTATGGTGTTAGCAATATTTTCATGATTGATAATGGTAAAAGTGGCGGTCTAAATAATGAAGGTATGCAAATACTTGTAACTAACAGGGCTGTTGAGTTTGGACAAAAAGTTTACACAGAAGTGTTATTCCCTAGAATATTAAAACAATTAAATGTTACAGATTGGAAATTAACTCTTTATCCAAATGAAGAAGAAGATGAAATCACTCGTTTGAGAAGGGATGAGATGGAAGTTAACCTTGCACAAAGAATGATGATGCTTGGCTATAAACCTGAACTCATGGAAGAAGGTGAAAGAGATATTAGATTTAGTTATAAAAAAGTAGACCCACAACAAGGAATGCCGGGTGGACAACCCGGAATGCCGCCGGGAATGCCACCGGGAATGCCACCACAAGGTATGCCGCCGGGAATGCCACCACAAGGTATGCCGCCGGGAATGCCACCACAAGGTATGCCGCCGGGAATGCCACCGGGAAGAGGGCCGTTACCACCGGGAATTGTAAATCCGGGCGGTCAAGGAGTTGGAATTAGAAATAGAGGGCCAGCCTCACCTCAGTCTAGAACAAGTGTAGGTGCAGGTTCTCCTGTAACTAGTGTACAACAAAGAGGGCCACAACCTACGATAGCCCAACAGAATCAGAAGAAATTAGGTGATGCAGGGCGTTTGAAAGGGGCATAATTAATTAGTGGGTATATAGTGGGCTACAACAGAGTTGGTATTATGGAACTACAGAAAATGAATCCAATGGCAAGAAAACTTACGTTACATGTTGAAAGTCTTAGTAAAAGTTTAGACGATAATGATTCTGCAAGTAGCAGACACCATTTGAATGAAATACTCAAATACGCAGACTTTATGCAGAATGATTTAACAAGCGAAATCCGTAAAAGCGAAAGTGTAGAAGATTACGCTGGTGTTAATCAATTTGCAGGTGGAGTTCCTGTTGTGAAATACAATGAAAGAGGAAGTAAGTTTGATACAGGTCAAAGAAGTTCTGTGTTAAAAGGCACAGTAATTCCATCTCGTACTAACACTAACATGCGTAGTGTATCGGGTACATTCGGTAGAAGAGTGGAGTGAGTATAATGAGTGAGAGTGATTCTGACAATGCTCAGAAACTTTTGAATGCTCTCATTAACAAAATGGAAAGCATGGATGAAAGAATGCAATCTATGGAAAGAGAAATGAACTCTCCACATAAAATCCTTAAGAAAGCGGGTTATGTTACTATGAGAACCCCAATGACTGAGATTTCACTCACCGATGGTTTTAGAGGTAATTCTACTCCTGAAAATAATCAAATACTCAAATCACCTCAACAAGAATACAGTAATGAAGAGATTCACAAAATGTCATGGGAAGAGATTCACGAAATGGCGGAAAACTACGAAGAAAGAAAGGAGTTGTATTAGATGGGTAGACCAAGATTCACACAAGTAAGCGATGAAGTTAGCGTTATGTTACAAAAAGCACAAAGTATAGCAAATAGATTAGATACTTTAGAAAAGGCAAAAGATAGTTGCCCTGAGTGTGGGTCTAAAATGAATAAGATGGGATGTATGAATAAATCAGGTTGCGGTATGAAAAAATATGGCAGTATGAAAAAAGGTGAGCATCACAAAGCAACATCATTTGATACAAGACCGGGTGGTGTACAATTTATGTCTGAAACAGGCGGTCAAACTTACAACGCTCAATATCAAACTAATCAATCATTATTAGATTCAGATGATGTTGCAAATAAAGGTGCTAGGAAGTTTAGTGTTAATTTAGATGCTCTTGCACCTAACATGAATCCTCATGAGTCAGCCGCAATCGGCCATCTTACTGAGGGATGAATGTGAAAGTTGGTATTGTGAAAGGGGTTTCAACCACCGAACATTGTCAACTATGCGGAGGTAATACATCCACAGGATGTTTAGCACCTGAAAATCAGGGTGGGAGTTTGCTGTCCTGTTCTATTAGGCAGAACCCCGCAATTGGAGGGAGGTGAATGATTTGGATACAGACCAAAATATTCATCTTCAAGCAAGAGATAATTTGTTAAAATCTTTTATCTTTGCACAAGAAGATATAGACCATGAATTGAATGATTATGTTTTATCTATCATTAATTTATTCAATAAAGGCGTTTATGAAGAAAATTACATTGATAGGTTTTTCATTGATAAAAGTCTTTTAATTTTGAAAGATGAAGATGTTAAAAGACAGATTTTAGATTTAGATAGATTCAAAGAATTAGAAGAAAGTCTACCATTAGATGAAAAAGAACAAGAAAGAAGAAAAAGACGAGAATCTTTCAAACCCACCTATGAGTATATGTTAAGCGATAGAAAAACCGGACATAGAGATAGACTTGATTTTGAAAATGAGAAAACAGTACAAAGACCAGCAAAAATGTACCCTGCTAAACATAGATGGGCTGGAAAACATGTAGTGTCAGATGATATGATTTCTAGATGGCCTAAAAGTGTAACAGACTCATCTAGTTATAGAGACAATCCATTTTCCAATATTTTACATCCTTTACTAAAAACTAATTCTAAACATGGTTATCCTGAGTTTGTTGAGAAATTAAAAAATTACTATTTGTCTAGTGAAGATGACACACCGCTTTCACAACTTCACGGTGAAATAGAAATGAGGCATAACAACCATCACAAAAAAAATGGAGACATGGTGTTAGACAACAAATATTTAGGTGATTTAAGTGAACATAGTGAAGGACACGGTGCTCTTGAACACACATTATATGAAAGGGCTTATCAAAAATGGGTAGAAGATAATCGAGTCTCTGTTGATGAAATGATTAAAAATGGCTCTACAGATAAAGATGTTAGAAATAAACATTTTGAAGAGGCTGCTAATAAATGGACTAGTGACGACTATCAAGAAGTCGAAGGGAGTAATTTACAAGATAATAGATTATACACTGATATTCAAAAATTAATTAATAGTGGTGGTTTCAAAGAAAGTGAAAATGCTAGAGATTATCTTTTAGAATATAAAAATAAAGGTAAATACAGCGAGGGAGAAATTGAACATTATGATAAACAAAAATACCCACTAGGTGTTTTAGAAAACCACTCTCATAAATTAGGATGGTTAGGGTATAATTTAGGTTTAGAATGGTTAGAACCTAAAGATAGAAGTAAAGTTATTGAACATTTATTAGAACATAGAAGTGATGGAAAAGAATCTCACCAATCACATGTTACGTTAAGTGATGGTGTTAAGTTGCCTATGGCTAGATTAAAAAGAAATGCAGCAAAAAGGGCTATGCCTGAAATGTTGTGGGCTATAGGTAGTCATGATAGAGCATTACCTAACACTAAAGCACATAGAGAAAACAAAGAAGAAATTGGAAACTTTGATACTGATAAAAGAGTTCATTTCTTTAACACAGGTATGAAAGAAACAATGGTAAAAACAGGTAAAGGTGATGAACGAATATCTCTTAATAAATCTTTACTTAAAAATATAAATGATAAATTACATAAAAACATGTACGACCAAGAAGATTTTCTTGAAAACCCCGCAGCCGAGCAGGGTATTAAAAATGCTAACGAATTAAGTTTTTTACCTTTAACAGATTATGAAATGCAAGGTGTTAAAGAAAATTATCAAAAAGGGTTGCGTAATGCATTCAAAAATCAAATGTTTACAGATGAAATGGGTAAAAGATTACCACTTGCTCAAATGAAAAGGGTAGATGCAAAGATACTTCATAATAGTCTTAAAACTTTCAATCGGAATGCAAAAGACAGGAGAGAAACTTTTCATGCTACAGGTAGTATAGAAGATTTGAAAAAATACTATGCTGTAAATGAAGGGGTACACCCAATTCATGAGTTATTAGGTAATTCACTAGATGACTCATTGATAGATGCAGAACACATTGAAAGTTTAGAAAAAAAATTAGAGCAAGGTTTTAGTGTAGGAGATACACAAAAAAATGTAACAAATCATTTACAACCTTTTACTAGAATAAAAGGCCCAACTGAAGAATCAATAGATAGTGATACTACAACTCATTTCCATAAAACTAAACATGGTTTAGAAGGATTACAGAACTTTTGGGCGCATGGTTTTCAAAGAGGTGGATTATCAATTTCCCCTGAAACTTACATGGATTTTTTACATGAAATGACAATAAATCCTGAAGAACCCAATCAATCACTTTTTGGGGTGAAAAATGAAAATAGCGGTATAATAGATTTACATAATAATATTGCTGGTTTATTCGGTGTAATAAATAGTGAAACTTTACCCCCTTATCAAAAGTTTGCTCACACACCAAAACAAGTCTTATCTATACATGATAGTTCTCAACCTAAAGTGTCTAAGAGAAGCGGAATGAGTATGCCTAGAAATCTAAAAAATCATAATATTTCTGAACATAGTAGAACACCGGGTGTATCTCATAAGATTAAAAACTCTGAGATTGGGAAGTTATCGCATTTGGGTATTGGTATGGCCGATAACGGATTACATAGTAATACAAACCCAACTGCTAGAGTAGGTAGTACACTAGGTTATACTTTTGATACTAGTATATCTTCCAATTCATCGGGTATTCTTAGAGATTCTATACTAAGAGGCATAGGTCATAATCCGGGTGATAAAGACATAGCAACGGGAAGAACAAAATTAGGCTCACCTGTTTCTATGTATGGTTTAGAAGATTTATTCATAGAAGGAAAAGTTCCTTTACCTAATATTGGTGATAAATCAGACTTTTTGCAATTCATGATTGATAAAAACACATTTGCACGTTCTGAGGATGAGCAAATGAAAACACTTAATTTAGACATGGAACAAATAATTGAAGAACTAAATTATTCTGTATTACAAGAAGAACATAATATGGGCGGTCTTTCAGAAGTAGAAAAAGAACATCTTACTGATAGATACCAAGAACTTGAAAATCAAAAACTAGAAATGGTTAGACAAATGAATAATATTGATGATAGTGATATAACTTTAGGTACATCACATGGAATCATGTTAAGAAATCTAAGAGAGAAAAAATCAGACTTAAACGCTATACATGATATAGCAAGAGAGCATATCATACCGGGTATGAAAAAAGCAAACCCTGATGCTTTTCCTTTAGATAACCCATCTCAATTTTTAATTGACTCAGCACAAGCATTACACGATGCTGAGTTATTTGCTTTACACTCGGATGGTTCAATACATGGAAAAAATAGTTTAGGTTTGACCCATAATGAAATAGAGACTGATAGTATACAAACTAAATTGGGTCAATCACCACATCGTGATATGGCTCAAAGTGTGAGAGATAACGGTATAATTCTAGATTTAGAAAGAGAAGATAAGGATGTTTATGTTAATGAACTTTTAGAAAAATTAGGTATACCTGTTAACAATCACACACAGAAAGATGTACACGTTAAAAGAATGGTAAAAGAAGCGTTAGAATCAGGTAAAACACATCTTACTACTATGGGTAATTTATTAGCACAAGAAGAGCATGTTCCCAACCACGTTAAAGACCACAAAAGTATGATTGAACATTATGAAGAACAACTTAACCAATCTACATATGGTGAGGGTAGAAAAAATCTAGCATTAGATAAAAGCCATCTTTTGAATCGTATGCCAGCAAGAAAACATTTGTTGTTAAGTCAAGCAACAAAAGATGAATTAGAACATTGGGGTTTGGATTATCACCAATTACCAAAAAATATTTACGGTAATGAATCCAAAGGAACTAGTGTGAAAGATTCAGGTATACCTAGTAAAACTAAAAGATTCATGAATAGTATAGTTAGTTATGATGAGGGTGCATCGCCTGATGTTGAAAATATCGGAGATGTGGGTAGAGTAACAAGAGATGAAATAATTCATGGCTCAGATAAAATTAATTCTGTGCGTTCTAATGATGGTATAAATCCTTATCTATATTATTCTAGTAGTGCTCAAAAAATACACAGGGGAAAAGTAATGTTTCCTTCAAGCACTAGTATGAACATAGATAGAGATGGAAACGCACAATGGGGAAATAACACACAGCAGAGTTATATGATACCCGCTTCGGAAGAAGGTTTAGTTGCCATGCATGGAGAAAATACTATATCACAAATACAAGGTTTAGCAAATCAGCAGGGTTTAGACACTATGTATGTTAGTCCTACTAGTAATTTAGATAGAATTAGTCCTGAAAATCCTATAGGTGAAGCAGTCAACTATGAGACTATAGCCACTAGTTTTGATAAGATAACCAATAGTAGTCTATTGAAAAACTTACCAAAAGAAATGCCATTACTTGACCCCTATCACAAAGTTTTCGATTATGAGAATGTGGAAGAGTTGAAAGGATTTACAGGAGATTGGGTTGTTGCTGCTATGGAAGTAGGTCAAAGAGTCAAAGTTACTCGTAAGGGTACATTCATAGAAGTCAAGTCTAACGATGGAGATAAAATAGGTTTATCTGATTCTATGCGTACATCTATTAGAAAATTAGGAAGTAAAAACTTCATTATGGATGGGGTTCTTAATGATAAAGGAATTACTATGATGGATTTGATGTATTATGATGACACTGATGTAACAGACATGGATGTAAGAGAAAGGATGAAATTATTAAGAAGTCAATTTGATAGCCATGAAAATATTTTCATCCCTAGTCCTTCTACTCTAAGAATGACAGACGAAGATGGTTTAGAAGAAGCAATAAAATATTTGAGAAGTGAAAATAAAGATTGTAAAATACTTATTAGAGATGCTAAATCAACTTATATGAAAGGGGAAGAAAAACATCCTAAGTGGATTTTACTTACTAAATCTGATGATGACTTTCACATACCCTTTACTATGGAGTTAGAAGAAAATGTATTTATTATCAATTATGAACATGATATAGTTAAGTTTGATATTGTTGATGAAGAACCTATCAACCCACGGGCCATATTAGGAGAGTTGAACAATAGCGACTATACATTAACTTTAACTAAAAGTTTAGAAAAGTATTGGCGACCAGCATTTTACGAAATGGTGAAAGAAGAAAAAGATGAAGATGATACTGAAGATGATGAAGTTATTTCAGACCGTAGAGCAGAAGTTATGGAACAAGAAAGTGCTGGAATATTAAAACCTAAGAAAGACCCTAATCTCTTACTCAAACCAAACATGATGAAAAATATTATAGAAATTATTGAAAGAAGCATGGATGCTTTAGAAAAAGGCCATTTCCCAATGTCAGGTGGAAAAGGCTTAGGTATTGATGTTGGTAGTGATATAGAAAGTCCTAGAGGGCCAACTAAACTTACCAATGAGGCTTCTTTACCTGATTGGGATATGAAAGAAAGACCACAACAAGACCCTGAGAAACCTGAAAAGTACCCTAATAGAGAAAAGAAAGCATTGGAAACAAAAAGAATAGATTGATTTCCGCTTCATTCATATAGTATTGCATTATACATTATGGTGTGTGTTATCCACAGCAAGCCTTTATGGTGACGATACAATCACCTTGCTCAAAGCAGGGAATGATTTGGTAGTGGCAGGGTACGCAAGCGTAGAATTAGTAGATAAACAGGGGGATTTAATAACAAAAAACGCTTTGAAAGACGGATTCAAAAAGTTCATGACCGACCCAAAATACAGAAACGTACAATTAGCACACTCAAATATACAAGTCGGAGAAGTTATTCCAAATTACACAGATAGCGAAGGGAGGGTATGGAAAAGCGAAGTTGATGATGTCGGAATGTTTGTAGTAATACAGTTACGTGATGACATCGAGAAAGCAAAAGAAGTTGCTGCTGAAATCAGAAAAGGAAAACTAAGAGGTTTTAGCATCGGTGGACAGGCATTCAAAAGAGTAAGAAAAAGTGACCCAAAACACGGCGACTACCAAGAAATCAGCAAACTAGAATTACACGAAATAACAATCTGTGAAAAAGGAATAAACCCTGAAGCAACATTTAGAATATTAAAACAAGATAAAACAAAGGAAGTAAATAAAATGACCGAAGAAAACGAAGATATGACGAAGCAATTGGGAGATGTTCTCTCTCGTCTAGAAGGCAGACTTGACGCTATGGAAAAAGGCTCTATGCCACCAGCACTCAAAGAAGCAATCGCAGACAAGAAAGAATCCTCTGAAAAGAAAGACGACAAAGAAAAAGCATCTGCTGATAAAAAAGATGAAGATAAAGACGATAAAGAAAAGTCTGAGTTTTCTGACGTTATCACATCAGATTACTTAGATTGGATGGAAAACACCCTAAAAAGCGGCGGTGTAGACATTGATGGTGCAAGAGCACACTTCGATGACCTCAACAAAGCAAACTTGGGTTCAGACCTAAAAGACGATGGTGCAGAAAGATTTGCGGCACAAGTCAAAGGTCGAGTGCAAGAAAATGGCGCACCTTCCACTAATGCTATTTCCCGTACAACAGGAAGTGGCGGAAAGAAAGATGTTAAGAAATCTGATTTCCTAACACCTGATTCAGTAAGCGATGCAGATGTAGAAGCAGCATATGAAGTCTACAAAGCAGCGGCTATGGAACAAGAGTTCCGCGGTTCTCTAGAATCAACTTTTGCAAACCGATTTGCTAACGAAAGGCAAGAAGAAATTGCAAAAGCACAAGCACAACAATTTGATGCTCGCGGCCCACTTGATGAAGTAATGAAGGCTCTAAACTCTCTTAATGCGAGAATTGACGGTATGACTTCAGCAGATGGTACAACAACCATCGCTAAGAGTGCAGACACAACACCACAAGTAACTATTCCATCAACTCAGGACATGCACAAAATGTCATGGGATGAGGTTCACGCCCTAGCAGACAGGGCTTTTGACAGGGGAGAGTGAAATAAATGGCAAGAGATTATGTACGAACAATAACTGATATGGAAAGATACTACTACGGTGCAGGTAACTCAATGGGTTACTCTTACACAGGTAGTGAATTACTTAAGGCTGATAGCCCTATGCTATCAACTACCGCTGGTACTTACCAAGCAATCTATGGTAGAAAAGTATGGTCGCAACTGAACCAAGAGTTCAATGCGTTCTCTATACTACCTAAGAAACCGTGGGATAGAAGTGGATGGCGTGTTATTACTGCAAAGCCTAACGGCGGTGCTCTACATGGTGGAGTTGCAGAAAACGCAACATTACCTGAGACTGTAAAACCTACATTCCAACACATCGGTGCAAAACCTAAGACAATTGCTCACACATTCGATATGTCTGAAACAGCAATTTTCCTAGCAGACCGTGATGATGGTCTTGGAGACATCAGAGCAGTTCTGAAAGAAGAAATGGGTAAACACCACGCTGAAATGGTAAATAAAATGCTATTAGGTGATGTTGATACACCAGCAGCAAATAACTTTGAGTCATTAGACAGAATTACTGCTGGTGATGCAGGTACAACAGGATTAACAGGATTGAAAACATCAAGCAGCGATGCACACGTTACTGCTGCTTCTGACTTAGACATCTACTCAATTGATAGAAGTGCTAACTCATGGAGTCACGCTGAAATGGATTGTGCTGCTGATACAGCAGATGCAAGCCGCAGAACTTTCAGCCTAGACCACTTAGATACGCTATTCCAGCGCATTTGGGAACGTGGAGGAAACCCTAAGGTTATTCTAACAGGTTACGATACTCTAATGAGATTACAACAACTTCTACAATCACAACAAAGATTCATGGAAGAGAAGAGAGTTACCCCTACCTACAACGGTGTGAAGGGTGTACCCGGAATCGAAGCAGGTTTCATCGTAGCAACATACAACGGTGTACCAATTATCCCAACAAAGGATATGCCTGATGATGGCGGAATCAGCCGTCTATACTTCTTAGACACTGATTACATGTACTTCAGTACAGCAATCCCGACTCAATACTTTGAGTCCGGTATCGAAACAGGCGACCCATTCGCAATTAACAGACTAGGACAGGAAGGACTTTACCGAACTATGGGTGAAGTATGGACTACTTTCTTTGGGGCGCAAGGCTCAGTGAGGGATTTAGTCTGAGGTTCGTGGAGAATTGAAGATACAGGAGGAATAAGATATGGCAGATACATTAACAGTAACAGGCAGTAACACAACAGCAACACTAGTAGGTGCATGGGAACTTAGAGCAGGTACTCATGACACCACTGAGTGGTTAGACGGGGCAGCAGATGTAAGTTATCCGGGCGGAGGGCCGGGTACTTTCAACGCATCAAACTCAGACGGTGCAAACGGATATGACGCAGCACCTAAGATGGCAATTATTACACTAGGCTCTACAGCAGATGCTTCAACAGTAACATTAAGCGGTGGGGCATCAGCAATTCTAGGTGTATTCCCTGCAAACGGCACAGCAAATAGTGGACAAACTCTAGGTACAAATCACAGCGGATTAGTAATCACACTAGAAACAAGCGGCACAGTAACAGCCGGACAACTACTTGTACTATACAATTAAGGTGGTTTTGAATGCCTATTATAAGATACAATGGGCCTTCATTCTACGGTAGATGTCCTGACCCAAGAATGACTGACTTCACTCGCGGAGAAGAGAAAGAAGTCAGTCAAACTTGGGTTGATGAATGGCGTAGAGTCATTGGAGAACCTAAGTTCACTTTAATTGGTGATGAAGGTGTAACCGTAGACGCTGGTTTAGACGGCATCCCTGATGCTGGATGGAGAAACAGTGACATAAAAGCATGGTTAGTTGAAAGAAATGTAACAATTTCTAGAGGCTATACCACAAAGAGTGGTTTACTTACACTAGTTGAGGAAACTCTAAACCCACCTGCCCCTACCCCTGTTGTAGAAGAGGCAGTTGAAGAAGCGGTTGAAGTACCGATAGAAACAGAAACATTAGAAAACGGAGAGTGAAAATAAAATGGCATTTACAAGTACACAAGATACAAGACCGCATTACATAGGCGACCTTATGATGGTAACAGGAACTTTCACTAATGGCGGAAGCGATACAGGTGGAAACATTGACCTCTCTTCTATGCTTGCAACAATAGTGGGGGCTGGCGCAAATGCTGGCTCTTCTACTGCTGGCACAGGGGCGGGGGTTGACGGTGTTTTTACATTGATTAACGGTTCAACATTAGTATTACAAACTGTAGCCGGACAAGACGGTACATGGTACGCATTTGGTCGCCGCAGTTAAGGCGGTGAAATAAATGGTTAAAGCAATACAAGTTATTGGCCCATATAGCCCTAAGGAGTTTTCCGGGGCAGGTAATGACGGTGCGTTAAGCACTAGCATGACAACGGACATAGAAGCATTAAGTGGTTATGCTAGTGCAAAAATAATCTCCGTTGAACCTATAACAGTATTAGGTAACATATTTTTAGTAGTATATCAAAAAGCATGAATGGTGGGATAATGAATGAGTTTTGGCTTAAAGCACTTAGATGTTGAAGATATAGAAAGGCTTCAAAAACAAGGTGTAAGGGCAGAAGAGCATTACCATCCTAACATAGTCACTGATGAAAGAAACCCTTTGAAGGGCGTTATCACCAAACAAAGAGCCAATGCTCAAAAAGCATCTGATGTTCTAAATATCAAATCGGGTACTAGATGTACTCATTGTGGTATGCTTCATTTCATGTGGAGGGAAAATTGTGCTACTTGTAAAAAACCAATGGATTACAATTTAGGGGTGAAAGAATGAGTGATTTTTTTGAAGTCTTGAAAGCAAGAAAGAAAAGGAAAGATTACTTATCTAGAAAGTACAAAAAAACATATGTCCACCATCCCGAAACAGGATTCAAAGGCACTGCGGGTCAATTTGCTAACAGACTAATGAATCAAAAGTTTGCAGAATTAGGTATAAATCTTAAAGATTTAACTAAAGAACAAAGAGAAGATTATCGAAAAAAGATAGAAAATGATATTCTAAATATACCTGATATGACCGACCACACGTTCAATGATTTTGGTCTAAAACAAATTGATAAACCTTCTAAAGAAGAAGCACCACTTAATTTTGTCTCACATGCTGATGGCTTCAAAGGTACTATAGGTCAAAGAGCCTTTAGAGTGATTCAAGATGGTATCAAAGGTGGTATGGACATTCCTGAACATCAAAAAGAAGCATTAAGACAAAAATTAGTCTTAGATATGCAACAAAACCCTGAAAAGCATGGGCTTACTGAGATAGTTGGGGCGAAGCGGTCTGACTTTAGGAAGCCAAAATCCAAAAAAACACCCCAAGCCGCTTCTACCCCGCCAAAAATTGCACCAATTTTACCAAAAGAACCTCAACAGTCTACTCCTGATGGTTTGAATATGCAAAAAGTTATGCAAGCGATGAAATTATTACAGGATAATAATTTCCCTGTGAATGCAGAAAGCATAGAGGCTCTCTTACCACATCTACCTGAACAAGACAGTTCACCTGTACAAAGTAGGTCAAATCAAAGCGGTAATCCATATCCTACGGGTTTGACTCCTGAGGGTAAGTTCCAACCACAAAGATTGGCTACATCTTTTAGAGGTGCTGAAGTAGAAACACCAGCACAAAAAGAAAAGATGTTGGAATACTTTAGAAATAATCCTGATAAAAGAGTTCAACATAGAAGAGAAGGAGATGAGTCAGAACAATTTTTGGCATCATTAATGAACAACATGAGTGCTGAAAGCGATGCAGAAACTGATTTTACTCAATACTTCCCTTCTAGATATAATGAAGAAGGTTTAGCAGGTGCTGACACTAGGAGTGCAACTGATGATACGGATAGACCTGAGATACCTGATTCTTTAGACCCTAAGAAAAATAAAAAGCGAATAGAAAATATACAACGTAAACAAAAAATATTCGATGCTAAAAGTGGCATGACTGAAGAACAATTGATGCTTGCTAGACAAAAGAAAATGGAAGCAGATAGGGTTAGAGCAAGACAACAAGATGCAACTAGAGAAACAGCGATGGCAGATGAAACTAAACCAGCCGGGCAAATGACAATGGATGATTGGATGAACCGATTACAAACAAGTGCTGCGAATCCAACGGGCGTAGAGCCAACAACATTGAATAGCAATTTTGACAATAACATGTTTGATGAAAACGGAAACTTGAAAGAAGAATACCAATGAGGATGAAATATGCCACAAGTGTTTAGTCCGGGTGAAGGAGAAACAAGACCTCTTGACCCCGATGCTATAGTTTACACAACTGCTCAAAAAGTAGCAGATTTACTTGAGATTGGCCCACAGGAGGCAGTTGCTGTTGCTTATGATAGTGACGCTGATGGTGTATATGTTACAGGAAGTGATTATAGAAACTTAGGTTATACTGTTGGAGATACACTACTTATCTATTCAGACGCAGACCCGTTAGGGTTAGAACGCACAATCACCTCTATCACCACATCTATTAATGGTGTTAAACTCAACTTCACTAGTAACATAACTGCTGCCGATTACCAATCTGCTGATAACACATATGTGCAAAATCTAGCCTCCTTCACCAACGGTAGAACAAGAGGTGTAAAGAGAAGTAAAGTGGAAGATTTAATCAAAAGGTGTCAAGATAGAATAGATAACATTACTCATAATTCGTGGAGGCCAAACTTGGTTTCAGCAGAATATATTAATTTTGACACTTACAAACCGTATAGGAGAAGATATTACACAGATTATGTTGGTACAACCCCCCTATTATTCAGAAATGTTCAGCAAATCCTTCGTTTAGAATTATGGCAAGGTGACGATTATAGAGAAATAGGCTCATCTGAGGCTCGTATTTCTTTACCTGATAGTGTTAGAGGCTTGAGTGGTTCTATAGTTGTGTCACCCGGAAATGGAAGTGCTGGTGTGCTTACAATAGGAACAGGCACAGGTCAATGGCGAGCAGATTTTGATAAAATAACATCAGCACAAAACTTAGTTGATTTGATAAATAAAGAAGATAGAGTTAACAAAGCGGCTGTTGATTTCAGCCCTGCTTTCACTTTGGAAGGTAGTACCGATAATGTCGGTGTGCATAATGAGTTTTATGCTACGGCTAATTCTGATTATGGTGCAGGTAAGGTGAAGATAACTAGTATGCGGTCTACTCAAGCGGGTGAGAGTTGTAGTATTGTGTCAACTAACACTAACTTGGAAATTAGCCAAACGCAAAGTCATGTTGCTACTTTTAGTAGCCTATCTTCAACTACAATTACTGTCAGCGATTCTACCGGAAGTTTTACTGATGCTGGTGTTGCTGTTGATGCTAACGGAAAAGTATTCAGTTATACAGGTAAAACAGACACCACGTTCACAGGTTGTGTGATTGTGGTTGGTACTGCTTTGTCTGAAATCACAGGAGTGTTGACTCAACATATTTTACAAGTTGATTTACACGGTGGCAGTGCTAGTGGTGATAGAGGAAGATTGAGAGATTGGTGGATAGATAATGAAATGGGTATTATTTACTTTAACAATTCATATCCTTTCTTTGAGTGGAATGCTGTTAAAGTTGCATACATCTTTGGTGAAAGATATTTAGAAAAAGCAATAGAAGATGTCTGTACAAAAATGGTAGCCATTGATATTTTAATGTCTGATGATAGAAGTGTTCTAATCCCTGAAGGTACACAAAACATAGACTTAGCATCTAAGGTACAACTGTACAAACAAGATATTGATAAGATATTACCACGTTACATAGAGGTGGTAACTTTTGAGTGATGCCTTCATAGAAAGACAATTGGATGATTACATTTGGGTCATAAAAGAATCTTATAAATCAAGTGAAATGCAAGAGTTATTGCAGAACTACATAAAAGGCTCACCTCCTGAATATAGAGAGAAAATTAAAAATCAAGAATTATCAACGTATGGTATGAAAACACAGGATGGTGTTGTCATAAAAGGTAATGGGGAAGAAGCAAAACCCGAAGATTTGCAAAAAATTGAAGATAATGTTGATAAAAGAATGTTAACAGAATCCCCTGCACTTAGAGAACAGAATCTACAATTAGAAGGCACTTACTTGTTTCCTGATAAAAAAGAGTTGAAAAAGAAAGCATATGAAGAATTGAAGAAAACTAAAAAACTAGCGAAGGATGGGATTAACTAATGGTGGCGACTTATAGTGAAGCATTAGATGTCATCATAGACCTTTTTTCAAGTAATTGGAATAGAGGAAATACTGATAATATCAAACCGATAGTTGTTGATATTGCTAGTACAGACCCTGAAAGGGGTAAAAGAATTGATATGAAGAAACATGACTATGTATTATGTTTTGAAACAGCACACAATGAAGAAGTTCCTGAGATATTATATGACTTTGTAACCACTAGAATCAACATAACGGTTGATATTAGAACCACAAGAAGTAGAGACAGATTGAAGAAAATGGAGAACGAAATTAGAAGATTAGTTCACTCAAAACGCAAAGGAGATGGGGTAAATTACGATAGGTTAGTATACAAAACACGAACAGACCTATCCGATAGGAGTAAGCAATTGTTCAGAATGACCTTCCAAATAGAAGTAATTGTGTTTGCAGAACTAATACCATGAGGTGAAAAAAAATGCCATCAACAGTCTATAAGGGTGATTTAACAGAAATATCATTCGGCCACGAAGCCACAGTAAAATTACCAACTCATTTTGATGAATCATTTGTCTTTTCAGTACAGGCTGAAGATGCTAGTGCAGACACTACCACAGTCAGGTTAACAGGTACAGGAAGCGGCACAGCACCTATTCATAACGGTCAATTATCATTCCCTATAGGTATGCTTGTAGGTTCAGAATTAACATTTTCTGATTTGGGTACTAGTCAAAACTTCAATGTAGATGACAACTTTGCTACATCAGGTAGACGTTATACTATTGTTAAGAATGAAATAGGCTCTAATTATACAGACATAACAATTACACCAAAGATGCTTAGTGGCACATCTGCTGCTACTACTGATTTTGGTAACGGTACATTACACATCCATGCTTTCAAAACACCTGCTATGGATGTAGATATGGGATGGCATACTAATGCTAACGCATCATCTGAAAGTGTAGCCACAGACCAATTTATGGGTCTTATTAACACAATATCTCTTCCTGAAACAAAAGTGGATTTGAAGCGTTATCACGTTATAGGTCTAGGCCGAGATGTGGCTGTTCAAGTGCCGGGTAGATTCACTAATGTTGGGGGTAGTTTTGAAACCACAATGCATAGTGCTAGGTGGTTGTATTATGGTTTAGGAGAAGAAACTGTTTCTTTCACACCTAATGGAAGTGCGCCTTCTTTCGCAACAGCGTCTGCTACATCTATTGGTGAGACTTTGATGACAACATCTACTGATTTATCATCACCTGTAGGAAAATATGTTTACATTCAAGATGATACGACTGTGCCTATACATTTGTATAAAGAGGTAGGAACACAGCAAACCTACGGTGCGTCAGGTATTGGGCCTGAAGATTTAGTTACAGACACCCGAAGTAGAGAAATGAGAAGAATTGTTGCTTACTATGAAAATAGCACTACTAGTGTCAATTATATATGGTTAGATGAAGGATTAAATTATGTACACGCATCAGGTAAAACTGTAAAAATGGTAGATTATTCAGCCTCTGCTGCTGCTAACAGTACACCTGTTTTGGACAATTCGACAAAAACAATTACTAATCCTGTTAACAGAATGTTATATTCTAAGAGTACAGTTCCATCTTTTGCTATGGAAGTTAGTATTAGAAGGTTAGACAATCAAGAAGAAGATGGGTTAGTAGACACAGACGGTACAGTAACTGAAGTTGTAGATGGCGGTGCTAGTGATTCTCAACAATTAACTAGAGTTTTCAAAGGTTGCAAAGTCAAAGAGTTCTCTATGGTGGCTGATACAGATGCTGCTGTGAGATTGAATGTTGGATTCGATGCTGCACTTTGTTACACCGATACAGGTAGACTTGAGGCTAGTAATAAGGGTGATAGATTTGATGTACATAGAATCTTTGAAGATACTGCTGACACAGTAGCAAAAAGAAGAGAAGCGGGTATTGGTAAAGGTACACAAAAACCATTCATGTTTTACAACGGTCAAATACAATTAGGCGGTGTAACGCTTGGACAAGTTATTTCTTTCGATTTGAAGGGTAAGACCGGAGTTGAACAATACTACACTATTTCAGGCAACAGGATGGCTGACGCAGCAACAGACCAAGTTCCTTTTGCTGGTGCTAGAAACGCTAGTCTTGCTGTAGAAGGTAAGACTGAATATGAATTAGATATGGAAATCATAGTGGATAATCCTACTTTATTCCATCAAATGAGAAGAGCAGTTAGAAACTTTGACAATGCTAACAAGATGGTTAGATTGTCTTTCGTTAAACAAGGTACAGCAGCAGCATCAGGTAGAGAAAGTATGGATATTGTAATAGATGATTACTTCATTACAGAAGCCTCTTTACCACTTCCTGACGACCAAGCCCCAATAAAATCTACCTTAAAGATTCTACCTAAGTCCATTAGAGTGTTTGCACAAGATACAATTTTCCATTATTGAGGTGAATAAATGAAAATACCACCAAGTAGAAGAAGATGGCATTTTAAGAAAAAAGGATTCAGTAATTACTTAGATTGGATTTTAGAAGAAGTTGGTCTAAAAGATGTTGATAAAGAGATTTTCAATAATGTTAACAATCGTAAAGACTTAGATGTAATGGTTGCTAATTTAATTCCACAGGAAGTTGAAGAAAATGATACAAGTGAGAATATTGAAGATAGTGTTGAAGAAGTTATTGAAGAAAGTAAAGAAGATGAAATAGAGGCAATAGTAGAACCTGAGCCTGAGCCTGAGCCTGAGCCTGAGCCTGAGCCTGAGCCTGAGCCTGAGCCTGAGATAAAACAAGTAGTACCTTTAGTAGAACAAATGTTTGTACCTGAAGAAATAGATTACAATTCCATGACAGTACGTGAATTACAAGAAGTTTGTAGAGAACGTGGTATCACAATAAGAGGCACAAAAGCCGATGTGGTGTTACGTTTAAGAAGAAACGATGAAGGACTGTTAGGAGATACCGTAGATGACGAGACTGAAGCCCCCTCAGAAGAGGCTGTTGAAGTTGAGTTGGATGCCCCCGTTGAAGAAACGGCTGTAACCGAAGGTGAAAACAATGCCACAGATAGCGAACAAGGAGAACTTATTGACAAAGAAGAATGAACAGAAATATGATATTAGTGTAGACCCTGATAATCCTGACCTAATTATGGAGGTTTGGATAAGGGATATTAATTTCTTTGATGTTCAGAATGCTGCTCAAAGCATGTTCATCATTAAACCAAATGGTGAAACAGAACTCAACCTAGAAGGGTATTGGACATACGCTTTCACTAATTGGGTGGTTAAAACCAACCCATCTTTAACACCAACAGAAATGACACAACTACAAGCACATGTAGCGAATCAAATAGTAGCCCACTTGCCTAAGCCTGATGAAATGGCGGAGATGATGCAAGGGGGTTTTACGAAGGCGAGCAACTGAAGATTAAGGGTTTTCTAAAACATCGAAGAGTAAGAAACTCAGATGATTACAGAATCCAAAATCAGTTGTTCGCCTACTTCGTATCGAAGCACTATAACATATCAATATGGGAGACACTAAACATGCCGTTAGATATTTTCTATCAATCTTTGAATTGGGCTATTGTTATGGAAGAACGGGAACAACAAGAAAGAAGTAAAAAACGGCTTGGAAACGAGACATCAAACGAAACCATTACACTTGACTACTCTTTCCTGAACTCGGAGGATGAAGAATGGTAGCACCACTTATAGCATTAGGTCTAGCGTTGTCTAAGACTTCAACCATCACAACAGCCGCAATTGGTGGTGTTGCTAAACTATCTACTGCTGTGTCAGGAATAGGTTCAGCATTCAAAAAAGTCTTTGATATGGGAATTAAGTTTGCTAGTAAAGCGTTTACTTTCATGAAAGATTTTTGGACTGAACACATACGCCCTTTGTTTGAGCCTATAATTGGTGTTTTTGAAACTATATTTTCTACAGTCGGAACTTTGTATGAGGGTTTTGTTAATCTATTGGTAGACCGTTGGGAGTCTTTCAAAAAAATAGTCTCAAGTCTTAAAGATGCACTTGATAGTGCATTTGAGTTAATCACAAATCCATCTTTTGATGCATTAAAAACTCATTTTGGGAATATATTAACTTTCTTTGAAACTGTTTGGGATGAAACATTTGGTAGGATGTTTGCGTTTATATCAGATGCTGTTAATTTTGATGGTATTTCTAATGCTTTTAGTGGCATGGCAACGTCAATTTCCAATACTTTCAACAATGTATTATCAGGTGTTTTTGGTGCTATGAGTTCAGCCATTGACACCATAGTAAACGGCCTTACAACAGTTGCTAACAAAATAGCAGATGTTTTAGGTTCTGTTGCTGGCACTATATTGGATATAGGAGGTAAAGGTGTTGATTTTGTCGCTGGTGTAATACCCGGTGGCGGCGGCGGCGGCGGTGGTAGTACCAATACTGTTGCAGGTGGCGGTGGTGGACACACATTCAACATCACAGTCAACGCTGGTGGTATTACAGATAGAACGGATAAATTAGCATTGGCTAGAGAAATAGCATCATTATTACAAACAGAAGTTGCTAAAAATATTGGTGCTACAACAAGTGCGATGAAGTATTGAGGTATTAAGATGGCTGCTAGTGGAACACCTATTCGCCTTGTAAGAGAGGATGGTGAACTCATTGAGTTAAATGCCACTAAAATAGTCATGAGTACAGATAGAAGGTTTGGGCCAAAATCAGTACCGTTCTCAGGAAGCAATAGAGTTTCTCTAGATTTGAACTTGAACAAGGCTGTTATTCTTATTCAAGGTTTTTTCTCAGATGATGAGATAGCAGTTGGTGGAAAGAAAGCGGTTGCTACTGTGGATTTTAACGTAACAACTAGTTTTATTGCTAGCACTCGGATAAGAAAACCTTTTACAACAGCGACTAATATAGATAAAGTGTTTGCATCATCTCAAAATACTAAATTAACTCTTAAAGATAGTAATGGTACAGATAGGGTGTTAAACTTTGTTGCAACTACAAGTGGTAGTAACTCGTATAATAGCGGAACTCAAACTGTTACAATTAGGACTGATGCCACACCTGCTCAAATAGCAACACAGGTAAAATCAGGATTAGATACTTCTTATTCTAGTTATTTTACAACTAGCATAGTTGATGGCGATGCAACTTCAGCAGGTGGTAACAGAACCAATTCTAAACTTGTAATTACACAAGTTAGTGATGGTGTTGGTGGAAATAGTAGTTCTCCTTTTTTCACTTTAGATAATAAATTAATAGGTATGTATATTCCAAAAACAACAGATTTTGCTGGTGGAAAAACTGCTAGTAGAAAGTCTGCTGGTGATAAAGCACAAGACATGTACAGTATAATGAACAATAGTAGTAGAAGCACTTTTAGAGCAGCAGGTCGAAGTATGAAAAACATGCTCAAACAACAGAAAAACGAAAAGGATATACAAGATAGACAGAAAGCAAGTGATTACATTGTTGGTATTCTTATACCTTTTAATTCTATATTAACTGATGGTGGTTATACACCTAGAAACTTTTTCATGCCTACGGGTTTTTATGACAAAAATGAAAAAACATCAAAAAGTGCAAAAGCAGCAGGTACTGAGTTTAGTGGGGTTGACAATTTTACAGGCATAAGTGGGGGTATGAAAAGCATGGAACTCATGTATGATGCTGGTGAGGCAATATATACTTTCGATATGCAATTCTTACCTTCGGATGTGATGATATAACACTTATTGGTACTAGCAATCACGCTTTCTTTTTTGATGGAATAAGCGATAGTATTGTTGTACCACAAGGTTATTTTTCTTCTATAGGTGATAAGAACATAGATTCTGAACACGATATTAGAAGTCTTTTGAATGCAAAAGCAAAAGGTGGGATTCATTCTGTTACATCAGGTCTTTACAGTAGACACATAGCAATTGAAAGTTGGTTGATGCCTGATTTTGGTGGTGTGGTTGTTGAGAAAGGAAATCAGTTTACTCTCAAAGTTGGCGAAGTGCATGAAGCAGCACCTATCGTATTTACAGTTAGTTTGCTAAATAAAGGTAGAGTAGAAGAACATACTATAGAAACAGGTTATCATGATGGTAGTCGCTATGTTGGTGCTATTTATCCTAAAACAGAAAGTAGTGGTATATTCAACACTCAACCATCTGATTTGAATAGAAACCACAGAGAGTTGATGCACGTTGTTGCCACCTTCTATGGAAATAAATTACAAATATATGTAAATGGTTTGTTGATGGCACACAAAACGCTAAACAATCCTGATTACATTTTGAATGTTAGTGAAGAGAATATTTTCATTGGTGGTAAAGGCGGTCAGTTTAGAGGGGTAGTCGAAAGTTTACATTTGGCTGCAAACTTTAGACCACAGATGATTGACCCTTCAGTTCCGCTTAAGGGTGAAGATACATTACTTCTTTACCGTTTTGAAGAACCAATAACCGTTTTTGATGACGTTTTCAAACTAACAAGTGGTGCATCTTCAGGTGCTACAACAATAAACATCGGAACAACCGCTGCTGCTAAACTAGCCACGCTTCTCAAAGGAGTGAGTGTTACAAGCGGCACTATTGATTTCACTCAATCTCCGTTTAGTAGTGGAAATTACAAAGTCATACAGAGCACTTCCTCAGGGATTACAAAACACGATGTCGCTCATGTGCCTTACAATTTACTTCTAAGACCGGGTGGTTACGACTATACAACAAAGAAGCCAAATGGTAGTCCACCTGAAAGAGTTAGACTGAAGAGCATCAATGTCGCTACAGGTGTTTTAACTATAGCAAGTATACATTTAGACTTCGACACAGCCAATAATGGTACTAGAGGACTTCTTCACGCTCACACCACAGATAGCAGATTGGTTGTTGTGGGTGCTGATTTACTGATAGATTCGGGTACAGGTAAACCGTATCAACCACCACATTATTCTTCTAGAGCAATAGATAGAACAGGTCAAATGGTGATAGATGAAAGCACATACGAACAACATGGGTTTGTGTATTCTTCTAGAATGGCTCTTTCAACAACAGATACAGACAATCCATATGCAGCAACTTGGCCTACTACTATTTCGACAGACTTTAGCATAGGTCATTCAGGTAGACACATCAATAATCATGTTGAAGGTCATCATTATCTTAGAAAGTTTCCTAAGGCCAATGAAGAAATATTAGATTCTCAAAGTGACGGTAGTGCTGATTTAATAAGTGCAATTTACGATGTGCCTTTAGATGGTATGAAAGAGCAACTCAGCATTAATAGCAAAGTAGACTTATACAAAGAAATAGGTGATTATACTGTTATTGATTTTGTAAACTCATCTACTGTTAGTAGTATATACAGCAACTATGAACTCACTAGTAGCCCCGGTTCAGGAGTACAAGAAATAATTGCTATAGGTGGTAGTGGGTTTAATTACACACCTTTCCTTCTCAAATCTCCTGTTATATCTCCAACTGCGACACCAAACGAAAACACTAGGTCGCATCATCTAAGACCTAGTAAAGAAAGTAGAGTAGCGTTGTTACATGTTCCAGCATTAGCATCTACTTACAATTTAGCACCTTATGTACAAATACATTACAATGCTATAGATTTGACAGGTGCTTCAATGAATAGTAGCAATAGTAGTGTACCTTTATTGATGGTTGAAAAAATGATACCTTCAGGCACTACTGAAATCGGTGAGGGAGTTTATCTCTTTGAGACTATAAAAACAGCATTGAACTCAGGTAATTTGACTCTATATGCACCGGGTGGTTGTATATTATTAGACAGCGGAGAAAACGCCAATGCAAGAGATTTACTAGAAGTTCATGCACTATCATCAGATAGTAGTGAAGGGTATGATGCCGACACACTTCTTGATGAATCCAACACACCACCTAATCTAACTCCTTATGTCGGTGATACTCTTGTTAACACACCGCCTTCTATTATTACAGATTCAACAAGTAAAACAACACAACATGATTCTTCATTCCATAGAATGATGTTTGAAACTGTTAAATCTACAAAAAGTCTAGGAGATTATTCAGATTACAAAACTATGGATGTGGTTGCTACAAACAGTTCCGCAGAACCTGACACCATAGTTACATCATCCTCATCCCCTGTGTTTGAGTCTTTTGATATTATAGATAACGTAAGTATCGCTGACACACACGCAGACATAATGCTAATTGTGCAACCTTCACAACGCTCTAGGTTTTATCAATTAAAGAATGTAAAAAGTCAAAGAAACACCCTTGACAACCCAAATATAATTAGTTTGCATTATCTTCTAAGTAGAGGTAGGTTGAGAAGTGTAGATGAAACAAAAGAAGATGAAGGTGCATCTTACACAACAATGCAAGCGATAGGATTACAAAACTCACTTTCGGGTAGGAATGTATCTTTCACAGGTTCAGGTAGTAACGATTCACACATTGTCAAAGAAATCGAACCTAACGCACCTGTTGTTAGTGTAACTTTAGGTGGTGTGGGGCAAGGTGCTGTTGATACTAAACCAACATTCCTAGAAAGTGAGTTTAGTCGAGAACCGTATTCAACAAGAAGAGATTATGTTGTTACTACGATAAAGTATGACGCATCCAACAAAAGAATATACGTTAACCCGATAAACAACAATTCTGCAAATATGAAAAGTTGGGGTACGTTTGGATTCCCAAAGGCGGGTAAAATATATTTTGAAGATGGCTCTCATGCTAAGTATGATTCTAAAGCGTCAACTTATTTTCAGTTTTCAACTGCTACAGCAGGTAGTAATGACTTTGTTAGCGGTGGTAGAGAGTACACTGAAATCTATCAATTGTTACAAAGTAGAAATCTACTTTCAGGTGTAACGTCATCAACATCAGGAGATTTGAGCATTACCGCTGTTATATCTAGTGAGCCTGATTTTGGTGTTGAATCTCAAATAGAAGATGGAACAACTGTGAATGATAGAATGTTCCACAGTCTAAACGATGTATCACAAGATTACCAACTAGGCACTCAATATGCTTCTACTAGGGCTTTGGTAGAGATACCATTCTTCGCTAATCAATTCTTTGATAATGAGAGCGTAGGCACTTTAGTAGATGGTGATAACTCTTTCAAAATACATCTCGATGCTACAAACACAGCACATACATACAACCCAAGTCCTGTGGGTAGAAGGCCAAAAGGCGTAGAACAAACAGATAGAGAAGCAC
>Ga0070746_10000045_pt1 | contig 53698 bp, 67 predicted proteins | sample VirMetDEL_Mar_21_FD_77016 | JGI IMG/M metagenome (GOLD analysis project Ga0070746, IMG submission 77016) | Aqueous microbial communities from the Delaware River and Bay under freshwater to marine salinity gradient to study organic matter... | ecosystem: Environmental > Aquatic > Marine >...
CCAATAGTACACGCATATTTTATTTGTCATAATGAAGAATATATATTACCTAATTTACTAAGGTATTATTCTAAGTTTTGTGAAAAAATTTATATGATTGATAATATGTCTGATGATAAAAGTATTGAGATAATTAACTCTTTTGAAAATACTGAGATAATTCCGTACAATTCCAAAGGTAGATTTGACGATAGTAAACACGTTACATTAAAAAATAATGTTTGGAGAATAAGTGAAGGTATTGCTGATTATGTTATTGTAGGTGATTCTGATGAATTTTTATATCATGAGGATATGGATGATTTTCTAAAAAAATCATTTGATAATGGTGTAACTTTTTTTAAACCACATGGTTCACATATGATAGCTGATGAAGATTTTGTTTTAAAGCATGATGATAATCTTATAGAATTAGTTAAAGAAGGTGTGCCAGTAAGTGTGTTAAATAAACCAATGATGTTTGATTGTAATAAAATTAAAGAAATAAATTATAGTTTAGGTGCTCATATGGCTAACCCACAAGGTGATATTAAACTATACCATGGCGATGATTTAAAAATGTTACATTATAAATACATAGGACTTGAAAATCATCTAAAAAGATGTAAAAGTAGAGGTTCTAGATTAAGTGACTTTAACTTAAAAAATGGTGTTGGTAAATTTTATTTATATGATGACGAAACAAACGTTTTGGATTATAGAAATTTATTAGGTAAACGAGAAAAAATTATAAACTAATGGTAATTGGTAATGGATTAATAGGGTCAAAATTTAGAAACTCTAAAAATGTCAGTTCTAAAGTTTTAATATTTGCTTCTGGAGTGTCAGATTCAAATGCGAATGTTAGTAAGGATTTTAAGCGAGAGAAAGATTTAATTCTAGATAGCATGTCTAAATATAACGATTTAACTTTTGTTTATTTTAGTAGTATACTATCTGGTGTTTCTAATAATCATTACTATACTCATAAATTTGAAATGGAAAACCTAATTAAATCTAAAACTAAAAATTACTTAATATTTAAGGTACCACAAATAATTGGTTTTAATGGAAACAATAATAACTTAATAAAGTATATGAGTAATGCTATCAAAAATGGTGATAATATAAATTTATTTAAAGGTATTAATAGAGCACTTGTGGATGTTGATGATATTGTGAAGATTGTGAATTATTGTGTTGAAAATGTTAAATACGGTACAATTAACTTATCGCACATAGAAAAATTAAATATTTCAGAAATAGCATTAGAAGTTATTAAAACTTTAGGGGTTAAACCAAATGTAAATATAATTGAAAATAATAATATTGTTAATTGGGACACACCTAACAGTAAAATAATAGATAAAGCTATTATTGATTTAGGGATAGATAAAAATAATTACACTAATAAAATAATAAAAAAATATATAAATTAATATGATAATTTTAACAGGATTTTATAATGCCGAAGAATATATAGAAAGATGTCTAGGCTCGATAATGGCACAATCTTATAAAGATTTTACATGCTATATAACACATGACTTATCAACAGACAAATCAGTTGAATTGGTTAAAAGAACTATTAAAGGTGATGATAGATTTATCTTAATTGATGACAATGATAAAAAATTATACCAAGCTGGTAACTTTGATAAAGTTATTAGATATAATGAAAATATAGATGATAACGACTTCTGTATTGAAGTTGATGGTGATGATTTTTTACCAGATAGAAATGTTTTCAAAAGAATTGCAGAATTATATTCAGATAATGATGTATGGATAGCCAACGGTAGTTTTAGGTATTCTACAGGTGCACCTGGATTCTCAAGTCCACAAACTAATTTCCACGATTTAAGGAATTCTAGATTTACGGCATCGCATATTAGAACATGGAGAGCTTTTTTATGGAGAGCAATTAAAGAAGAAGACCTTAAAGATGAAAACGGGGACTATTGGCAGTGGAGTGGTGATTTATGTTTTATGTACCCAATGTTAGAAATGGCCACAGAAGAACACTATAGGTTTATGCCAGAAATTAATTATGTTTACAATGAAGGTAATCCAATAAATGAACATAAAGTTAATATAGGTATGGTTAATGACCACGCAAATAGAATTAGACAAAAAGAAAAATATAAAAAATTAGAGTATGTTAACATGTAGACTACAAGGGGGGTTGGGTAATCAGATGTTTCAAATAGCAACCACTTCAGCTTTAGGTAAAGATATTAAGGCTGATGTAGCTTTTGATTTTAATACATGTCATACACCAGCACAAGGATTCGTATCAAATAAGTATAAGGATACTATTTTTAAGAACGTTATTGATAAGCCATTAAATAACACTAAATTTATTGGTGTATATACCGAACCTAAATTCTCCTTTTCAGAATTACCAAAACAAGACAATATAATACTTAGTGGATATTTCCAAAGTTACAAATATTTTTCTAAATATAGGGATGAAATTTTAAGATTATTTACTATTCCAGAGAATATTTTAGATATTGTTGAAACATTTTTAACTTCTGAGATTAGTGAAGATGAGATGATAACATCTGTTCATGTCCGTAGAGGTGACTACATGAATCTAACTGACTTCCACACACCGTGTACTATTGAATACTATAAAAAGGCTATGAATGAGATTGGTGGAGGTCATTTTGTTTTTATATCTGATGACATTGAATGGTGTAAAGAAAACTTTAAAGGTCACAATATACATTATTCACCATTTACTGACGAGATTGAAGATTTAGCCCTAATGTCTATTTGTGATAACCAAATAATCGCAAATAGTAGTTTTAGTTGGTGGGGAGCATACCTATGTGAGTTTGAAGACAATAAAGTTATTGCCCCATCAAAATGGTTCGGACCAGAAGGACCAAGTGACCAAAAAGATATAATACCCATGACTTGGAAAAAATTTTAGACAAAACTTGTCTTTATTAAAAATAAATAATATATTTGCATTATGGAAAAAGAAAAAAACGTTAACGATATCTTAATTGATTTAAAGGGTTATATTAAAGAAAATAAACCTAAGTATTTATACAATAAGAACTTTAAACCAGGTGAAAGTCAAGTACTTTATTCTGGTCCTTACTGGGATGAAGAAGAGATTATGGCTGCAATTACCACGTTTATTACTGGTAAATGGGTAGTAGCTGGTGAAAATGTATTTAAATTCGAAAGAAAGTTTGCTAAATATTTTGGTGCTAAATACGGCCAAATGGTTAATTCTGGTAGTTCGGCTAACCTAGTCTTAATTGCTGGTTTAAAAAAATACTTTGGCTGGGATGATGGTGATGAGATAATTGTCTCACCAGTTGGTTTCCCAACTACAATATCAACTATAGTACAAAATGGATTGAAACCAGTTTTTGTAGATATTGAATATGAAACACTTAATTTCGATGTAACAAAAATAGAAGAAAAAATTACAGAAAAAACTAAGGGTATATTTGTTTCTCCAGTATTAGGTAATCCACCAGATATGGATTATTTAAAAGAATTATGTGAAAAATATGATATTAAATTGATTGGTGATAGTTGTGATAGTATTGGTACTAAATACAATGGCAAACACTTGAGCGATTACTATGTAGCTTGGTCTTCGTCTTTTTATCCAGCACACCATATATCTACAGGTGAAGGTGGTATCGTTTGTACTAGTATTGAAGATTTAAAGAAAGAATTTACTAGTTTTGCATGGTGGGGTAGAGATTGTTATTGTGTTGGTTCTGCCAACCTATTATCATGTGGAACGTGTGGTAAGCGATTCGATAACTGGTTAGATGGTTATGATGGTATTATTGACCATAAATATGTTTTCAGAAACATGGGTTATAATTTAAAACCAATGGATTTACAAGGTTCAATAGGCCTAGTTCAAATTTCTAAATTCGCTGAAATTGATGCTAACAGAAAAGTTAGTAAAAAACGTATCGAAAGTATTTTATTAAAGCATGTAGATGGTCTAAGAGGTGTTAAAATGCTTGAAAAATCTGATACATGTTGGTTTGGTACACCTTTCGTTTGTGAAGATAAAGTATTAAAAGATAAACTAGTTGAGTTTTTAGAAGAAAATATGATACAAACTAGAAATTATTTTGCTGGTAACGTATTATTACATCCAGGATATTCACATCTAGGTGATTTAAAAGATTATCCGTTAGGTAACACTGTATTGGATAGAGTATTTTTCTTAGGTGCAGCACCTCATTATAACGAAGATGTTTTTGATTATGTAGAAAAAGTTTTTGAAGAAAAATGGGTAAATTAATTAAAACTAAAATTAAAGACCTGTATATTATAGAACCTAAAGTATTTGAAGATTCTAGAGGGTATTTCTTAGAGTCTTTTAATCAGAAGGTATTTAAAGATTTAGGTCTTGAGACTACATTTGTACAGGACAATCAATCATTGTCTCAGAAAGGAGTTGTTAGAGGATTGCATTATCAAAACCCAGACATGTCCCAAATAAAAGTTGTTAAAGTAGTGTCTGGTTCAGTATTAGATGTTGCTGTTGACATAAGAAAAGAATCACCAACATACGGACAATATGTTTCTACAATACTCTCTAGTGATAATAAAAAGATGTTTTATGTCCCACATGGTTTCGCTCATGGGTTTTTAACACTTGAAGATAATACGGTTGTACAATATAAGTGTTCTGATTTTTATAGTAAAGAACATGAAGGTGGTATAATTTGGAATGATAAAGATTTAAATATTGATTGGGGTATTGATTACACACCAACAGTCTCTGATAAAGATAAACATAATATAAATTTTAGAGATTTAAAAACACAATTCTAATGAATAAAATTATTGTTACTGGAGGATTAGGGTTTATAGGTTCTCATTTTGTTAATTATATTAAAGAAAATTCTAATGACGAAGTTATTATTGTTGATAAAGGAACATATGCTTCTAATATAAATAACTTAAGACATGATATTAAAATAATATCAAAAGATATTTGTCAAATAAAACCAGAAGATTTAGGTGAGTATGATTATATAGTTCATTTTGCTGCTGAATCTCATGTGGATAATTCAATTAAAAATGGGTTACCTTTTATAAGAACAAATGTGGAAGGCACATTTAATATGATTGAGGTCGCTAGAGCAAATAAGTCTTTAAAAAAATTCATACATATATCTACAGATGAAGTATATGGTGATATGGAAGATTTAGGTCTAGTATCTTCTGATGAGAATTGTGACCTAAAACCAAGCTCTTATTACTCAGCAACTAAAGCATCTTCAGATTTATTAGTTTTATCTGCTAATAGAACTTATGGTCTACCATACATAATAACTAGAACGTGTAATAATTACGGTGAGAATCAACATCAAGAAAAATTTGTACCAAAAATTATAAAATCTATTAAAAACGATGAAATTATTCCTGTTTATGGGGATGGTAAACAAGTAAGAGAATGGATACACGCTGATGATAATGCTAAAGCTATCTATACTATCATGGTTTCAGAAGAAATTAACCAAACCTATAATATAGGTAGTGGACAAGAATATGAAAATATACAAATATTAGATATAATATCTGATGTCTTAGGTAAAACACCTAAATTTAAATTTGTCTCAGATAGGCTTGGTCATGATAGGAGATATTCTTTAAATTGTCAGAAGTATAAAAATAAGTTTGGTGGTATAAGTAAAATTGATTTTAAAACTTGGATTAAGGAGCAAATAAATGAAAGTATTAGTATTAGGTGATGGATTATTAGGTGGTGAAGTCGTACACCAAACTGGATGGGACTATATTTCTAGGAAAAAAGATGGGTTTAACATAAATGACGTTAATTCATTACCTACAGACTATGAGGTGATATTAAATTGTATTGCAAATACCAATACATATAGTGATGACAGTAAAGCTCATTGGGATACTAATTACGCTTTTGTTAACAATTTAATTGATTTCTGTAATACCAATAATATTAAGTTAGTTCATATATCTACAGATTATGTATATGCTGGCTCAGAAACAAATGCTTCAGAAGAAACAGTACCTGTTCATTGTGGTAATTGGTATACATACACTAAACTACTTAGTGATGGATTAGTACAACTAAGGTCTAATAACTACTTACTATGTAGATGCACTCAAATACCTAAACCATTTCCATATGATAAGGCTTGGGTTGATAGATTTGGAAATCTAGATTATGTAGATGTTATCGCTGATTTCATTATCTCTATGATTAAGCACAGTTTATCTGGTTTATATAATGTAGGTACAGAAGTTAAGTCAACATATGATTTAGCTAAACAAACTAGACCAGATGTCGGTAAATCTTATAAACCAGAGCATGTACCAAAAGACTTAACCATGAATGTTAGTAAATTAAAAAAAGAGATGAGTAAACCATTCTTTTCAATAGCTATACCAACCTATGGGTATAATGGCAAAGGTGTAGAATTTTTAGAATTTAGTTTAGATATAATAAACAAACAAACCTTTAAAAATTTTGAAATTGTGTTGTCTGACCATAGTGTTGATGATACAATTTTTAACGTTTATAATAACTGGAAAGATAAATTAAATATAACGTATATTAGAAATGAAAAAGGCAGAGGTATTATATCACCAAATATAAACAATGCTATGAAACATTGTAATGGTAAATGGATAAAAGTACTTTTTCAAGATGATTTCCTATATAATAATAATTCTTTACAAATCCAACATGATTTTATAACTAGAAACCCAGAATCTAAATGGTTTATGACTAAATTTTATCATAGTAATACTGGTACAGATTTTTATAAATTATATACTCCTAGATGGGTAGACCACCAATGGACTGGTCACAACTTAATGGGTTGTCCTAGCGGATTAACACTTAAGAACGAGTCTTTACTTTTCTTTGATGAAGAGTTAAATTGGTATATGGATATTGACTATTATCAAAAATTATATTTAAAATATGGTAAACCGTATATTTTAGATGAAATAACTACTGTAAATAGAACATGGGGTGCGAGACTTACGGATACAATATCCAAAGATATTATAGATAAAGAACACAGAATAATAAACGAAAGATATGCTTAAATTACCTAATGTTACACTTATAGCACTTACATCAGTTAAGTTTGAAGCAACTATTAAGGCTTTGGAGTATAGTTGTAGAGGTATTGAATTTGGAGCCGTTAAAATAGCTTCACATGAGAAACCAGAAAACTTACCAGACTTCATTACTCATGAATATACTGAACAAATGAGTAATATTGATGAATGGAATTATGCTGCTATTTATAATCTAGGTAAACATATTGATACTGAGTTTTGCATCCTCATTCATGATGATGGTTTCATTGTGAATCCAGAATCTTGGAGGGATGAATTCTTAGAATATGATTATATCGGTGCCCCTTGGCCAATGCCACAAGATGACTATTCATATAGAGATAGTACAGGTGAAATAATAAGGGTTGGTAATAGTGTATCACTTAGAAGTAAAAGACTTATAGACTTACCAGTTGAACTTGATTTGGAATGGAAAAAGTTTCATGGTTGGTATAACGAAGATGGTTTCATTTGTGTTAATTACAGACATGTTTATTTAGAACATGGGATGAAGTTTGCTGATATTGATGTTGCAAAGTATTTCTCTCATGAAACAATGATACCAGAAATAAAAGGTATTGAACCATTCGCATTCCACAGACATAAAGGTACAAATAGTAAATACCCACAATTTAATGGATAAGGAAGTAGTTATAGCAGCATATGATAAAGAATTAAATTGGGTTTCCGAACTTAATGATGATGTTAAGGTTACTATTTACCGTAAGGGTGATGTTTTACCACTTTCTGATGGTGAAATAAAAATAGAACCTAATATGGGTAGATGTGTTCATAGTTTCTTTAAACATATATACGATAACTACGATAATTTATCCGATATAACATTCTTCGTCCAAGATTATCCATTCGACCATTGGGAAGATGTGGTTGACGTTGTTAACGATGAAACTTGGGTTGATAGATGTGCTTTACAAATTGATGGTTATTACGGTTTCCATTTTAATACGATTAAAAAACCTGGACCAAAGGGTGGTATTATGTGGACTCTATCACCGTCTATACAACATGGTAATGGTCGTGTTTTGATTTGTCAATCAAATGGATTTCCTCAAGATAGAAACCCTAAGATAAATGTAGATAGTTATTGGGTTAAATTATTTGATGATAATAAACCACCAACATATGAATTTATGCCTGGTGGACATTTTGGAATAACGAAAGAAAGTGTAATTATTAGGTCAAAAGAATTCTACGGTAAAGTGATTGAGTTACTTGAAAATGATGATACCGCACCATGGATGATTGAAAGACTTGAATGTTACATCTTTAATAAAAAATATAATTAAATGATTACAACGAACTTAACGGGTAACTTAGGAAATCACATGTGGCAATACGCTGTATGTAGAACCATTGCAGAACATAAAGGGTATGAATGGGGTATAAACTCATCACCAAGTCATGACTACCATAAAGGTATGAATCAAATGTATTTTATGGATGTTGACTTCGGTAAACCAGTAACTGGTATTGCACATGAATACCATGAACCATGGAAAATATATCAACAAGGTGGTGATGCAGTTAATATTACAATGCTTAATAAATCTCTTTATGATATAATGGATAATACAATTATGCTTGGTGATAAAGGGGCTGCTGGAGGTATATACCAATCTGAAGATTATATACTTCATAAACGAGATGAAGTGCTTGAATGGTTTAAAATCAAAGATGAATATAAAAAAGAATATGACACAAAATTAGCTGAAGCTGGATTCACTCTTGATGAAAACCTTTGTGTTATAAACTTTAGAGGTGGTGAATATAAACTACCAAAATTAATGAGGGACGTAATGGCTAGAAAAGAGTACTGGGCTGATGCTATAAACCATATGAAAGAAAGAAACTCAGAAATGAAATTTCTAATCATAAGTGACGACCCAAACTTTGCTAAAACATATATGCCATTTGATATACCAGCAATGCATTTAGATATAGGGTTTGATTTCTATGTTGTAAATCAAGCTAAATCAGTTATTCTGTCTAACTCATCTTTTGGGTGGTGGTGTGGATGGCTTAATACAAACGCTAACCTTATTATAGCACCTAAGTATTGGGCTAGACATAATGTTAGCGATGGTTACTGGGCTACTGGTGATATGTATACAACAATGTTTAGTTACTTAGATAGAGAAGGTAACTTACAAGACTATAAAACTTGTAAAGAAGAAGCAATAAATTACTATAAAGAAAAAGGTTTAATATAATGAGAAAAATATATGATTGTTTTAATTTCTTCAATGAATTAGATATTTTAGAGATAAGACTTAACACGCTTTATGACTATGTAGATTACTTTGTAATTGTTGAATCTAGTGTTACACACTCTGGTGAAGAAAAGCCATTTTATTTTGAGGACAACAAAGAAAGATATTCAAAATTCTTAGATAAGATAATACATTTTAAAATTAAAGACACACCTACTGATTTTATAAACTTACCAAAAACAAACGATACCGAGTTAGAAAGAGTTTTTGGATTTATAAGAGCTCAAACAAATCGATTCAATAGGAGAAGTCAACCAGATTATGGTAGAGATTTCTTCCAAAAGGAATCTGTAAGGAGACCACTTGTAAATTGCTCAGATAACGATATCATATTAGTTTCTGACCTAGATGAGATACCAAACCCAGAACTAATCGAAAACTTAAGTAATTTAGATTTAAGTAAAATATATAGTTTAAACCAAATTACATACTATTACTATATAAATGTTTTAAAACAAAGAGATTGGTACGGAACCAAAATTTTAACTTATGGTAGACTTAAAGAGTTATCTCTTAATGAGATTAGAGGTGATGTGTCATTGAGTAGTAAACTACCAAATGGTGGTTGGCACTTTAGCTTTATGGGTGGTAAAAAAATGGTCGAGAAAAAAATAACATCTTATTCAGCTAGAGATTTAGCTAGCAATAGAGTATTGACTTCCTTAGAAGATAATATTGAAAACTTAATTGACCCATTTTTTAGGAGTAAATTAGAAATGGTTAGTGTAGACGACACTTATCCAAAATACCTATTAAAAAATTTAGATAAGTACCAGCATCTTATTAAAAAATAGTATTTACTTTACTTGATTTTATCGTTATTATTATTACATGAAAAAAATAGTAGTTTTAGGTGGGGGTGGCTTTATCGGAGGTCATCTTGCGAAAAGATTAAAAAAAGAAGGTAATACAGTAATAATTTGTGATATAAAAAATCATGAATTCTTCAATCACGATGACATATGTGACAAATTTTTTAAAGGGGATTTGAGGGATGCTAAAGTAGTGTCAGAAGTTATAGGTGATGGTGTAGATGAGGTTTATCAATTAGCCGCAGATATGGGCGGTGCTGGTTATATATTTACAGGTGAAAATGATGCTAATGTCATGCACAATTCTGCATTAATTAATTTGAATGTTGTTCATGAGTGTGTTAAAAAGAAAGTAAAAAAAGTTTTCTATTCCTCTTCCGCATGTATGTATCCAGAACATAATCAACTTGATTCTAATAATCCTAATTGTGAAGAATCATCAGCTTACCCCGCCAACCCAGATTCGGAATATGGATGGGAAAAACTATTTTCTGAAAGATTATTTTTATCCTTTAGTCGTAACTATGGTTTAAATGTTCGAATCGCAAGATTTCACAATATATTTGGTCCTATGGGTACGTGGACAGGTGGTAAGGAAAAAGCTCCAGCAGCTATGTGTAGGAAAGTATCAGAATCAAACAAGACGGTAGAAGTCTGGGGTGATGGAAAACAGACCCGTTCATTTTTATATGTAGATGAATGTGTAGAAGCAGTGCTTCGTCTTATGGAATCAGATTTTATAGGTCCTGTCAATATAGGTTCTGAAGAAATGGTAACTATTAATGAACTCGCACAAATGGCTATTGACATATCAAGTAAAGATGTTAAAATTAGTAATATAGACGGAGAAGATTTTATTGAAAAATATGGTTTTAAATGTCCATTAGGTGTTAGAGGTAGAAATTCTGACAATAAACTTTATAATGAAAAAATAGGGTGGGTAGTTTCCCAACCACTTATAGAAGGTATGAAAAAAACTTATGAATGGATAGATGAGCAAGTGAAAAATAAAGTTTACATCTATGAAAGTCCAGATAACGGAAAAACTGTTTATCGTAGAGAATTTGGTTCCGAACCAAACACTAGGGAAGTAGTGAATAAACGTTAAAATAAAATATTTATAAGAACAAAAAATGAAAACATTTACAACCGTTAGAGAAGATGGTACACCTGGACCAGATATCGAAGCTGAAAATATATCTTTAGCAGAAGATAAATTAAAAGGGTTAGACTCTAAAATTAGACATAGAGTTGTTGGTGAAAAAATAAAATTTTATGATAAAAAAGACTGTTAATTGGGTAAGAAAAAACTTTGCAGCGCTTGCATTAGCAACAGCTAGTGTTGAAAAAAATGTTCTAGGTCAAAACGCTAAAGAACTAGAAGGTAACATAAGTAATGAACAAAGACATAACCAAGGAACTTTAGCGGATTCACTAGAAAGAGGCGAAATAACTCAAGAGGTTAAAGAACTAAGATGGAGAATGTTTAAAATTCTAGAAGCTTCTGACAAGATGATGGTATCTAGCATTAGTGTTGATGGTGATGGTTATCATGAGCTTGATGTTAAAAAATATGATTCAAAAACTATTAAATCAGTATTAAGAAAAGTTAATGTAGATGATTTTGATGATTACCCACTAGAAATGGTTATTGATAATAAAGATATTACTTTATCTAACTCTGATGTTATTAATGATAATATTAAAATATATGATTTAGATGAAAGACAAGATAGTGTTAAAGAGATTAGTGGTGACACCTCAGCTACACTAGGTGAAATAAGTTCAGAAGAATATCACTCAACTATTAAAGCAGAAAAACCAATTAAAGTTGTTAGGGATTTAGCGACTAAGTTCAATATAGAAAACTATACTAAAAAATTAAATATTCGTAGTATTAATGATAATGAAAAACTTTTAGAGTTTTATGTTAGTAAATACCCAGATGAATTTAATAGGAAAAGTAGATTATTTTTATCAGAACTAAAAAGAGTTATTGATAGACCCAGAAACGCAAGTATGTTGGAGTTATCTGGTGTTGGGTTCACAACCTATAAATCAACAGGTGTTAAAGATTTCCATCAATACCAATACCAAATAACTAACTTCGATAAAATAATTGAGTTTAATGGTCACTATGTGATTAAATTTAAAGCTAACGTTATTGTAAATGGTATATATTTATTAGAGAAGTATAGATTAGATGAGCTAGATAAAAAATACGAAAAAAAAGAACGTAAAAACTAATATATGTCAAAAAGCGCAAGAAGAAGTACAAGTAAGAATACCAATGAGTATGGTGAACAAACCATCGAGAACCCAATAAACGAAATACTTAAAACCAAGCATAGATTAAAATGTAAGAATGTAAAACAAAAACATTTTGCAAATCTTATTACGGAAAAAGAAATTGTTATATCCGCTGGTCCAGCTGGTGTTGGTAAAAGTTTTGTTGCAATAGCTAGAGCTATTGAATTATTACAAAACAAAACCAATAAGTATAATAAATTAATAATTTCTAAACCAGCTATTGAGTCTGGTGAGAAATTAGGGTTTTTACCTGGTGACATGAAAGAAAAGATGGAACCACATGTTGCAGCATCAATTGATATTGTAGATAAAATAATTGGTAAATCCAATCGAACTAAGTTAGAAGAATTAGATGTGATTCAAATACAACCATTAGCTTTTATTAGAGGTAAAACTATCGATAACGCTATATTAGTTATGGAAGAAGTTCAAAACATGGCACCAGAACAAGTTAAAACATTATTAACGAGGATAGGTGAAAACGCTAAATTTATTTTATCTGGTGACCTAGACCAATCTGATAGATATAGAGATGTAAAACAAAGTGGTTTATATGATGCTATGAACAGACATAAAAATGTTGAAGAAATAGGGTTCTTTGAATTTGATAAAGAAGATATCGTTAGAAACCCAATCATATGTAAAATACTAAAAAACTACGATACTGTTAGTAACAATGTCCCTAATAAAAAGAATCAAACACAGATAAAACAAAAACCAAACAAGGTTAAACCTAAGAAAATTAATAATAAATATTTTAGAAAGCTAAAAATATTTTTTAAAAGAAATTTTAAACTTTAAGGTTTACTTTAACCATAATAAAGCTTATTTTGGTTAATATGAAAATTGGTATTAGTCTAAACGAGGTTTTAAGAGATTTTATAGGGCAATTTGCTTACACTTATGAGAAGTACATTGGTCCTGTTGATATTTTAAAAAACCCAGTAAATGATTTTGATTTATTAAATCATTTTAAATTTAACTCTGTTGATGAGTTAAATAAGTTTTTATTTCTAGAAGCTTCTTTAGAAATTTTTGGTCATGCAGACCAACTACATGAAAATATTATGAATCAGTTCAATATGTTCCTTATGGATATTAAGGATGAAGAAGAACACGAAGTTATAATAACTTCAAAAGAAGTTGCTAAAAGTATACCCTCAACTTATTTCTTTTTATCTAAATTGGGTTGTAAAGCTGACAAGATAAATTTTGTCCCGAATTTCGAAGATACTTGGGACAATATTGATTTACTAATCACAGCTAACCCTGTTGCTCTTGAATCAAAACCAGAGGGTAAGATTTCAGTAAAAATAAACGCAAGTTACAATAAAGATTCAAAAGCTGATTTTGAATTAGATAGTATATTAGATTTTATTAAAGATGAAAATTTAAGGGATAAGATTTTAAATACTAAAATAACAACATACGAAGAAATTTAATTATATGTTAGAAATTGGTGGTATATATTATATGTTTGATTTAGCGGCTATGGATAAGTTACTTACCCAAGACCATACGTTGGATTCTAAATTAGTTGAAGAAAAAGAATATAAAAAAATATATGACGAACACGATAAACTAATTGGTTCTGAAGAAATTGTTAAAGAATACTTTAAAGGAAAAGAGATTGATGGCCCAAAATATGATGCCATCAGAATGTTTTTTGAGGTTATATTAACATATAATGAAGAATTAGATGATGACTTAGGGATAGATAGAGCGCTATCTAAAACTAACTTACCGTTTAAATTGGCTTTTAATACCCTTATAGAATATGGTATAATAAAAGAAATTGAATAAATAATAATAATAATAATAATAATTTAAAATTAATACAAATGTCTGAACAAACAGAAAAACAAAAAGAACAAGTATCAGAACTAATGTCAAAACTAGATAATAAAGACTTTGGTTTGTACTTTTTCACACTAGACACTAAGGGTAATCCTACAGCTGGTGTTGCCCACATTTACGAACACGTAAAAACTTTAAATGATTTAGGGTATAATGCTCAAATCTTACATGAAAAAAACGATTATAAACTTTATGGTGACCAAGAAGGTATGGGATTAGCTGATTGGTTAGGTAAAGAATACGCTGAATTACCTCATGTATCTATTGAGTCTCAACAATTAAATGTTGCACCTCAAGACTTTATTGTAATTCCAGAAATATTTTCTAATGTGATGGACCAAACAAAACAGTTCCCATGTAAGAAAGTTGTTTTATCACAGAACTACTCTTATTTATTGGAATTATTACCATTAGGTAGAAGATGGACAGACTATGGTTTTAATGATGTAATTACTACTTCTAAAAAACAAGCTGATTATGTTAAATCTTTATTTCCTAGTGTTAAAACACATGTAACACCAATAGGTATTCCAGAATACTTTAAAGATTCTGATAAACCTAAAATACCTGTTGTGACTATTGTTACTAGAGAACAAGGGTTAGCTGCTAAAATAGCTAAACAATTCTATTTACAAAACCCATTATATAAATGGATTACATTTAAAGAATTAAGAGGGTTACCTAGAGAACAATTTGCTGAAGAGTTAGGAAAATCATGTTTAGCGGTTTGGGTTGACGATGCTGCTGGGTTTGGTACCTTCCCATTAGAAGCAATGCATTCTAACACACCAGTTATTGGTAAAATGCCAAATATGATACCAGAATGGATGGAAGAAGCAGATGAAAATGGAAATGCTAGAATTAAAAATAATGGTGTATGGACCAATACATTGATAAACATACCAGAACTTATTGCTACATACATGAAAGTTTGGTTAGAAGACAATGTTCCTACAGATTTAACAGATGCTATGGCTGAAACTAAAGGTACTTATACTACTGAAAAAGAAGTAGAAGGTATTAAATCAGTTTGGGCTAAATTAGTGTCTGAAAGAAAAGAAGAATATAATAACGCTTTAAAACAGTTGAGTGAAATGGAGACTCAAACTACTAAATAATATAAATATTATGGCTAAAAAGAAAACAAACATTACGGTTATTTTACCGATTCACGAATTAGAGGGTGAGTCAAATAACACACTATTTAACAACGCTATTAAAAGTGTTGCTAACCAAACTACACAAGTAGATGAATTACTTATTGTAACCCCAAAAGGTTCTAAGGTAGAAAAAACACTCAAAGATTATGACTTCGGTGATGTCAGTAAAATCGTTAGAATCGTTTCTAATGATGGGAAAACTGATTTCGCATCTCAGATGAACTTTGGTGTTTCTGAAACTAAAACAGAATGGTTTTCAATCCTAGAATTTGATGATGAATATTCTGATAAATGGTTTGCCAATGTAGTTAAGTACAGAGAAGCTTATGATGATGTTGACATGTTCATGCCAATCATCATAGATGTTAATGCTTCAGATAATGGATTTATGGGACTTACCAACGAAGCTGTATGGGCTAGTAGCTTTTCAGATGAATTAGGTGTTCTAGATAATAATGCACTATTATCTTTCCAGAATTTTAATATTGATGGTCTTACAATGAAAAAAGAAGTTTTCGAAGATTTTGGAGGGTTCAAATCAAATATTAAATTAACATTTATTTATGAATTCTTACTTAGAATGACATTTAAAGATGCTAAAGCTATGATTATACCTAGATTTGGGTATAAACACCTAAACCAAAGAGAAGGTTCACTATTTAATTCATACAAAGATACTATGAATCCAGTAGAAGCTAATTGGTGGTTAAGTCAAGCTAAGAAAGAATATTATTTTGATAACGAAAGAGATATAACATATGTCCAAGAAGAAGTAAACTAATTTAAAATGGCTAACAAAAGAGGACGAAAAAGAAAAAACGATTTATATTTCGGTCCCGACCAAGAAGAAGCCGTTTTAAAATATTTGGATTCAGAGGATGAATTAGAAAGGAATGCAATCTATAATGAGTGGCTACGTGAGCCACTCAATAAGATGATTGAATCGATAATTAGGAAATACAAATTGTATAGAAAGAGTGAAACATTTGAGCACTTGCACACTGACACTCTTTCGTTCCTAATGACAAAAGCTCATAAATTTGAAAATTCTAAAGGTAAGAAAGCTTATTCTTATTACGGAACTATATGTAAAAATTATATATTAGGTTTACTAATTAACGATGACAAAAAAACTAAACAATTATCTTCATACGAAGATTTGTCACCATATTTAGAAGAGAGAAAAGACTTTCAATATGAGTTAGACGACAACGAATTCACTGTTAATAAATTTATAAACAAACTAGTCACTAGTATCAAAAATGAACTAGAAGGTGATAGTGTTGTTGGTAAAAAGAAAATTAGTGATAACGAAGAGAAGGTTGGTTTAGCACTTATGGATATTCTTAAAGATTGGGAAAATACTTTAGATTCTATGGCTGGTGGAACTAAATTTAACAAAAATTCGGTATTGGAAAGTATGAGAAATTATACTGGACTAAATACCAAAGATATTCGATTAGCTATGAAAAGGTATAAAGAATTATACGCTTTTATTAAGATTGATGGTTTAGAAAACGGTATTGAATAACAAAAAATTATTTATCATTATATTTATATAAAAACTATACACTATGCCACGTAAGAAAAAACAACAGATAAAATATAATAATATCGACAGTTTAGAGGGTCTTTTACAAGAAACATACAATGACGCATGTTCAAATATAAATGATGCTCAAAATACCATCAATGAAATGGCTAATTCAGCTGAACCAGAAGATGTTGATGATTTATCAAAAATAGCTAAAGAAAAAACAAATGCTCTTAAGATTAAAGACTCAGCGATGAGGATAAAATTAGAGATAGCTAAACTACAAAATGATATCATAAAACACAAGGGTGATGCTCAAGGGGCTTTAGATGAGAGAACCGATGGTAAGGTCGATATAAATGATTTTAGACAAATTAGAAAGATGATAGAAGATTCATCTAATGACGAAGAAAATAAAGAAGATTAATTTATGGCAACAATAATAAATCAAAAGGAAGAAATTTTTGGTAATATAAGTGCACTAAATGTTTTAAATGATGACTTTCCCAAGATAGACAAATCTAATTCAGTCTCATCAATAAACAATGATACTAACAGCACTAACTTCCTTATTGATTTAACTACTGCGTTAGCTGGAGCTAAAGCTTTAAAAGAACATATGGTAGATTGTATAACATACAGATTAGACCAGTTCGAAGATGCAATTAAGGATGGGCTTAAAAGAGAATTGAAAGAAATGGTAGCCTGTAGTGTAGACCCATCAGTACCACCATGGTTTCAAACGGGAGGTAGTGGTGTAGAGCTAAGAGTACCTAAAATAGATTTTTATGATACCATGAAAGTTAACCCAGAAACTACTGAAGGTTCACTATTATTTACTGATGTACCACCAAATACAAATAGTCAAGATTTTAACACTTATTTAAATTATAAAATACAATCACCCAGTCTTACAGACGCATGGGGGAATTCAATGGGTTCTAATGAAATAGTTACTGCTAATTTTAACCCTGTTGGTACCACGCAAAATAATACAATTACATTCACAACTGACTACGGAAAGGCGGGTACAAGTCTTGAGGATAAAAAGTTGACAGATTTTAATAATGACTTTATTGATTCATTAACTCTATTTGGTAGTCCAGGTAGTAATAATTCTCAAACAATGTTTAATTTAATTATAGAAGAATTATTTGGGTCGATAAGTGCAACAAAAACTACCACAACTACTACTACTACTACTACTACTACTACTAACGAACCTCCAACAACCAAAAGTAAAAGCCAATTAAAAATAGAGGCAGAGATAAGAAGAGTGTTAGATTGTATACTTAACTCTGAAAATGATGTAATTGATGATTCGTTTTTTACTTTCGATAACCCAACCTTAGCAGAAATATCTAGAGAAGCTGATAATAGAAGTAAAGGTATTATAGAATTAGCTACATGTGGCAATCTAGCAGTCCAAATAAATAGTAACTTAGCTGTAGAAATAAGTAACTCATTAAGTGGTGACAGTACCACAATGAGTAAAGCTCAAGAAGCAAAAAAGGTAGCTGAAAATTTGGATAAAATAGCAGATACTCAAGCAAGTTTTGCGAGTGAAACTAATAAACCAAGTGTTAAAGGTAACTTTTTCGTGGAATTAGTTAGAAAGTTCTGTAGAATATTATTAAATTTAATAATATCACCTAAGTTTATTTCATTATTTGCTATAAACCATCAAATTATTTATGGTCAAGGTTCGACTTATGATGGTGCTATAGATTTTATTAAGAAGAATAAAAAACTAGTTAAAAATGTTGCTAAAATTGTTTTGAACATATTCTTAAATCTGTTATTACAATTAGCACTTAAATACTTAAGTATTAAATTAAGACAGAAGTTTACTGACGATGAAATTGAGAAGGCCAAACAATATGTGTCAATAGTTTTTAGCTATTTACCTGTTGGTCCAGAAGTTTTCGAAATGTTAGGTCAAATAAAAAAATTATAAATACTATACTATGGCAGAATGTAAACCAAAAGAGAAAAGTTTTGAGGATGCTGACTTAACCTCAATAACCAATATATTAAAAATTCTACTTGCTGCATTTAAGTTGATTGGTAAACCAGCAAGAAAAATACCCCCACCTCTTTTACTGTTAGGTAAAAATTTAAGACCTGGTATGAGCGCTAGGAACTTATCGGCTAGAATTATATCTAGATATGAAAGTGACGCTGGTGTGCCCATGGGTGATATATTTGCTGACGGACCAAACACAGAAGCGTTAAAAGTTAGAATTATGTCGGAAGAAATGGTTAAAATGTTACAAACAGAAGCTATTAGCCAAGTATCAATAGACCCTGGAGCTATAAAGTCCTCAGTTTCTGGATTTGCTGGACCAGTACCAGTAGCTGGGGTCGCAACTAGTGTATTACCAGTAACTGGTTCTGGTGGGCTAGTTTAAAATTTTAAGTTATGGATATTTACAAAGATAAAACAAACAACGAAATACTATTAGATATAAAACAAATGCAAATTGACCATGAAAGTCTTAAAACTAAAATGTTAAGAGATTATGACAAATTAATTGAGTTAGAAGAAAAGTTTAAATTAGCTAATAAAACAATAACTGATAGATTAAAAAATAATAAGTCATGAATATATTTAATAGATTTAGAGGTGGTTCTGGAGCCGCTAATAAACCTAGACCTTTTAAAAGTATACAAATTGGTATTGTGGTGGATAGTGAAGAAGTCCAGGTCAACAATACCACTGAAGCTACTAGAGCTAAAGATTTAAGGTATAACGCTGATTCACATGCAATAAGAGTTAGATTAGTTGGAGAAGACAATAAAACATTTAATGGTGAATTAGCCAACTGTTTTCCATTAATACCTAAATACTTAAACACCAAACCAATAAATGGAGAGTTAGTCTTTGTATTTATGTTTGGAGAAGATGAAGCACAAGGTGATAGGTTTTATATAGGACCCTTTATATCTACTGAAGATAAATTAGGTGGGGATTTTTATGATTCTGGTGCAGATTCTCATTTTAGTGATGGTAAAATAAGTCCTGGTAATAGAAAAGGTGAACTAAAAAATGACCCAAACGCATTTGGTGTTTATGAAGACCCTAAAAATTTAACCATAGAAGGTAGAGATAATACTGATATAATACAAAAATCTGGAGAAATACTTATTAGGGCTGGTAAATTTATTTTAAATAACCGAAGAAAGTTTAATGAAATAAATCCAGGATACATACAATTAAAATTTAATCAAGAATTTAATGAAAAAGAATTAAACGCTCTTGGTATTTCTGATAATAATTCTAAAGACTTGGGTACAAAAAATGTTACTGTTACCAACATAGTCGCTAACAAAATTAATTTACTTTCTCATGATGGAGATAAAAGTTTTGGTGGTAATGATGATATTAATCTAACAAATAGAGAAGGTGTCAAAAAAGGCTCTCCAAAATATATCAGTGACGAAACAATGGATGCAATATTAAATAGAGCACACCCATTAGTTTTTGGTGATAAATTAGTCGAATACTTGCAGTTACTTAAAGAAGCTCTTTTTAACCACATACACAATGAAGGGGGTGCCGCACCAGCTACAGATAGAAATGGTAGTTCTTTTCCATTAGCAAAATTTAAAAATGACGCACCAATATTAGAAAAAGCAATGTTATCTAAAAATATACGTATTAATTAATTTTTCGAGATATTTATTAATAAAAGAAAAATGGTAATACGTACTTACTTCGATAGAAACAATACAATAGTGTATAATAATAAAGTTAATGTTGGTAGAAACCCAATAGCTGAACTTTTCTATGGTGGTGACTCTGCATCAAAATCTTATTCTAGATTTATATTTCAATTCGATGAAACTAGATTAAAAAATTTATATACTGGGGGGACCTATACTGATTTAACTAAATTAAAACATACTTTAAAGATGACCAATACAGGTGCGTTTGATACTGATTTATTAGGTAAAACAACTTGTGGTGGAAAACAAAGAACATGTTCGTTTGATTTAGTAGTATTCCCAATTACCCAAGAATGGGATGAAGGGTGTGGATATGATTATAGCACATGCTCATATGCTGGGGAAACTTCTGAAAGCTTTGACCCATCAAACTGGTTTGATGCTAAAACAAATACTCAATGGTCTGGTGGTTCTGGAGTATATACTGGCTCACCAACAACATTAGCTACACAACATTTTGAACAAGGTAATGAAAATCTTGAAATTGATATAACAAATATAGTTAACGCTTATTTAACTGGTGATACAAATTATGGTTTAGGTATTGCTTTCACAAGAGCATTAGAACAAACTGAAACAACTAAACATCAGTATGTTGGGTTCTTTACTAGACATACACAAACATTTTATGAACCATTTGTTGAAACTATATATAGTAATCATATAAAAGATGATAGAACTGATTTTTATCTAGACAAGAATAATAAGTTGTATTTATATGTTAATTTAAATGGAACACCAACAAATCTAGACACAAAACCAGCTGTAACTATTAAAGATAACAATGACGTTACCTTCTCATCTTATACACCAAGTGATGTTACTCATGTAACTAAGGGTGTTTACTCAATTGATATAAAGGTTCCAACATCTTCAAGTTATGTGGATTGTACTCAATTTACAGATACATGGAGTGGTATTTCAATCAATGGTGTTTCAAGACCTAATATTGAATTAGATTTTGCACTTAAAGATAGTATGGGATATTATAATGTTGGTGATGCTGATTCTTTACCTAAAAGAGTAGGGTTAAATATTAGTGGTATTAAAATGGATGAGACGATAAATAGAGGCGATATAAGGAAGGTTATCGTATCTACTAGAATTCCTTATACCGTAGAACAAAAACAGACGGTAGACAGCCTTAAATACCGCTTATACGTTAAAGAAGGTAGGAACGAATACACGGTAACTGATTACCAACAAGTAGAAATTGCAAATAACTATAATTATTTCTTATTAGATACCGCTAGTCTTGTTCCTGGAACATACTATTTAGATGTTAAACTTGAATCTAATTTAGAAGTTAACACACATAAAGATGCACTTAAGTTTGAAATAGTAAGTCAAAGTGATTTAAGAATTAGCCAATAATGAAAAATATAATTAGAAATAAGGTAAAATCGTTACTTTTAGAATTTGAAGTTTCTAAAAAAAACATATGTGACGATTATAGTATAAATAATGAAGAAGAATTATTTGAGCTTATAAACAAAACAGAAATTTTCCAAAATAATAATTTATTTGTTGTAGATTATAAATTAAAACATAAAGATAAAGAAACTAATCAAATATCTGGTGTTAAAGAATTTATAAATACAATAGAAGATAAGGAGTTACAAAAAGATTTAGTAAATTTAGATGAACACTTAGTAGAATTAAAGAATGAAATCTCTAAAGGACTTAGTAATGATGAAGATACTTTTAATATGTACGCTAGATTTATTCAAAATATATTTTGTAACAAAGATTACGAACAAAATTTAAATTAATATATCATGAGCCATAAAGTTTTTATTAGACACACATACATTTATAAATGCTCATCATGTGATGGTGAATGGAAAATAAACGAAGCTTCTAAAATTGAATCTTTAAGTTGTCCTCACTGCGGTAAAAACGATGTAATAGAATATGTCTTAAAAGACCAAAGAACTAAATACTTTAGAAAATGGGTATAAATAAAACAGAATGTCCAAAGTGTGATTGGTATTGGGAAATAACATCTGACGATTCAAGACCTTATTTATGTCATAAGTGTGGTTACGATTCTGTTATAAAGTCTTATGACTTAGAAGCGCTAATTAATTGGCAAAAAGATAATGCTATAGTTGAAAATTACATTAAAGATAGCGATATTAAAAAAAGAGTTAGAAGAGGTTTAGAATATTTCTCCAATAAAAAGTAATCACCAATAATTATGAAAAAAGTTTTAGTAACTGGTGGTCTAGGCTATATTGGTAGCCACACCGTAGTTAAATTAATAGAGAATGGTTATGAAACCGTTATAATCGATAATTTATGTAACTCTAAACTTAATGTTTTATCTAATATAGAAAAAATAACAGGAGTAAAACCTACTTTCTTTAAAGGCGATATTAGGGATAAAATATTCTTAATGTCAATAATTAGAGATTATCATATAACAGACGTTATACATTTTGCTGCTTTAAAATCAGTATCAGATTCTTTAAATAAACCACTAGAATATTATGATAATAATGTTAATGGTACAATATCATTATTAACCTCAATGAAAGAGTTAGGTGTTAAAAATATAATATTCTCATCTTCGTGTACTGTATACGGTGAGCCAAAAGCATATAAATCTATTAGTGAATTAGCACCAACACAAACACCTAAAACACCTTATGGTGTGACTAAATTAATGTGTGAAAAAATACTTGAAGATGCTAACAACATAAATTCAGTAGCGCTTAGATACTTTAATCCAATAGGTAATCATAAATCTGGTCTTATATACGAGAACCCTAACGGGGTTCCAGAAAACTTAATACCTTATGTAATTGGTGTTATTGAAGGTGAATATGAACATTTAAGGGTGTGGGGCGATGATTACAACACACCAGACGGTTCAGCCATAAGAGATTATATAGATGTAAATGATTTGGCTGATGCACACGTAAAAGCTTTAACTATTGTTAATAATCAAAAACATGATGTAATTAATGTGGGAACTGGTAATGGTTATAGTGTTTTAGATATTATTAAAGCGTTCCAAAAAGAGGGTGCTGATGTACCATACAAAATTTATCCTAGGAGAGATGGTGATATAGAACAAATTTATGCTAATATAGATAAAGCTAAAAACGTTATGGGTTGGGAACCTAAGAAGAATATTACTGATTCTGTAAAATCTATACTAAATAAAATCAATTAAAATAATTATTAATTATAATTTAAGTGGGATTGCCTTGCATATCCCATTTTTTTTATTTATATTTACCGAATGGTTAAAGAAGATTTAAAATATGTAACAGTAATTAATACTACTCATGATATTAGAGAATATTATGTTTGTTTTGATAAAGAAATAGTGACTGAAAGTATTTGTAGGGGTGGCAATAAATGGTGTAATTATACCTATAAATTAATTGACTTTGTTTCTGGTGATAATTTTGATATAATAAAAGATGCTATAAACCAAAAAAGGCCTCTCTAATGAGAAGCCTTTTTAATTATATAAGATTAATTATTTTTTTAATTTCCACCAACGTTTACTGGTTCAAGACCTAGTTGTTGTAGCCCTTTAATTGCAACTACCTTAGCATTAGGGTAGTCATCTTTATATTCACCTAATTCTTCTCTAGCCCAATCTTTATCATTGAATGTTGTAAGAATTTGTTTAGTATCCATATCAACTACATAATATTTGTAGAAGTTTGTACCTCCTTGGATATTTTTTATTGCCTTATTATATTGCTTTTTAATATTATTAAGTTGGTAAATTAAATTATTACCTTCATAATAACCAGCCTTATTACCATATTCGCTATAATTATTTAAATCAAATTTTTCAGAGTTTTTACCACCCAATGGTGAATGATAACTAATTACCATTTCATTATCATTATATTGGATTGGTTGCATTTCTACTTGGTTGTCAAACATTTTAATATCAACAGAATAACCAAGCCCGTCAATAGCTTTTTCCATTAATTCATTAATTTCTTTTGCCATTGCAATTGCTTTAGCTTTTAGTTTTGGTAATCTCTTAGCTTCCCAGTCTTTTTTAGCTGCCTCATATTCTTCATCGTAATCATCAAACTTTTGTGCAATTGCCGAATCTTCAAAATCTAATTCATTAATCTCTGTACTAATTTCATTCTCATCAATACGTTTAATTCTATTAAATGTTTTTGCAAATGACTCAATTATAGCTTTTTCTTTATCAGCTATAATGGCTTTTCTTTTTGCTTCTGTTAAAAATCCTTTCTTTTTCATAAACTATTTCTTTTATATATAAATATGTCCATAAACCAAAAAAGGCTTCTCTAATGAGAAGCCTTTTAAGTTTATATAAGATTATTAATTATCTTAATTCAGCTACGTTAAATGTAGGGATACCATCAACTCTTACGTGACCGTAGAATCTGTTGTTTACCACTTTTTTAGCGTATCTTGTCATAATCCCCTTCACTGGAGCGAAGTTGAAAGGATTGTACATTGTAGGTGTAAGTTGCATTGGCACGTATGGTGCGTAGATGTAACCAGTGTCTAACAATGATTTACCTTTATGTCCAATAATCATAGAGTATGATGGAGAATATGGGTCTCTATATACCTGGTATCTTCCAGATAAAGAACCTACTCTTTCAATACCCATGTTATATTGGTCTTGCTCTGGGTTAGCATCACTTACGTGGAAGTATTCTAAATCATCAAAGATAGCTGAGATTTCAGAAGATACAACGATAAAGTTAGCACCACCTCTTAAAGTAGACTTATGGATTTGAGCTGAAATTTGGTTAACTTTAGTAATTAAAGTTTGATTCCAGTCTTTTTGTGTATAAGGGTTTGCAGCAGAAGAAGATTTTCTCCATCCGTTATAATCCCATCTTAGTTGCCAAGCAGCAGCTTTTCTTAAATCTCTTAAGATTTCTCTATCGATTTCAGCAGCAACTTGCTCAGAAAGCATTGCAGTTAATTCAGCCTCAGCGTCAATGTTGTGGAATGCACTAACATCTTGCGCTAATTCTGGTGACCATGTAGCTCTTAATTTTCTTTCTTCAACAGAAACAACAACCTCGTCTAATTTGAAAGAAACTTCTCCAAGTTCAGTCTCTAACTCTAAAGAAGAGTATTCAGTCCAAGTTACATCAAAGTCAGCACCTGTATCAGCTGAAAAAGCAGTAGCTATATCAGCACCAGCATACCCATCAAAAGTTGCAGTAGTAACTGCTGGATGAGTTAAATCTAGGTCTAAATATATAACACCGTTAACATCGCAAATATCATCATAATCAACAATACCTTTACCATATTTTTGTGTTACTAATCTAAATGGAATCTCAGCACCATCAGCAAAGATTTCTTTAGCATCAACGTCATTGATAGCTGCACCGCTACCGTTAGTTACTTTTAATGAAGCTAAGAAAGATTCAGTATCCATTTGGTTACCATCTGGTCCTGTAAGTCTACCTTTGTTTTCAGAAGAGAAACCAGAAACTCTTAATATTGCACTTCTAACAGTACCATCTGTAGCTAAAGGCAATGCAGCAATATTAGCAGCATCAGCAAATACACCAGCAGAATTTAACGTTTGTAATACACCATTAACAGCTTTAAGTGTTACAGTTCCTTTAGAGTTATCAAATAACCCATCGTTGTAATACAAGTCATAAAGGTTTTTAGCCTTCATCGGTGTAACAACGCAGTTACCAATACCTACACACTCTGGTAATTGATTCATACCTGTGTGAGCAGAGTAAGTTGCACCATCAACGTAAAAATCTCCAGCATCTCCAGCACCATCAACTCTATTAGAAGTTTGTGGAACGAAGTAGAATAATTTACCGATAGGCATGTTCATAGCTTGTACAGATACAACATCGTTAGCTAATAATTTAGAGAATACTCTTCTTACGATAGGGAATACTACAGTTTCAAATGAACCAGAAGAATTCGCATCAGTAGCTTCAGTTAATAATGAAGACGCTTGGTTTTCATATAACTGAGCAATATTCTCTTTAATGTGGCCGTTAAGCCCGTCTAAGAAGCCTAAAGAATCCCATTTTGATTGGGTTTGCTTTCTAACTTCTTTCATGTGGTCTAAACCAATGTTCCCAACCACTCCAGAATTTAATAAATGTGACATAATTTTTAATTAATTTTATTTATTTTATTTATTATCGTTTATTGACTCTTTTCATTAAGTCCATAATTCTAGAAGTTTCTTTATCAACATAAGCCGTAGACTCATTTAATTGAGCAGACTTAGATGTAGATACTTCTTTAATTATTTTATTTTCAATTGATTCGTTAATTGGCTTTCTATTTTTCAATTCGCTCTCAATTGTCTTGTAAAGTTTTTTAGACTCCTTCAGTGTTGAAACTTCATTATCAAATCTTTTGAGAATGTTTTCTTTTTCATCTTTAGTTGTCGAATGTTCCATCATCAACTTAGTAGTATAAGTTAAATTAGAATTAAAAACCACTGTCTCCGCTAACATAGTTCTAAATTGCTTAAGTGCTTGTTTGTATTCTTCGTTTTTGCCCTTAAGTTCTTTAGCCTCTGTTAAAAGAGTATTATATTTTTCGATTACCTTAGACTCATTAGTTTCATGACCATAATACTTAGCAGCTTGTTCAGCACCTGGGGCTTTTGTTGTAGTCAAGTCACCACCAGCTTTACCTTCATCAGCATGATTCTTAGAAATTAACTCTTCAAGCTTCTCACCTTCTTCAGTCATTTCCTCTTCCATGTACTCTTCTTCCATAGCGTCATCTTCACACATTTCTTTTTCTTCCATGTGCTCACCTTCTTCCATAGTTTCTTCTTCCATAGTTTCTTCGTCTAATGCAATTTCATACATAATTTCATCAATACCTTCTTCCATGTGTTCTTCTTCCATGTACTCTTCTTCCATAGCGTCATCTTCACACATTTCTTTTTCTTCCATGTGCTCACCTTCTTCCATTTCTTTTTCCTCCATGTACTCTTCTTCCATTGGTTCCTCACCAGCTTCGTCTGTTTTAATAACATACTCACCAGGCTCCTCAACAGAAATCTGAATCTCACTAGCATCAGTATCAATTACAACTTCGATTTCGTCATCACCAGTTAATTTTTTATAAACCGCAATAACATCATCGTCAGATGCTGCTGTCATGTCCATCTCGATTTCGTCATCTGATGCTTCTGCATCCATTCCACTTTCGTAATCACCTTCAAGCTCATCGCTCTCAATGTCATCACCTGTTTCATCGTCTGATGTTCCAACTTCGATTTCACCTTCAGCTTCATCTTCCATTCCAGCATCATCAGCTGTAACTTCTAATTCTTCTTCTGTGTCATCAACATCCTCTTCTAGGTAATCTTCTTCTAAAGATTCTTTCACTATACTGTCAATTTCTTCCTTCGTTACTGAAGCAAGTATTTCTTTTGAGTTGGCATTTAGAGCCTCTTGGATTCTTTTCGCATCCAAAAGAGCTTCATCTAAAATTGATTTTTTCTTATCAGCCATTTTTTTTTTAATTTAATATTTTTTATTAATTTAATAAGTAGAAAGTATTTCCACTTTGTTTATAAATATGTTATACTTACACAAAAAGCCATTTTTATTAATATTTTTTTAATCTAATAAAAATTTGTTAATATCATCTACTAATAAATTATTTTCCTTTTTAGTAGATTCAGTAAATGGTTTAGCTTCAGCCTTATCTTTGAACATCCAAGAACCTGGTGTACTTGGTGATGTTACAACATCCCAACATATGATTTCGAAATCATCTTGAACTATATTATCACCGTTAATTTGTTTAAGGGAACCAACACCTCTAGAAGACACACCAATCATAATATTATTTCTAATTAAGTTGGCAACTTCATCACCCTTAGTAGATACGATACCATACTTAACATAACCTGGTGACATAAGGATTTCCATTCTACCCATGAGAGTTTTACCTTCCCACCAAGTCTCTAATATATTATGTGAAATTCTATCACCAGCAATGATTGATGATTCTGGGTGGTCTAGCTCACCTATAGCTCTTCTTTCCTTAATTAATTGTTGATAGTTCTCAACCTCTCTTTCAAGAATATCTTTTGGGTATATTCTACCATTTCTATTTTTAACACCCCACTTTTGTAATACTACGTATAAAACAAGTGGGTCAGCTATTACTTGCTCACCCTTTTCTAACTTATTAATTTCATTAATGAAATCTTTGTTTCTTTTATCGTTGGGAGATATATAACCAGCATCTTGTTCGATTAGATAACCGAACCCACATTCACCTGGTTTCACTATTTTAATATCAGACATATCTTTTGTTTATATTATAAATATGTCAGTGATAATAAAAAACCTTGATTTATTAAGGTAAACCTTTATTTATGATTTAGTTTTTTGAAATTCAAAATAAATGTTGTTATCTAAAACATCTGTGATGATAGTATTTAATATAACATCTAAATTATCTTTGATGATTTTTTCTTGTAGTTTAAAACTATTTTTTTGGAATAAAGTTATTTCACAATTCATATAACTTCTTTTACCGTATTCTATACCAGATACTCTCATATCAAAATCAACTATAGTTCTATTAACTTGAAATAATTTTGAATCTAAATTATTATGTAGAACCATTTTTAATCTTTTCGTAATGTTTCTTAGAGCTTTAGTGTAATTAGTTATTGGTTGTTGTTTTGGCTGACCCCAAGCAGAAATAGTTAAGTATAAACTTTTTGGGTTTTTATTATCTACTGTACCATAAATTACGTTATAATTCATATAATCGTGAGTTATTAATTGCTTACCTGTTTTAGTTATCATATTCTAATTTTTACTAACAATAAGTAAAAAATTTTAGAAAGTCAATACCCCAGTAAACTAATTAACCCTCTTTAAAGAAAGCTATAAATACACCGAAACCTATTTGTACAACAGCCCAGACTGTAGTTGCTACAGTTTTAAAAGTGTTTAAACTTGTAACATCTTTTTTCATCTCTTTTAAAGTATTGGGGCTAGCAACATCATCCATGTAACGTTTCCATTTTGCTATGCTACTAACTTCTTTTTCTAGCGTGTCTATTTTACCCAACTTTAAATTAATCTCGTTTAATGTTTCTTGAATTTTTTCGTCATTCTCATTAAGTCTTTCCAGCTCAGCTAAAACTAATTTAGAATACTCGTTCCAACCATTTTGCACTACACCGTTTTCATTTTTCTTGTTCATGATACTATAAATTTGTTATGTCGATATGCGTACCGACCATTCTTATTGGTTTATCGTTATCCCATTCGATTACAGTACCCCTACGTAATACTGTTACTTCATGACCATCTCTATGCGTGTACCTACATATAACTTTAAATGGGTAAGCACCCTTACTATCAAAATGTTTTTTAAGTTCTATTAATATTTTATCTAAATCATTATCATTGATTAAACCTTTCCAAGAAGTAGAACAATTATCCATTTCATTATCTTCGTAACCTAATTGTTTTTTGAATCTAGGACTAAGATACTCATACCCTTTTTCGATATGCCAATCCCAGTACCCATCAGTGGATGTTTCAAGAATTTGTTCTAGAACTTGTTTCATCTCAAAAACTTCTTGGTCTCTTATAGACAACTCTTCTACCAAAGATTTAATCTTTGCAATATTTTTAGACTTAGAAAAACTCATGTATAAATGGTTTATTTATTTAAATCATTTTTTAAATTTAATATCTTAGCTATATCGTTTTCAAAAGTATTATTATTATAAATTCTATCTAATAAATTTTCTTTTGCAGCTAAAAGACTTTCTTTTATATTAATATCAGAATCCTTAAGTTTATCATTTATTAGTGAAATACATTCTTTAATTGTATTATTAAATAAACTCTCTTTTGTTTCGTCATTACCCTCAACAATAACCTTAACAGCTTTCTTAGTGCTCTCATCTAACTCAGTATAAGCATCATTAAATTTATCAACTGCTAACTTAGCTAGTAATTCATTGGGCACACCGTTACCTTTAACCTCTTCTTTAATTGTATTCTTTTTGGCGTATTCAATAGTTTCATATAATGAATCAACATAAGTGTCAACATCTACAGAAAATATAAGATTTGAAATGTTCTCGTGAAGCTCTTCACTCTTATAATCTTCTATTTCTTTATCACTAATTAACTCAGCTAACTTTTTATTAGCTTCAATAATTGCCTTATGTTCAAATTCTCTAATAGACTCAATAATTCTGTTTATCTTTTTTTCAGCTTTGAATTGATTTTCTTCCACCATCTTCTCAATCTTAGTATAAATGTCAAATTGAGTTTTTAGTATTTTATTTTCTTTTAATATTTTAATATAACTTTTAAATAAACTTTTTTTAGTTTCGTCTTTATCAGTTATTGCTTCCGCTAATATTGTATTAAAAGTATTTTTAATTTTACCAAAATTTTTCATAATTAGTCTTTTATTAATAAATATGCATTTTTATATTAAAAGTTTTATTCATCTAGCATTTTGTCTATATCGTTAATCATACCATTTATAGTTTCATTAACTTTAAAATTCTTATTAGAAATATTAACTCTCTTATTAATAATTTTTTCTTCATTAGGATTAATAGACTCAAGTAACTTACCAAAGTAATTATCTTGGTGTTTTTTAACCTTAGATTTATATTTCTTTTTGCTTTCTAAAATCAAGTTTTCAGCTTTATCCATAGACTCACCAAACGCATCATCACCACCAGTATCTTCACCGCCAGTATCTTCAGCGCCAGCATCATCACCACCAGTATCTTCATCACCAGCATCATCATCACCTAAGTCACCAAATGCGTCATCACCAGAATCATCACCGAAGCCACCTCCGCCTCCGAAGCCACCTCCACCTCCGAAGCCACCTCCAGAATCAGAACTTCCTTCATCACCTTCATCACCTTCAGCTGAACCAGAAGCGTTCATAGCAGCATCAATATCACCATATATTTTATCAACCTCATCAAATGTACCAGTATGTTTAATAACATTAGCAGTATTCTCCATTTCAGTAGATGCAGCTTTCTCCATTCTTTGTTCTAATAAATCGTTCTTAATTTCATTATCAGACCAGCCAAGTATCTCTCTACTAGCTCTAGTCATACTCATAGGTGCAAATCCATTACCAGCATCAGAAACAGCGTCTTTGTATAATGTAATCTTAGATTGTAGTTGCTCAACCTTAAGCATCTCAGCTTGTGTTGATGGATTATTCATTGTAAGTGTGAAGTTATCTAATTCATCTTCTAAACCTAACAAGAATAAATGTAAAATAGCTATCTTATTTAACTCCATAATTATTGCTTGTTGGATTCTATTTACTGTTCTAGTAAACCTAACATCCTGTAAAGCTAAATTTTTACCATCACCCACAGCATCTTCATAACCTAAAAATGATTTAGGTACTCTTAAAGCGGTGAATAGTTTTTTCTGAAGATACTCAATATCAGCAATCTGGTCTAAGTTTGCTGCACCTGGAAGAGTATCAATAGGATTTGGAGCATCTTCACTCCTAACTGGTATAAAGAAATCTTGGTCATTAGCCATTTGATTGTATTGAAGGTCTATTTGCCCAGTACCTGGGTCTATTATAGGCATTCTTTTAAATCTATTGGCTATTTCATCAACATAAGAAGGCACATCATCATCATCGATATTACCAACAAATATCTTATATACCCTTCTTTCTGGCGCTCTAGTAACCCTATATATTAACATAGCATCTTCAGATAGGATTAATTGTTTCCAAATTCTTCTAGCCTTTTCTAAAACAGACGTACCGTATGGTAACTTTCTATCATCACCAAGAAGTCTAAAATGCGCTATCTGCCAAGAATTAAATTGCATATCTCTACCTCTCCAATAAAACTTAGGTCTAGGTGTTTTATCTTCACCCTTATCACCTAAAGTATTGAATATATCACCCTCTCTTCTTTCAATCTCGAAATTAGGTAATTGTCTAGCACCAACAACACCAGCTTTATCATCAATATTTAAAAATACAAAGTTATCACCATATTTACATGTGTTTCTAGTCCACATAGGTAGCGATGTGTGTATATCTAATCGATTAAAAAATAAATCTTCTAAAATGGTTTTGACTCTATCAGATGATGAATAAACATTAAGCATTCTACCTTTCTCATTAACCGTGGTAGATTCTTCCATCATAATATCCAAAGCCGCAGAAATTTCTGGATAAAATTCCATACTTTCAAAATCACTATAGGACCCAATACGAGTAGTTTCATAATGTATTGATTGTTGGAAAAGTTCTCCATCAACCTTTTTCCACATCCCACCAAGGTATTTGTTTTGTTGTGCTTGTTTTTTTGCAGCTTCATAGTCTTGTTTATTCTGTGTTTTTAATAAAACATCATTACCAATAGAATATCTATTAGTTTGATTTTTAGGTATGTTTATTCCATCAGTAGTAAAGATATTATTTAACCTTTGGAATATTGTCATTTTATTTTTATCAGCCATATTGTTCTTTTTTGTTAATTATAAGTAAAAATAATTAAAATTAAATGGTTATTTTACATAATCACACTCAACGTAAGCATGTCTTTCAGCTTGACCATTAACAACTACAACAACATAAGTATATGTTGTTTTATAATCATTACCTTGTGTTCCAGGTACCGTAACACAAAAATAATTACTTTTAACAGCAGTTTTAGGGTTCTTTTTATTATCAGAACCAGGCGACCACTTATATAATTGTCCACCTTTCTGAAAACCATTTTTCCTTACAAATACTTTAGGTCCTAATCCCATAATTTAATTTATTTTAATCCACTTAATACCCATAAATAGTCTCCTCTTGGGTCTTGCATGTTTTTAGACACATTTCGGTCAAATTTAGGTTTAGGGTTTGCTTTTTTACCTCTATTTTCTTTAGACACGAATCCTGTGTTATAATTATCGTTATTATTACCCCCAGTAGAAGCACCAGCCTTCCAACTACTTAAAATAGCCTTACTCTGCTTCTCTAATTTTTCCAATTTCTTAAATGAATGCTCAAGCACCCAAAGAGGCATCGCAAATGACATTAATAAATCATCGTGATAACCATCCATATGGTCAGCTTTACCATTTTTGTATATAAATGTTCTCATCTCAGAAGTAGTTCTTCTAGACCTAATCTTAATACCGTTACTTCTAATCATGAATTCTAAATGTGCAATCATAGGTGTACGAACACCGTTTACATTGAATCCAGGTACTTTATTATCTTTACTATGTAAATCTAATTGACCTTTCTTACTATTTAAAACTCTACCTCTAGGTTCGTCATAGTGTAAATATTTATAATCTAATTCTAAAAGTTTAAGAACAGTTGAAACACCCATACCCCCAGTAATATCTACTACTGTATAAGATTTATATAGATTACCATATTCATAAACAAGTTCAGCCAATAAATCTGGTTGTATCTTACCTTGATACTCCATAACTTGTTCCATTGTGGTGAAATCAACGATTACTATAGTTGAGCTATCTTCACCGTCACCCCTAGCAACGTCAACACCCATTATATACTGATGCCCCTCAACAGGTTTCTCCCAAATCCAGAATTCCTTTTCTCTACCATCAACCCAAATAGGTTCTTTAACATTATTTTCTTCATGGAATACTATATCTTCGTCAGCAATAACATTACCACCAGAACCTAGAAATGATACATCTAATTCCTGTGCTATTTTTCTAGAATTATTATTTAATGTCATACACATGTTTTCATACCATGTAGATGTTGGTTTATAACCGTCTTTAATCTTTTTATCGTAGTTATCAACAATAAACTCTACTTCGGTTATCTCTTCTATTATGTCCCCAGCTTCATTCTTTTTAATCCATCTTAAGTCTTTATTATATCTAGGGTCTTCGTACCAACGCATTTCAATAACGTTATAAGTATTCTTACCAATTTTAGATTGTTCATAAGTCTTGTAATAAAGTGGGTCCATACCATTTGGTGTGGATATTAACATTACCCTACCACCAGTAGCACATGATGACATAGCGGCAGCGTAAACTGCATCACCATTGTCGATAAATGCGGCCTCATCGAAAACAAGGTAAGTTGGTGTGTAACCTCTAAGTGCATCTTCTGAAGTTGCCACTGCAATAATTTGTGTTCCATTTGGTAGTTCGATTTCTATTTTTGAATCTGTTACAAATATATCTCTCTTTTCGTTCTCTTCAGAGCCATAGTAATCTGGTCCCCAAATCCATCTGGGTAATTGAATTAAATAGTCCTTGATACCTCTAACGAATTTTTGAGCTAATTTTAGTTTATTTGCTATGATAAGTATAGTCTCTGGGTTGTCTGGATGACAAAAACCAGCCTTAATAGCCATATACGCTTGTGTAGTTGTAGAAATCCCAGCCTGTCTAGGCTTAGTTACCAAATTGTATGGATACTTGTCATAAGCCTCCACAATTTCTTTTTGTCTAGGGAACAGTTTGAATGGAACAAAACCACCTTGCGTTAAATCCTTAGTTTCTAAATAAGTTTCAATCGCATATGATGGGTTTTGAATACATTTCAAATACTCTTTCAATATTTCCTGTCCTGTAAGCATATTCTTTATTTATAAATATACTAGAAAGGTTAAAAAAAGAAAAAAGCCGCATAATAGCGGCTCTTTTAATAATAGTATGAATTATATATTAGTCTAATAACTCATTGATATCAAATAAATCATCGTTCTGATTTAGACTTTCATTATACTCATCTTCAATAATTTGTTGTTTAATTTCAGAAACCATATCTGAAATTAAGGTCTTACCTTCTTTTGTTTTACCTAAAACTTCCTTCATAGTTGAGTTAAACTCATCTGGCGGTAATGCCGCCAAGTTGGAATAAACATAATGTTTTAAATTAAAATCATCACCTGGGATACAGTCACAAAACCTTCTCCACATTGGAGTACCTAATCTCATATCATCTGGTTCTGCCTTAATAAAATCAGCCTTACCGATAACATACTCAGCTATATTCTCTTCAGTTGGTAACCCTACCGTAGATAACACACCCATAACCCCCTTATAAAGCTCATGAACTAATACAGGAAATACCAATGCTTCTGCTTTAATAACAGGTTTAGTCCCACCATCTTCAGTTTCTATATAGTCACAATCACATTTACCACCATTAACACCTAAGTCCATATCTGGAATTATAAAATACATATAATCAGCGGCTGACATCATTTTTTTATAGTTTCCTGGTAATCTAGGGTTTATATTAACTAATGGGTCGTGTACCATATGGAACATATGATTAACACTCTTAGCAGCACCTTGAGTTAATGCGTTAAGAACTCTTCTCTTCTTAACATGTTTGTTTGCCATAACTTTTTCATCATTATTATTAAACTCCTCATCTAACTTACTTTCTGTAGGTACATCAATAGTACCCTCTCTTGTTATATTAGGGTTTAATTTAGCCTCAAATTCAACAGCACCTTCTGGAATATCAAATTCTTCCATAATCATCTCAACAGCTAACTTTTCAAGCGCTTCTTTATTATCTTCTTCCATAGCCATAGCAGCCATAACCAAAGGCATTTGTTCTTTCATGATAACAGAATTATCAACTTCATCCATATCAAAAGCTTCTCTACATCTCTTTACAACCTCTTCAAATCTCTCACGAAGAAATTTTAATTCACTACTGATAATATCACCTTCTGGCATAATACCACAGTCAGATAAAGAATGTTTACCCTCCCTAAACCTAGATTCTAATTGTGGGTGCATTCTTTCAGTAATACCTTCTTTATAAAGATAGTTTTCATTTACAACTTCTTTAGACTTACCTCTATTTTCTTCTAAAGCTTTTTTTGCTAATTCTCTATATTTACTCATTTCTTAAATTTTTAATACTAATTGTTTTTATTACTTTTCTGGTTTTTTTACCAACAACACTTTCTATTAACTCATTTTTAGTCATCTTAGGTTTAACAGACTCGAATGGTAAATCATTTATCGGTTCATCTTTCTTGTCTTTTGGTGTTGGCTTATCGTCATTTGGTAAACTTTTTAGTAAATCATAAAATTCATCACCGACCTCGCCTTGAGTTTGACCATGCTTTATTGCATCTGAAGCTATTCTTTCTTCATTTTCATCTTTTCTTCTATGTGGTTTTTTAATTGAACCTTCGTACCCTATTGAAGCTGTACAAACAGCATAAGGATTTACATCTGGAGATTTTTTCTTTACATCTTTAACACAACGTTCCCACTTTTTTTTATGGATAGGACTTTCTTTTTCCTTATTTTTACCTTCTGATTTAAGTGCGGCATCAACCATATCTTGGGTAAGCTTTTCAGCAGTATCTTTGCTACCAGTCATTAATTCAAGTTCATCTTCAAGACCCTCTATACTAGGTCTAAGTTGTTTTTTAACCTGGTCTAATTTATCACTTAATTCTGTATCAACCTTATCTGCTTTAGCATCTATAGGTGATTCTTTTTCTTTTTCTATATCTTTAGATTCAAGGTCTTTTTTTATAGTTTCAACCTTTTCTTTAATATGTTTCTTTTTAATTCTCATTTTTAATAGTTTCATTAATATTGTTATAATCTAAAACTAAATCATGTTCATATAATTTATCTTCAACACTCTTAATTGATTCACCAAAGTGAATTGCAATTCTATTTTCTGGATATTCATCATAATCATCCATGTCTTCCCAAGCTAAAGCTACAACACCATCAACAGCATCCCAAACAGCAAACTCACTATTATTTTGAACTAATTTTAATTTTAATTCATTACTAACTAGTTTACCAACTCTTTTAACAAAACCCTCACTTGGTGGTGATGGTCTACCAGATGCTGGATAAGCATCCCAATCATCACCATCTACATTTTCAGTTGTATCTGAAAACAAGAATTCATAAAGATGTTTTCCAGTCCAGTCCTCACCAATTTTATTAACGTATATTAAGTATAATTCTTCCATTATTCAATATCATTGTTGTTACCCATTTTAGGCTTTGGTTTACTAGCTGGTTTACTTTCCCACAATCTTCTTCTTAATGGTGAAGGATTTTTTTGAGGAACAACTGTAGGTTTAACATCTGGCTTCACCTCTGGCTGAGTCGTTTCGTGTAAGTTATGTACTATAAGGTCTTTCATATCTATGTTTTCTACAAATATAGTATTTTTATGTGATTCTTGCAAGTTTTCGTTCTTCTTTGACTTTTTACCCCACTTTTTACCCTTACCTTTTGCTTTACAAGCTCCTGGTGTTGGTCTACATGCTGGGTACTTAGCTCTCTTCTCACCTTCTTTTCTACCACAAGGTTTACATTTATTTCTACCAGTCTTAGAATCTTTTCTACAAGTATTACAATCAACCCATCCACCTGTTTTACCTTTAGCGCCTTTTCTCTTAAACCAATCACCTAGATTTGTTTCAGAACTTGGCTTGGCTGTTAGTTTTCTCTTTTTAGCTTCATCTAATTCAGATTCATCAGTACTATTACCCCAGTTAGCAGCACCAACGTTTCTACATGTAGTTAATGCTCCAGAAGCGTATGCCGAAGGCCAAACCTTATATCTACCCTTAACCTTATAATAGCAAGCATCTTTTTTAGTTTTCTTCTTCTTCTTTTTCTTCTTCTTTTTCTTCTTCTTTTTACCCTCTTCTATAACTTCGTAAGTTTCGTATGCTTCAAATAATTCATACTCATCTTCTTCAAAAGTTGTTTTAATGACCTCAACTACTAAATCAGTAGAACCCTTAATAACTCTATGGAAAGTTTCTTTTGGTATAAAGAACTCTTCGTTTACGTTTAACTTCTTAGGTAATTCATTGTCAAATTGAATTGACCAATCATTTTCATTAATGGGTAAAACAATTCTATCTTCTTTATCTCTATGCCACTCTAGTTCAGATTCATTAACATTCTCAGAGAAAGTCCTTCTAATAATACCATTCTCACCAATCTCTTCACCATATGGTTTATCTTCTTGAGCATTACTTAATAAAAAGTTAGTGATTTCTTCGATATCATCCTTTGCGGTTGTTATATGCTCACCAACCCAATCATGCCCATTACTTATAATAGCGTCAATCTTTTCTTTGTCTAACGACATTAATTTATTAATATCTCTAGAGATTTGCTCTAGATTCTCAAAAAACATATAATTTTGTAACCTATCCATATTAATTATATTTTACCACCAAGTACCACCACCAGATAAACCTAGTTTATTAGCATATCTAGGTAATCTGCATGACCAATATCCAGCTTTACATTTATCGTTATGTTTACCCTTAGAACACCCGTGTCTAGCGTTATATGACTTCTTAGCATCTTTGTTAGTTAATTTAGCCTTAAGTCCACCAGAACCAAATGTTACTTTTTTAATACCTCTTGGGTTTGATTTAGTTTCCTTAGCACATCCAGGCACAAATACCTTATATGCCTTTCCACCGCCAGCACCCCTAGTTGGTGAATTGGTTTTCTTACCCTTATATTTATCACCCTCAAGAATATATTCACCACTGTCCTCAATAATAAGGTTTAAAAGAATTGTTTCACCCTCAATAATGATTGACTGGTCAGTAAAATCCTCAAGTAAAATCTCATCGTTTTCATTAATAGTTATTAATCCCTTTTCATGTAAGTCTTTTACTTCAGTATATAATTCAACATGCTTATCTGAACCGTATCTAAATACGTTTTCACCTAATGCGATTTTATTATCTAAGTGATGCTTTAAGTTATCAGAAACTTCAACACCCTCTTTTAATTCCATTGGGTCTGCCCAAGATTCTTCATATAATTTTTCTTCTTCCTCACCCACTAACTTAAAACCTTTTTTTTTTAACGTAATACCGTCTTTCTTAGCTTGTGGGTGTAATATTTCGTCTTCAATCTCTTCCTCGCTCTTACCAGCAGCTCTTAACTTCTCAATCTCATCCTTAATATCTTGAGGTAAATCACTTGTGTCTATCTTTTTTTTACCAAAAAGCTCTTTAATCTCAGATTTAGCCATAGCCTTTCCAACTAAATTTTCGCTGTCTTTTTCCTCTTTCTCTTTCTCTAATTCTTTCTTAAACTCTGTTGCTATTGAATAATCATCATCAGTAGGAGGTATTTCACTATTAGCCATAGACTCACCCTCACGGCTACCTTCTTCTAATTTATTACCTTTTAAGGAGTTTAATTTTTTTTCTAATTCGTCCCTAGATAGTTTTTCTAAATCTCCTTTTGCTTTTAAATCTATTGGAGAAATATTCAACTTATGCATCAAAGCACCCCTTAAAGTTTTATCACTAAAACCGTGATATGGGTCTAAATTACTACCTTCTTCTAATTCATCACCTTCAGCTTCTGGTTTTGGGTCTTCAGCTGGTTCTTCAGAATCCATATCTAAATCCTTATCAATGTCATCATTATCATCACCAGCACCAGACATCTTAACTTTCTTAATAATATCCTTTTGGTCCTCTTCATCCATTTCAGCTGTGTGAGTAGCGGATATCACACTATTAATAGCGTATTTCTCTAAATCAAAATCTGGTTCACCTCTCTCATCATTATATTTTCTAAGAGATGTCCCTAATTTACCAGCAAGTTGTTGTATGAATTTTTCTGGGTCTTCATCTTCATCAGCTTCAACACCAGCATCGAATGGTGTGTCATCAAATGGTTTATCGTTTCCACCCTTAACTTCTTTTTCATCATCAAAAGATAATTCTTCATCACCTTCAGCATCAGCAAAAGCATCTAATGACTCCTCATCACTAGAAACAGAAGAAGCTGGCTCGCTCGGTGCGTCCAGCTTCAACTTGTATTTAGTTTCTTCTTCTAGATTATCCTGTTCTAATTCAACAGTTTCATCGGAAAATTCGATTGGTTTCTTACCATCAAATCTCATCTCATTTAGAGATGAATCATTACTCTTTAGACTTTTTTTTTTAAAGCTTCCATCATGATAGCTCTTTCTTCTTCACCAAGTGATTCAAGAATAGTATCAATTTTGTCATCACCAGAAATTTCATCGATAACATCATCCATTTCTTGTATAGCTCTAGCAATTGAGAACCCTTTCTTAGATTCTTCCTTTACTTCCTCTTCAATTACTTCTTCACCAGTAATCATCTCATCGATAGCAGTTTCAGTTTCGTTTAACTTAACTTCTTCAATATCTTTTTCAGCAGTAGAATCAGCAACGTTATCACCGAAACCGTCAGCATCTTTACCTTCTTTATTGTCGTACTTTAATTCAGCACCCTTCTTATCAACTACGTATTCAGCACCATCACCAATACCCTTATCAGCAGATAATTTCATATCAGCTTTAAGTGGGTGATGTTCTGTAATTAAATTATCATCTTCAAATACATTGATTTGTCCAGATTTACCAATAGCTTCATTAAGACTCATAAACTTAAGGTTTAATTGCTTGATAGCTTTGGAATAAGATGAAAATGATTTATCCTTCTTATTTTGTAATCCACCGATGTAATTAAAATCTTCGGTTACTAAATTACTTTTATTTTCAGAAATTTTAATATAATATTCTTGATTTTCTCTTACAATTGCATAAATATTGCCATCTGGCCCTTCTTTAGTCAATTCAACAACAGAACGTTTAACATCTTCATTAATAGATGTAGAACCCATAAGTTCTTTCATTCTATTTAATTTATCATTTCCTTTTAAACCTACAGGTCTTATGTTATTTCCTTTTTTCATCTTAATTTGATTTATTAATAAATATTATCATTTTTAGTAAAGTTATTATGGGTTAGGATAATTACTTAATGTTGGTGAACCATCTACAACATCTATTGGGTCACCAATGACATAAACATTCGTACCACTTATACTTTTAACCCTAACTTCAATAGTCGAACCACCAATCATAACAACGCTAGTTCCATTTATTACCGCAGTAGTATCAGCTCCAGCGTAAATTTGATTATACGCATTTTTTGTAAAGTCAGCATCAGCTGCTGCATCAATTATTGAATAAATTCCACTCTTTATTGGCATATTAAATATTTTTTATTATGGATTAGGGTAATTACTTAATGTCGTTGAACCATCAATAACATTTTTATTATCACCTAAAACATATACATTATTAGTATTAGCACTAATGCTTTTAACATTAAAATCTAATTGCGTAGTTGCAACTAAAAATACTTCTTCACCATTTATAATGGCTGTTGAGTTTACACTAGCATATACCATTGAATATATGTGTGCATTAAAATCTGCATTATCCCAACTCCTAATTACTGAAGATATCTTTCTATTAACTGGCATAAGTATTAATGTTTTATTATAAATATGTCTATAAACAAAAAAAGCACCCATTTAAGATGCTTTTTAAATTATTATTACTAGTTTTTAATCAAACAGAAATCTTACCCTTAATAGTTGGGTGCGGTTCATAATCTTTAATTAAAAAATCATCAAAGCTATAAGAAAAAATATCTTTAGCATTACACAACGCTAATTGTGGTAGTTTATTAGGTTCTCTAGATAACTGTTCCTCGCATTGCTCAATATGATTTTTATAAATATGTACATTCGTTAAATCACCAACTAGTTTACCTGGAACCATATTAGTTTGTTGCGCAAACATATGTAATAATAAACCGTAAGATGCAATATTAAATGGTAAACCTAAAAATGTATCTACTGAACGCTGATGCCATTTTAATGATAATCTTCTTTTTGGTACATTATACTCATCAAAGTCTTTTTCATCTGGATTATACATTTTAGACATTCTATTACAACACATTTCATATCTCTCATCATAAGTCAATTCTTCTGTATACAACTCAAACGCCCAATGACATGGTGGTAAAGTCATATTATCTAAATCATCTACATTCCAAGCCGATACCATAATTCTACGTGAATCTGGATTGTTATTTAATGTGTCTATTGCGACCTGTATTTGATTAAGTGGTTTATGTTTATGATAATTAGGCGCTCCATGCTCCCATCCAGTAGCCTCAATCTTACCTTTACCCCAATTAACCCATTGCTTACCGTATACTGGACCTAATTCACCCCACTTCTTAGCGAACTCATCATCAGTTTTGATTTTCTCAATGAATTGTTCTTTTGTATAAGGTAAATACTTACGGGTTTTAGATAAATCATCAGCCCATATTTTATATTTCTTATAAGCATCTGGTGTCCATATGTTAACTCCGTTCTTAACAAGGTATTCAATATTTGTATCTCCTTTAAGAAACCAAAGTAGTTCGTGTATGATTCCCTTTGTAAACATCTTCTTAGTTGTTAAAAGTGGAAATCCTTCAGACATATCCATTTCTAGGGTGTGAGAAAATACGGAGATAGTCCCTGTTCCAGTTCTATCTCCTTTTTCTTTACCTTTTGTAAGTATTTTTTCTAATAATTTTAAATATTCTTTGTCAGTACCATTCATATTTATTCTGCTTTTGGTTGACTAGCTGTTTTATTATAAACATTTAAAACCTTATTGATATTATCAATCATGTCAGAACCTAACATACCACTACTTTCATATAATGATATAGCCTCTTTCATCACATTGACTAACCCAACCTCCATTGCTGAAAGCTCACTTGATTTAAGTTCTTTAATTTTTTTAATAACTAAATCAACGTCTTTATTTTCGTGCTTAAGAAATGCATACTTTTTTATGTTGCTATTAAGTATCTTTCCTTGACTTTCAGCGGTTTCAAATCTCATGTAGTCTGTTTCAGAAACATTTTGATAGGTATAGTTGCCACCATGCTTAAATGTGATATTTAAATCTTTTTTATTTTTATTGTAACTAGACGCTACAATGTTTGATGATTCATAAATTGCTTCAACCGAACCATTTTTTTCTACTCTCTCTAAAATCATATTCTTTTTTTTATTTATTTATTATAATGCGTGTGTTTTATAAGAATCAATTTCACTCATGTGATAAATCTTACCAGTGGATGTATTAGTAGTTTCAATATCAACTTTATCATCTAACACTATGATTATATAATCACCAGTGATAATCATACCACAATCATCATATTCAACTTTATTTCTAGATAATCCGTTATCTTTATCTTTTAATAACAACTCAACTTTTCCAAATTTAGGAGCTCCTTGCATAATTAAAATATTTTTGTACAAATATACTTTATATTTATAATAAAATCAAGTGTTGATTTTTAATTAATAATGTTATATATTTGTACAAATAAAAATTTTCTATGAATAAAGAAATAGTACCAAAATTAAAAAAGGTAATAAATAAATCCCAAGAAGAGGCTAAGAGTTTTGACGATAAATCAGTTAGACCAGAACACTTATTATTATCAATTATATCTCATGGTGATAACCGTGCGGTAGTTATTATGAATCGATTAAAAATTGATTTAAATGAAGTTTATGATAAAGTTGGTGAGTTACTAAGAGACACTCAATTAAATTTCGTGGCACAAACCAAGAGAAGAGTTAGACTACCATTTAGTGACGAAACACAAGCCATACTAAAGAGTGTGGAAAGAGAATCTAATAAATTTAATGACCATATGATTGACACCGCACATGTCATGTTGGCAATATTAAATAACCCAAAATGGGAACTAGTTAAATTATTAAAACAATATAAAATAACGTATAATATTTTTAAAGATAAAATTATGGACATGAATACTGATGATGACAAAATGTTTGATAAATTAGATGAACTAAGAAAACATTTAGATGATATAAATAACTCAGTTAGTGATGAGGATGGTGAAGAATTCACAATGGGCGGTGGAAGCACTAGTAAAAAACAAGAAAAGAAAAAAAGGTCTGGGAGTAAAACACCTGTCCTAGATAACTTTTGTAGAGACATATCAAAATCTGCTGAAAGTGATTTACTAGACCCAGTAGTTGGTAGAACTAAAGAAATTAAAAGAGTTTCCCAGATTTTATCTAGAAGAAAAAAGAATAACCCAGTTTTAATAGGTGAACCAGGAGTTGGTAAAACCGCTATAGTGGAAGGTTTAGCTATGCTTATTAGACAAGGAAAGGCACCTAGAACTATTTTAGATAAAAGAATATATTCACTTGATTTATCATCAATAGTGGCTGGAACCAAATATAGAGGACAATTTGAAGAAAGAATGAAAGCTATATTAGATGAGCTTAAAGATAATTCAGATGTAATACTTTTTATAGATGAACTACACACAATTGTTGGTGCTGGTAATGCTACTGGTGGTATGGATGCTGCAAATATCTTCAAACCAGCTTTAGCAAGAGGAGAAATACAAGTAATAGGTGCAACAACTTTAGACGAATTTAGAGAAAATATTGAGAAGGATGGTGCATTAACCAGAAGATTCCAACAAGTTTTAGTGGATGAACCAACCACAGACGAAACTGTAGAAATATTAAATAATATTAAAGAGAAATACGAAAATCATCACAAAGTGTCTTATACTGAAGATGCAATTGAAGAAATAGTTAAGATGTCTAATAGATATATTTCTGATAGAGCCATGCCAGATAAAGCTATTGATATATTAGATGAAGCTGGGGCAACAACTAATGTAAATCAAGAAGCACCAGAAAATATCAAAAAATTAGAAAATAAAAAAGAAAGTATTAATAAGAAAAAACATGATGTAGTTAAACAACAGAGATACGAAGAAGCTGCAAAACTTAGAGACTCTGAAAGAAAAGTTAACGAAGAGTTAGAAGTGGCTAAAACTGAGTGGATGGAATCACTTGACAAAAAAAGAACTATTGTTGATGTTGATTTAGTGTCTGAAGTAGTTTCTATGATGACTGGTATTCCAGTCAATAAGATTTCTTCTCAAGAAAATAAAAAGTTAATGAGTATGGATAAAGACTTGATGGGTAAGGTTATAGGTCAAGACGATGCAGTACTTAAAGTAACTAGGTCAATAAAACGTAATAGATTAGGAATAAAAGACCAAGACAAACCTATTGGTTCATTTATTTTCTTAGGACCAACAGGTGTTGGTAAAACATACCTATCAAAATTATTGGCTGAACACATATTTGGTGATACAGAGGCTATGGTTAGAATGGATATGTCTGAATACATGGAAAAACATAGTGTTTCTAGATTAATTGGTCCACCACCAGGGTATGTAGGGTACGAAGAAGGTGGTCAATTAACGGAAAAAGTTAGGAGAAAACCTTATAGCGTTGTGTTATTTGATGAAATAGAAAAAGCGCATCCAGACGTATTCAATCTATTGTTACAACTTTTAGATGAAGGTACACTTACTGATGGTCTTGGTAGAAAAGTTAATTTTAAAAACACTTTAATTATACTAACTTCAAATGTAGGTGTAACAGAACTAAATAGTTTTGGTAAAGATATGGGATTCAAAACTGATGCTGCAATAGTTAATGAAGAAGAAAAAGCTAGAGCTATCATCGAGAAAGCGCTTAAGAAAAAATTCAAACCAGAATTTCTTAATAGAATTGATGAAACAATAGTTTTTAACAGTCTAAAAAAGGATGCTATCAACATTATTATACATAATGAATTGAATAAACTTAATAAAAGGATTGAAGAGATTGGTTTTAAAATTAAAGTTAATAAATCAGCGATAGAATATGTATCAGAACAAGGTTATGACGAAGCATATGGTGCTAGACCTCTTAACAGAGCAATACAAAGACATATTGAAGACCCAGTAACTGATGCGGTCCTTAACGATGAATATAAGTTAGGAGCGACCATTAAAATATCTTACGATAAGAAAACTAAAAAAATAATCTTATCATAATAAATTAATGATATTATAAATAAAGCGGAATTGATTCCGCTTTTTTTATTTATTTATTTTAGTAAAATTAAAAATTAGGACATAAAAAAGCTGTGGAGTGATTTTACAAATCATTCCAACAGCCTAAATATTCTGTAATTTAAATTACTTTTTACCTTCCGTAAGGGCTTTAACCTTTGCTTCTAAGTCAGCTATTTTTGATTCTAATAGATTTTCTTCTTTAGATTCTTGTTCAGCTAACCATACTTTTTTCTTTTCAGCAACGGTTTCAGTTACGATATTGTCGATTAATTCAACTAATTCGTTCTCGGTAATCTTAACAGTTTTTTGTGTAGTATTTGACATATTTTCTAGAAATTTTTTTAAAATTTTATTAGTCTAATTATAAATATGTGGGTAATCTATAAAAAGTCAAAAATCAATTATTTTTTTTTTAGCTAACATATACAACATCAAATATATCCAATAAAGATTTAGATGATATCATCTTGTATTTAGAGAATAATTCAATTGCATCTTCCATACTCTCAGCTGACTTTTTATTTAAAGTTTCCCCATCTTTAGTTCTCAATTCGTACATAAGCATCTCTTTTAAATAAATATAATAAAAAATATAAAAGTGTCAAGTCCTAGTTGCTCTATCAGCACCTTTAGATGCTGCCCATGCGTCTGGTTTAACCTTGAAATCATAACCCATACCTAAAATATAACCAACAGCCTCATGTAACGCTTTATTAGACTCCCATTTAATGTCTGGGTTTATATCAGCATGAATTTCTAAAGGGATATTATATTTATCTAATAGTGGTGATGTATTGTAGGCAACTTCAATTGATTTAGCAACTTCAAATAACATCCTTTCCTTAACACCACTTTTGTTATTCTTATATCTTTGAGAAAAATAATTAGCACCAATAACAATACCGCCCCTACCAACAATAGTGTTACCACCTAAATCTTCTTCAGTTGTTATTACTACAACTGTTGCGAACTTATACCCTTTACTAACTCTTTGAGAGTCAGTACCTATCGATACCTTAAGTGTATACCCTTTATTAATTTCTTCATTAAATACTCTCTCTAAATAAGTTAATATTGGTTCTTTGATTGTACCATTAGATAGTCTTTTCCATTTCATTTCTTGAAATGTTATGTCTTTATTATTATACATACATTATACTTTAAAAAACAAAAGCCCCCAATCGAGAGCTCTTATAAAATTATTATTAAGTGTTAACGCTATTACATCTTAACTGATGGCAGTAGTGTTCTTAATTTTTTATAATTTTCTTCTCCTATTTCGTTTCTATTACAAGCTATTCTATATAATGAACCACCATTAGTTTCATCTAAATACTTAATTTCATCTGGAATATCTTTAATCTTATTTCCCAGTAAGTTTATAAATAATAAATTATTAAGATTACCAATTTCTTTTGGTAACGATTTTAGATTATTATTTGGTAAAATAATCTCTCTAATATTTTTTAATTTACCTATTGATGGATGTAATTCATGCAATTTACCGTTTGCAATTATCAATGTATGTAATTCCTTAAATTTAGAAATATCTGGTATTTTTGGTACCTCTCTATCTTTAAATTTAATTATTGGTGTATAATCATCCATTATATCAAATAGCGCCTCAGTCCAACCAAATCTAACTAAGAAATCAATATACTTATTATTCTCAATTTTTTTTAATTGTTTAGCCATGGTAGTTAATTCTTCATGTAAGAATTTTGAGACTCCATCACTTTTTAAAATAACATCCTCAAAGAAATTACCCCTACCATTTTGTTTTCTATTCCTAACTTGCCCACTTTCAAAATGAATTTGATATAAATAGTTATCATCTAAATCACCTTTGTAAAACCTGTGGTCTATCACTATATAAATATTTGATTTTTTACCATTAGGTTTTAAATTACTAGTGTAATTATTAAACATACCGTTATTAGGGGTTGCAGTACACCAACTAGCAAATTTATCAAATAAAACACTAGCGTCTCTAGTTAAAGGAATAAACACTGTAAACTTTCTATCCCTAACTGGTATTAACGCTTGACCAGCATCTACAAACCTTTGCATTTGCTTTTCCATATCTGAAGAGTCCCTTTCAATAAATGGGTCAACTGCATCATATAGTTGAGATAGTGATTTATATTGGTTTATATTTGTTGGGTCATTTACAGTCCCTTTTAAAACATATGAAGAATTACATAATTCTTTAAATTTCCTTTTCTTTTTGTTCTGTTCAAATATTTCTAAATATTCTTTAGCCAATGGTAGGTCTTCTTCAACGAACCTAACAGCATCTGAGTAGTTAGAATCTTTTAATAATCTAATAAATGTGTCTAACATCCATTGAGTGTGTTGTTTATTCTTAGTTGGGTCAGACTTAACCATTTCACTAAAAACATCAAAAGAAACACTAATAGTTTTTTTAATTTTAGTTATCTTATTACCAGCACCATCAACTTTAATATTCTCTATTAATGACTCTAACCCAATTATATTACCACTAGAACCAATTATATCTTTTACCAGACTTCCTTTACGTGTAAATTCACTAACCTTATCATCAAGACTTTTAGTATCAGTCTCAAAAATATCGTACCTTTTTACTAGGTACTCAAGTCTTTTTGTGTTATCTAATTTACTCATAAAACTTTTTTACAAATATACTACAAATATTTAAAATAATCAATAAAAAAAAAGGTAGCATTAGCCACCTCTCTTTTTTAGTTAATAAAATTGGTCAAAGAAATCTTCATTCTTATATTCTTCAATACGTTTTTTCATCAACCACATTAATCCATTCGAATTATTCTCTCTTGTTATAATATCTAACATTACGTTATTTGGGTCTTCCCCATCTGTCAATCTGTATTTTACCTCTTCAAATGTAGATAATTTATTTTCCTTAATTAACTCTTCAATTATTAGGTTGTAGCTTTCCCACCTATATAATTTTTCTCCGTCTAATTTTTGTGTTATTGTTTTAAGGAAATTACCATACTCCTTATCTAGATTTGAGTACTTACCAGACCCAGATTTTATAGTGAAATCAAAGTCATCCATTAGTATTAATTTAGTAATTGTTATTTATAATAAATATCATAAAACAAACCAATCTACTGGGTTAACACTAACTTTTTTCAGAGATATGACCATACGTTTTGTATGGCCATTTTTTTTTAAAAATTTCTTATTTTATAATAAAGTCTTTCGAGTTCTGGAGTTTTAATTTCCAAAGTTTCTATCACCTCGATACACACTTCTCTAGGTTCCGCATCTTCAGTAAGCTTGTATTGTAATTCTTTAACCTTAAGCATATTTTTAATGTTATGCTTCAATTCTAATATAACTTGATTGTAGGTTATCCACTTTCTCTTGTTGGACATAGAAGCATTCGTTAGATTATCAGAGATATATTTCTCATACTCAGACTCAAGGTAAGTCTCAAAATTACCATATACTTCTGTGAGAGCTTTTCTTATTTTATCTCTTATGTCCACAATTTACTCTTTATTATAAATATCCTCAATTAAGATAAATTACCCACAAATTCATCTAATTTATTTTTTTGTATCACACCAGGAACTTTTGTTATTAGTTGCCCATCTTTAAAAATAATTGTAGTAGGTATACTTCTAATACCATGTTTCTGAGCCATTACTGGATTCTCATCTACATTAATTTTTCTGATGTGTAAATCAGACCTACTTTCATTATCTTTAGCGAACCCTTCAATTATAGGTCCATAACTCTTACAAGGCCCACACCATGGTGCCCAAAAATCTAATACTGTTATACCACCTTTAGATAAAAGGTTGTCAATTTCGCTGTCTGTTATTTCTAAATTCATAAGATTTTAATTTTTACTTTTTTATCTATTATTTATAATTATAACCAATATACACTTTTTTTAAATAAAATCAATGAGTGATTCAGAAATAATTAAAGAATTTATTAAAGTTTCAATACCAGACGACCATCCAGCAGTATACCAGTATATAAAGGGTAGGGAAAGAAGTAGAACTAGTGCAATAAACCAAATTGCTAGACTAGCTGACGGTATATTAACACCACCTTATACGGATGGACATATTAGAACTGTCGCTAGAGCTTTCCTAAAAAAAAAGAAAGAAGATTACGATAAAGGTCTAATAGAGATAAGGTCTATATATTAAAAATTAAAAATAATTTGTTTTTTTACAAATTTTATTCTATATTTGTACACAACCAAATAAAAATTTTAATATATGAGTAATAAGAATGATAAAACAGAGTATAATGTGTTACATGAAGCAACCTCTCCAAAAGTTGACCATTTATTTAAATTATATAATAAAGATAAATACCTGGCTAGAGTAGTCTATATGAATGACTCAGTTGGTTATGAAAACTTTAGGTTAGTTTTATTTAAAGAAAAAAATGGAGAGTTCTCTATAGTTTATTTTAGGAAAAAATATGGTATAAGCATAACAAATAGAATTTATAGTTCAGAAAAAAGACTATTAACTATAACTTATAAAGAAGGTAAATTCTGGATAATAGATAACATGGGTAAATCAAAAAACGTTAGACCACTAACTATGAACTTTTTATCTAGTGCATTCCCACAATACCAAATAGGTTTGAAAGAATCTATACAGGTTGAACTTATATTAAATGAACTACAAAATAAATTTACATGGATTAGGTTTATTAGAGAACACAATGTTTTACAAAATATAGCGTTTAATACAATTATAAAAAACAAACTATATAATCTTAAAAAGGCTTTACAGTTTGAATATAAAGTGCCAAAACCAGTGGCCTTAATATTACACACTTCAAATGACCACTGGGTTAAATACTACTTTAAATACTATTTAAAATATATTAAAAATGTTGAGTCATTAAAAAAAGAGTGGACCTCAGATAGAGGTGAATTAAATATATTTAGGGATACACTTAAAATGGCAAAAATACTTGATGAAAAAGTTAATTGTTCATGGTCATCAAAAAGATTAAGACAAGAACACGATAACTTTGTTAAAGTGATTAACGATATTATATTTATTGGTGCTGATAGAAAAATGAAAATTTCTGACATATATTTAAAGTTCTCAAGATTTTCTAAAATAGAAATCATACAAAGTACTAAAGAAATGGCTTATGAGGGTAAAAAACAAAATCATTGTGTTGGTACTTATATTAACAAGGTAGAAAACGGTAATTGTGGTATTTTTAGAGTAAATGGTTACACCCTAGAATTAAACACAGAATCTTCATTTAGTATTTCTTCCAATAGTAATAAGCATAGTAAATTTCTAAGGGTGGGGCAATTAAGAGGTCACTCAAACTCAAACCCACCAGAATCATTATTAAATATGGTTATTGAAAAAGTTAATAACTTTAATAAAGAGATTGGTTTAAGTATAGATGTTGAACCAGCTACAAAACTTGGTCATAGTAGAGATATTAATGGAAACTGGATTGAAGATTTACCTTTTTAAAATATATGAAAAATAAAATAGAATACAATATATGTGATATGTGTGGGACCAAATTCAAAGGAAAAGGTACAATTTGTTCTCAAGAGTGTGAAAAGAAAATGTGGACAATATATAAAACAAAACAAAGATGAAAACTAATTTAAAAAGGTTAGACCCACCAAAGAGTTTGATTTGGTATGCCTATATAGCAATGTTTGCAATCATGTTAGCATTTCAAACCTCTTACATATTCAAGTATAGGGCTATGATTAAAAAACAATCATTTATCATGTTAGATATGGAGAAAGAATTAAAACAATACAACAAATAAGAATTATCAAACAGCATTTAATAAGAATTCTATCCCATATACCCGTTAAGGTATAAAATGAGTTAAATTAATTGAAACATACCCGAAGGGGTATAAAACATAGATGAATTAATAGATTAAAAATATGAATAATAAGACAATAATATTAGATGGGGTAGAGTACAATTTAGTACCAGTAGAAGAGACTAAAGTAAATGAAAATTCAGTAACATTTTATTACTCTTCTATTAGTGATTGTGGTTATTTTGAGTTTAGTGTTTTACTAAATGATGATGATGAAATATGGGAAGGTACTCAAAATGTAACCTACTATACAGAAGGCCATGCCAATAAAAACAATAGTGATTACTGGGATAATAAAGATTTCTTAATTGATGTGTTAGAAGATAATGAAAATATTGAAGTAACAAATCTGAGAAAAGAAATAGGTGACTCTAAATTTATAAACTTAACTAATCTTTTACAACAGGTTAGAAAAAAAGGATGGATATAAAACAAAACAAAGATGAGTGAAAAATTAATATCGATGCTTTTCCTTATAGCAATGACTTCATGCGGAACAAAATATTACAAGCCTACTGTCATGCCATCGGGTGTAAGTGAACTAAAGAGAAAACAAATTAAACGAGACTTTACAAACTAAGAAATGGAGAAGATGAGTAAAGAAGAATTAAAAAGAATCATTTTAGAAGGTAATGTTAAAGATGATGGTAGGATATACCTTAACTTTAAATACTTCCAAGAAGATAATAGAATGTCTGATTTAGAACTGGTTGGTTTATTAACCTCATCATTATCTATGTCTATTAAATTTGCCATAACCAATATGGATTACGAAACTCAAGGTAGATTCTTAAAGGATGTTATGGGTAAAATAGAATCTGAGTTTTTTGATATTGAGGCGTTTAAAGATTTAAAAAAATACTAAATATCAAACAAAACAAAGATGAAATTAGATAGAGAAAGACAAGGAAAAGTAAATACTATTATTTCAGAGATAGAAGAATTTATGTTTGAATTTGGTATGACATTAACTGATGATAAATCATCTATGTTAAGTTACTTTTCGGCAGTAATATGTCAATTGGATACAGATATTGCTATTGAGGTGATGGAACATTTTGGTGAGGAAGGAAAACATCAGTCAAAGGCAATTAAAGTGAATTACGGATATTAAAATATAAAAAATATGACAAATTCAGAACACTTACAATGGTTACATGATAGAATAGTTAATGTCTATGGTGAAAGTGAGAATGTTGATTTCTTAATTAAGTTTAGAGAAATAATTAAGGATATTAAAGACGAGG
>Ga0070746_10000046_pt1 | contig 53053 bp, 44 predicted proteins | sample VirMetDEL_Mar_21_FD_77016 | JGI IMG/M metagenome (GOLD analysis project Ga0070746, IMG submission 77016) | Aqueous microbial communities from the Delaware River and Bay under freshwater to marine salinity gradient to study organic matter... | ecosystem: Environmental > Aquatic > Marine >...
GCTACCGGTGGTAACGAGAACTACATCAAGTTGCAGGAAGCAGCAGAACAGTTCAAGCCTCACAAGCTGACCTCTATCTGTGCCTTCCTCTCACCTGCTGAAGGTGCTCACACGAGTATCATCACCAGTGGGTCATACGTCTTCGAGATGACTCAGGAGAAGAAAGACATCTTGACCAAGTTAAAAGAGTACAGCAAGCTTAATCCCGCCTTTGTATCTAAGGCTGTGTTGCTTGCCATCATCGACCTCCGACGCTTGGAAGGATTCAGTATCGACCGGTTGTTCCACGCAATTGAGCTTAACTTTGAGTCTATCATAACTCAGAGCGGAAGAGGGAATTGGTCCCGACACTTTGTTCGTTTCTACAACAAAGGTCTCCGCTCCGGTAAGCTCAGCACTGATGATCTACCTAGTAGCCACTGACCCGCAGAGTACCCTCTGCACAGATGGATATGAGTTTATGCCCTGGGATGCTGCAGTAGCAGCTCTCAGGGACAAGCTCTACCTATTCATCGATATCGAAACCACAGGATTCAACTTCCAGAGCGACAGTATCCTCTCGATACAAGTCGCACACGACACCAACGACCAGTGGGTATTCCTCTACAACAAGGAGGAACTGCCCGCTCTGTTCGAGACGTTCAATACCTGTAAGATGATGGTAGGTCACAACATCAAGTTTGACCTCAAGTTCCTGATGCACCACGGATACCAAATCGAAGTACCTATCTACGACACCATGTTGTGTGAGCAGGTACTCGTCAATGGTACCAACCTACGTGCCGGTCTCGATTCTGTAGTACAACGCTACTGCCAAGTACGTTTGGATAAGTCTGTCCGTGCCACCTTCTCTCGTGGTGGACAGCTATCAGAACGACAGCTACAATACGCTGCCGATGACGTAAAGTATCTCAAGCCCGTAATGCAGGCTCAGATATCTGCGCTCAAGAAGAATGACCTCATGCACATCGCTCGTCTCGAATGCCAAGCTTGCCTTGCATTCTTGACCATCGAGTACAACGGTCTCACCCTTGACCGCCAGTCGTGGCTCGCAATGGTTGACAACCTCGCTCAGCAATCACGCCAGTCAGAGTCAGCACTCAACACTATCATCGACACCGATTCTACATTCGAGTCCATACGCACTCCAGCGTCACAGCTCGATATGTTCTTACCAGAGTCCGAGGTAATGGGTTCCCGTCTCAATTGGGATAGCCCCGCCCAAACTCTCCGTGTATTCCAATGCATTGACAACAGCATCATGGGTACCTCTGAACGAGATACTATGAAGATTGCTGCTGTACATGAGATTGGTAAGATGCTTCGTCAATACCGTGAGCAGACCAAGAAGGTCTCTTCCTTTGGTGAGTCCTTTATGGCTCATGTGTATGACGATGGTAAGATTCACCCGCGCTTCGTTCAGATTAAGCGTACCGGCCGTGTGTCTTGCAAGGAACCTAACATGCAACAAATACCAGCAGACAATGCGTATCGGAACTGTTTCGTTACAGAACCCGACCACGTATTCGTATCTGCTGACTACTCGTCTCAGGAGCTATGTATCATAGCCCATGGATCTAAAGACCCGGTCTTCAATCACGCCCTCCGTAATGGACACGATTTGCACAGCGTCTGCGCAGCACTTGTGTTCGGGGAACGGTGGAAGGAAGCCGCTGAAGACTCATGCGCTTTCGAGCAAGGCTTCGAGAAGTGTAGCTGCCCCGACCATAAGAAGCTGCGTACTGCAGTGAAGAGTATCAACTTTGGACTCGCCTATGGAATGGGACCGAAGAAGTTGTCTGAGACTATGGAGATTTCTATGTCAGAAGCCTCTACCCTCATCGAGAACTACTTCAAGGCCTTCCCTAAGATTAAAGACTTCTTGGAGGGCATGTCACGGTCTGGTGTCAAGAATGGTTTCATCAAGACATTCAAGCCGTGGGGACGTACCCGATGGTTCGACGATTGGATGCCGCGTGGTATGGATATGGCTACTAAGGGCCGTATCGAACGCGTATCTAAGAACACACCCATCCAGGGTACTGCTGCTGATATGACTAAGCATGCACTCGTGCTATGCTATGACCATATCAAAAAGAATAACCTACCTGTAAAACTCGTCATGACCGTTCACGACCAGATCGATACGACTTGTCCGCGCGACTATGCCGAGGAATGGGCTGCCAAACTCAAAGAACTCATGGAGCAAGCAGCTCAGCACATTATGGGGAATGACCTACTGAAAGCAGAGGTCGAGATTACAGACAAATGGAGCAAATGAAAGTCTATGCGGAGAACTCGTTTACGCGATACGAGCATCTCCCCATGCACCACCGGATGCTTTACTGGGTTGATTACCTCGATCGCCTTGTTAAGTTTTCCCTTTATGACCCCGACCTCAGTCCTGACAAACAACAGAGACTGATAAGCGAAATTCGCAGAGTAACTTCAATCATTAAAGTACTTCAAAATGAACCTATCCGCAGAACAATTGAGTCTAAAGCGACAGCAAAACCTAGCGACCCGAGACCGGTTGTGGAACGCACCAGTACCACAAGCAACAAGAACGTACGGTCCCGTCGCAAACTCCGACCTGCACGGCGTCGTGACGGAGCGAGTACGACAGCACGGACTGACAATAGTAAATGAAGAGTTTAGCTCTGCATTGAAAGATCAGATCATGCTGTGTAAGCTGCACATCAGCAGCCCTGAGACACCAGGTATCAACCGGGTCTTTGCCTTCATGAATAGCTACAACAAGATGCGTAAGGTATCCTTTGCATCTGGTGCTGTTGTCCTTGTATGCTGGAACGGTATGTTCTGGAGCGATGAGGGCACGTTTGCACGTCGTCACTACCGCAATGTGTGGGATGACATCCACTCAGCTGTCGACACGCAGGTCAACAAGATGCATACAGACTTCACCAACCTGATGGAGTTCAAGCATATGGCTGAGCAGGTAGACATTCAACCTAAGAGTGTAGCTTCACTTGCCGGTCGCATGTACTTCGACGGCATCTTGTCCCCCCGTATGCTCAGCGACCTCAAGAAAGAGACGTATGAGTCACAGGAGTGGGGCTTCAAGAAGACAGACGATGGCATCTTGCTGCCTGACTCCTTGTGGAAGTTCTACAACAACTGCACTGAGGCAGCTAAGCGTGCTCCAGCACACGAAACTGTCGGTGTCCACAGCAAGATCACCAAGTTCTTGGCTGATGCAGCCGGGTTCAGCATGAACTAATGGACATCAGACAGCATGCCGAATGGCAAGAGGTTTTGGATAGGTTGAAGTCTACTGCTGACGACCTAGCCAAGACCTCTCGTCAAGGCAGATACCGCCTGTACAAGTGGCGTGCCTCTTACATTATAGAGACCGTCGCTGATGAACAGACAATCCTTCTACGCACCGATTTGAAATTAGCAATCAACGCTGCGAAGGAGAAAGGATTAGACCTGAGAGAAATCATATTAGACCTGTGATGTATGTACTACGCAGCATGACTCATCAAGGTACCGCCCGGTATCTTGTATGGGAGACAGGTACTAAAGAACAATGTGAGTATGCGCGTAACCGCATACCCCGTGTTCTACCTTTTCTCTCAGATGAATTTGAAATAGTAACCCTAGACGAACACAATGGCACATGCTTATCATCACGCTGTTAGTTCTACTCGTCGCTTCAGAGGTACTGAATCAGACTATCTTGCTATACACGAGTGGATTGATGGCTCTAAGGTGGCTTTTAGTGACCATCGCCACCGTGCTCTTCGCCATCATAGCTTTGGCGTTTACGCTTGTGAAGAACGGTTCGGAGTAACCATCACCAACAGCGACGGCATTGAGGTACCTGTTAGGACCATTGCCGAACAGCACATCATTGAAGACTTGGGATTCGTCCCATCAGTACAAGACTGGTTAAAGAGCATCGATAAAGAGTTCTGGATGACCGGTCGCAAATTGAATTTGCCCAATGAAGAAATGCCCGACATGCAAACAGAAAATCAAGCTGAAGAAGAAGGCCAAGCCAAAACCTCAGCCCAAGTTTAGAAACCGTGGTACTTACAGCAGTTGGATTACCCGATGTCAGAAGCTACATGACAGCACTTGTTTAAAATATGAAAGAGCCTGCATGGAAAAAGCACTACCGCTCTTTCATGAAGCTCGTGATGTATTCGATACTGGTGCTGTAGATGATGCTATCGTCATTCTAAAAAAGGCTCGTGCTACGTTTTGGGAGGGCGAACGCTGGTGGTACACAACTACTTGGACTACCCGTAATAACCCGGATATCTGGCTACCAGGTAGACAACCTAATTACTTTTTTTAATCATGGAAAAGATCCCGAGAAACATACTAGATGCTGTTGAAGACATCTACAAGAACAGTGAAGTTGACCCACGGGAATACCCTGGTGTCTACATCTACTGGCAAGGTTGTGGCGACAGTGGAGGCATTGACGACATCAGCTTCTTAAGCAAAGAGGGTCTCGACTTTGTGAAGCAAAACAACTACGCACCTATGCGGTGGGCACATGACATGAAAGATGTCCAGCAACACTGGGCCTGCCGCGTGCAACAAGGACGCTATCAAGCAGAACCAAGCCTGCAAGTAGTGTCTGGCGACGACCGTCAGGGCTATGACCTGGACCAATGGGTGTATGAGCACTTTGATGTATGTGAAATCAATGACGGTGGCTTTGCTCACTGCTTCATTGAGATGCCACATGGCAAGGTCTGGGGCAACAGCTACAACTGGGTGCAGACCGAAGAGTTGATACGAGACGATCGATATGAAGATTGATCAACGTCGACTTAAGCGACAGAAGGAAGTGGTCGCTAAGTGGACGGAGGCTGGGCGGCGAGGGACACTTGAGGCAGTTACTGGATTTGGCAAGACCTTCGTCGCCCTCCTCATCCTCCAAGAGATGAACGACAAGCTGCCTACTGGCAAGGCACTCGTCGTCGTCCCTACACAAAACCTTAAGCAGCAGTGGGAAGACAGCATTGCAGACATGCACATTACCGGCGTGTCTGTAATGGTCATCAATACTGCTGTTAAGATGGAGCACGATGTAGACTTGTTGATACTCGATGAGATTCACAACTACATGAGTGAGGTATTCCGTGGTATATTTGCGTGTACCGATTATCGATACATCCTCGGCTTGACGGCTACAATTGATAGAGAAGACCCTAGGTTTCATATCATTAGCCAAGCCGCACCGGTGTTTGAGACTATCTCTCTCCGGGAAGCTGTGCGGAACGAATACGTCTCACAGTTCCAAGTCTTCAACCTTGGTCTACGCATGGGCGAGAACGAGGAGAAGAACTACAAGCTGGTAACGGATGCCTACTATGAAGCATTCGCTATCTTCAACAACCGCTTTCATGTAGCACAACGATGTCTACGTGACCGCAGTTATCTGTCTGTATTTACCCGTACACTATCGGGGTGGTCAGAAGAGCAGGTACTTGGTAAGGCCCGCGCATTCAACACCGCTATGAACAAACGCAAGCAGCTCATCTACAAGAGTGCTACTAAGCGGGAGGCAGCGAAGAAACTCATTGAGATCTTCGACGTGCATACCATCACGTTCTCCGAGAGTGTAGAGTTTGCTCAGCAGATGTACAAAGAGACGCAGCCCTGGGGTGCAGCGTACCATTCAAAGATGTCCAAATACGCCCGCCAAAACGTATTGGACTCTTTTGCAGATGACCGTACCGATGTACGTGTGATTCACACCGCACGTGCATTGGATGAGGGTTTTGATGTAAAAGGTATCGAGTTGGCTATTGTGTGTTCCGGTACTTCTAAGCCGCGACAAGACTTGCAACGGACTGGCCGTGCAATCAGGTTTAAGGAAGGAAAGACCGGAGTGATTATCAACCTTTACTTGAAAGACACTCAAGATGAAAAATGGCTTAAGTCCCGACAATCAAAGTCGGCAAACATCCAGTGGGTCCACTCCATCGAGGAGCTACTCGCAAAGTGCAACGACTCTCTACTCCGAAATCCTGTTGCTGGTTAAAGCCGGTAAGAGAAAGTGGAGCGATGAGGCGTGGCAGTTTCAACTGTCTCTTAGCGAAGAGACAAACATTGAAGCCAACCTTACTAGTGTGGTTAAAGCACTGGAAGAAGCCCGAGAAGTTGAACAGAAGATCATGCTAGGCTATGGTGTATCCGCTCGATAAGTACGTTGACGTACTCCTAAAGCTGGATATCAGCCCAGTACAAGTATTGTTCTGCCAAATCATATATGAGCGGCGGCATGATCTTCTGTATCGAATTGCTCAAGAAGGTCAGATATTTCCTACCAAGTATCTCGATGACTTGGAGGCGAAGGGATTGATTATTGATACCAACCCTTCCGCTGACAGCAAGTATGCAGACTTTTATGAGGTAACCGATAAGTTTATCAATGCTTTCTACTCCGCTTCTACTACAGACGGTGAAGAGTTTTGGGCAGCCTACCCACCCTTCATCAATATCGATGGTAAGAAGATACCGGCGAAGGCAGTCAACAAAGAAGAGCTGATTCGCTGGTACCACAAACATATCGGTAGCATGCATGACCACAAGAAGGTGATGGCAGCTTTGAAGTATGCCAAAGACCAAAAGCTGATCAGCATGCGTATCGACAAATGGTTACAAGCTGAGACTTTCGTCGACCTTTGGGAGATGATGAAAGACCGGCCCGCTGAAGATTTGCCACATGACAGAATCCTCTGAACTCCAAGTACGCCCTATGCATGAGGTCGTGTCTGCTACACAGACTACGATTCACAACTACATGGACGGTAAAATCCCTGTGATGAAAACGCGCTGGGATAAAGTCAACAAGATGTTGCTGGGCGGGATGCAGTTCGGGATGGTCTATGTAGTAGCAGGAGCGTCAGGTCACGGTAAGAGTATGTATCTCAACAACCTTATCCGCGACTTTACTTCTACTGCCTACAACAAGTTTGACAAACCGGTCAAGATTCTGCACTTCTCATTCGAGATGTCTGCAGAGATGGAGCTGATGCGCCGGCTATCCTCGCTTGCTGAGGTGCCGCTGGACCGTATGCTACACGCAACGACAGCTCTTGATGATGTAGAGCGAGTTATGATTGAAGATAAGCTGGGTCAAATCAATGAGCCTTCTATCTATTTCATCGAGCAGCCTGGCAACAGGATGCAGATTGCTCGTGCAGTTTCACAATTTGTCAAGCAGCATGGCGATTGTCACTACGTCATCTGCCTTGACCACACTCTGCTTGTAACTCCTATGCCGGGAGAGAACGAGATTCAGACTCTCGCGGAACTCGGTAAGATGTGTATTGAAATACGCAAGAGGTTTGGTGCTATGGTGCTTCTACTTTCTCAGCTCAACGACAAGATCGAAGGCGAGAAACGTCGAGACCCTGACAGCCCTAACCTACACTACCCATTGAAGACGGACATCCATGGCTCTAAGCAGCTCTACCACGCTGCTGATGTAGTCATGGTGATACATCAACCGTCTTTGCTGGGCTTAGAAACGTACGGTAGGAAAAACCTACCGACGAGAAACCTAGTAGCATTGCACTGCCTCAAGAACCGTCACGGTCAAGCAGGTATTACACTGCTCAAGAATAATTTGAGACATGGAATCTTTGAAGACTGGGACGGTGGAGATTCGCCAGCACGTAGAGACAACCCCTACGGTCTATAAGAACTTCGTCGTCGGTACCATCTTAGTCAATAAGTGGGACTTAGACTCGATGCTTGCCAACAGAGGAAAGACCGGAAGCTTCACCGTTATCGGGATGCACAGGGTCTTTTGCTTTGTAGGCGATGACTACATAAGTATCAGAAACACAAGCGATTACACTGCTTCTGCGAGTGAAAGAGTTGTTGATGATGCCAAGCTTATTTCGTATCTTAGAGAGCGCGCCCAGAAGTCACTGGGTGACGTCATTCAAGAAATAGAAGAAGGAGTATTTGATGATTGAACCACAGAAAATCAAAGCGGCACAATCGCCGCAGCGCTTGTTTATCTATGGCAAGCCGAAGGTGGGTAAGACTAGTGCTGTAGCACAGTTACCCAAGCACTTGATTATCGACACCGAAGTCAAGGGAAACAATGGAGACCAACTTGTAGGTGGCACGTCATACTGTGACGGTGCTACAAGCGTAGTGGTTGATGGGCTACCTAAGCTCAAGCAATGTTTGGAATACGTGCAGGAGAACCCGGATGCTTATGATTTCATTGTGCTCGACACCATCGACCACATCGAGGCATGGGTAACAGATACTGTCTGCCGGTCACATAAGGTCAAGCATATTGGCGATATCCCGCACGGCAAGGGCTGGCATCTGATGCGTAGTCAAGTCATTGCTATCATTGAGCAATTTGCTCGTGCCTCTAAGCACATCATTATCGTCGGGCACCAGAAAGATGGGCATGACGAAGAAGGTGTTGAGGTACAGAAAATCAATCTTACCGGTAAGCTGAAGACTCACCTCTGTTCTATCATGGATGGTGTGGGCCGTATCGTTCGTGAGGACGACAAGCTTATGATTGATTTCCGAACTGGAGTTAATACTGACGCAGGGTGTCGTATCCCTACCCTTGCTGGTCAGTTTGTTGAATTGAAGTGGGACACAGTATACCCTGATACTATCAAGTAATGTACGGATTTGATGAACAAACCGGTGCTTCAGAAGGAGGCGCCCGTATCCCCGCAGGCATCAACGAAAACGTGAGCCTCAAAGATGTCTTGTTTGAACCTCTTAAGTCGGATGGCACTGGCGACGACGTATTGAAGTTCTTGTTCAGTGATGCCACTGGTGCATCCTTTACGCATATCGAGTTTCCTATCGATGCGCCACGTCTTACCGAGCTGGCTAAAGGCTGGGGCAAGAGTCAAGCTGAAGCTGAGACCTACGTCAAGCAACAGTTTGATGCACAAGGTGAGCGTATCAAGCACATCCTTTCATGCTTTATCCCTAAGGACAAGTGTGTCTTCCGTGCTGCTAACTTTCAAGAGTTTGCAGAGGGCGTCATCAAAATGCTTGGTGAAGAGTATGTGAATGTACCATGCCGTGTAAAGATTGTCTACAAGAAGAACAGTCAATACACGACGTTCCCTAACCGTGCATTCAAGCCGTTCATTCAGCCTATGTCCATGCCCAATCGATTGACCATTGATCCGAAATGGGATATCGTAGAGGCTGCACAACCGGACTCGTCTGGTGATGCATGGGCTGCTAGTGAGACTACCAAGCAAGAGACAGCTGACGAAGCTCCCTGGTAATGTATCAGCTCAAGCCTGACCTAACTGCAGAATACATCCTCAGTCAATACAGTCAGGAGCAAATCATGGAGCACTACCTCGGTGTGCCCATTAAGCTCCGGTCTAGGTTCCTGTCTCCTCTCCGTAAGGATACAAACCCGACTTGTGGATTCTTCTACACCAAGGAAGGCTCGCTGATATTCAAGGACTTCGCTGGCTTCTTTAGTGGTGGGTGCTTCAAGGTTGTCATGCACATGTACAACTGTAGCTTCCATGAGGCACTAGAGATTATAGCCAACGACTTTGGATTGGTGGATGGGGTGCGGGTAGAACGAAAGGACTATCCGCATCTCATCACTTTCCAACGCAGAGAGACCATCATAGAGATTAAGCGTCGTTCTTTTACCGACGAGGACAGAGAGTTCTGGACTCAGTTCGGTATTACTAAGGCGACGCTTTTACATTTCCATGTACCGCCTCTCGAAGCTGCTTGGCTCAACGGCAAGTGCATCTATTCCTATCGGAAAGGTGACCCTGCCTATGCATATGACTTTGGAGATGGACAATACAAGATCTATTTCCCGAAGCGTAAGACCAACCGGTTCATGTGCAACTGCAGCATTGTCCAAGGTTATCAGGTACCCCGTGACCTTAGTGACGGGGTCGTCATTACCAAGAGTATGAAGGACGTCATGGTTCTTCATGAGTTTGGTATCACAGCTTTCGCACCGCAATCCGAGACCGTCTACCCAGACGACGAGTGGGTTGCCGGTTTGCTTGAAGAAGCACCCGTGGTAGTAAGTCTATACGACTTTGACCGAGCCGGTGTAACTATGGCAAACTACATGCGAAAGCGGTATGGCATTGAGCCTCTGTTCTTTACCAACGGACGGTTCGGTTCTAAAGACTATCAAGCCAAAGATATCAGTGACCTAGTAGAGCGATGGGGTAAGGATAAAGTATCTGAACTTGTATCTTTAGCGTATGGCGCATATCGCAACGGTCATCGTACCAGAGTTCATCACCCACGTGAAGATGAGCAACCGGCGACGACCAACCTACTACACAGAGAAGGATCGTATTCCTAAGAAGTACCAAGATCCTACGTTTCATTTCGATAGAAAGGGACGCCTCTGCACAAACGATGGTCAACCGATTATCCGTAATGCACGGAGTGTAAATACTCCCCGCATGAAGAAGATTAACGGGCAGGACTTTTATGCTGGTTCAACCCGGCCAGTCATGCGCGTGAAGATTGTCAACGCAATCAAGGATGCTTTCCGCCCTTACCTTAGGAAGGTTCGGAAGATTCCTAAAGACAAGTATCCAATTCAAATTAGCTGTGCCATGTTTGATGTGCCCGGTAAAGCTGACTGGGACTTAGATAACAAGTGGATCTACCTTAAGGTGTTCCAAGACTTGATTGTCCAGGAGAAGATTATTCCCGACGACAACATCAAGTACGTTAGCAAAGCCGCGAGCATGGAGTTCTTTCCCGTCGAGAACGAGGAAGACCGTAAGCTCGTCTTTACCATTACATCAGACACAAGGAAGCACACGTACTTCTATGTATGATTCATGTAACAGCGAAGGTTGCTGAGGGAGAACTAATCCCTCATGAAGACCTTCAGTTCCGTAACGAGCTGCGTAAGCTCGAAGGACACGACGTCGAGGTAATAGTCCGTAGCGTTCGTATCCGTAGCAATCCTCAGAACAGATATTACTGGGGTACTCTATTGTATATGATTCGAGAAGAACTCGAGTCAGCTGGCTATCAAGCTGGCGACTTGGTCTCTGGTGAGACCGGGAACCTAACACGTGATCTCGTCCACGAAACGATGAAGGAACTCTTTGCTAAGAAAGAGATTTATCATCCTGAAACTGGGCGCGTGATTGCAACCACTAAGCGGTCTACCCGTGATATGTCGACGAAAGAGTTCAAGACCTACATCGACAACATCCGGCAGTGGGCTGTAGAGAATCTGAGTCTGGATGTACCAGACCCAACCCACCTTTATTCCATACAGTAATGGGCAAATTGAAAGAGTACTACCACGATGAAATTAACCGTGGTATGGAGGGCGAAGACAAAGACTACGCCATCGCAAACATGATGCAAATCCAAGGAGCTACAGCCGATTGGATGGCAGGGCGGATGACGACCGCCAATTGGGTTAAGACTGTTGTACGCGAAGTAACTGACTTCGAAAACCGGCACGACCCATGTCTACCGAAGTAAACCGACAGGAGCTGTACAACGCACTTAGAGAAGACGCTCCCTATACACGCGGTATGCTATACGGATACCACAGCATGAGTGCGCTGTGGGATTGCGGTACTAATACGACTTATCGATTTGGTATTGAGGCAGAGAAAGAAGACCATGAGGGGTGTGCAGTAGCATGCTGGTATCAAGGAGACCGTGAAGACCTGCTACCTCATAAGTGGAGAGCAGAACGTGACGGTTCACTAGGGCATAATGGGTTCGAGCTTATCAGCCCGGTATACAATCTCAAGTCTAACAAGTGGTTGACTGATTTGTCAAACCCTGTTTTGAACTACCTCATCCACTCTGACACAAGCTATCGCTGTGGTGGACACATCACTATCTCTGTATCAGGTAAGGACCAGCAATGGTACACTGATAAGGCTGCTCAGATTATCCCTCTCCTGTATGCTCTGTATCCTAAGCGTGCCAAGCGCCGTGGGTATGCTCGTTTCTACAAGAAGGGTGACTACCACGATAGATACAATGCTATCAATCTAGGTAGTACAGGGCGTATGGAGATACGCATCTTCGCCGGCATCAAACACCTCAAGCAATTGGAGTGGCGCATCAAGCTCCTGCAGATTCTGTTTACAACGGACAAGTATGAAGACCTCAAGTTCGATACTATCTACAAGGATCTAATGCACATAGGTGGCGGTATCGGTAAGCATATCTACGACCTGTACGGTAAGAAGTACGGAGAGAAAGTGATGCTAGCCAGTGCGTATGCCAAAGCATTCGAAGATCAGCGTATTGAATGGAGCACCTACAGCAAGGTGCACCGCCTTATTCCAACCGGGGTACGGAACCAGATGATTGTCCAGCCCAACCCTACTGTTAAGTCTAACTCTCAACAACTCACTCTCGATGTGTGTGATTATAGTCAAGAAGCAACACGGGAAGCTTGATCCCTCTATCGCAGCTCAAGCACTTGCATACAACCCTCACGGATTCGGTATCCAAACGCTAGACGACGGAACCGTATACCGCACCATGGACATCCGTGAAGCTCAGGACTGGCTACAGTCTGAGCGTCCATACATTTTCCACGCTCGCCTGACTACAGTCGGTGAAACCAACCTGGAGAATACTCACCCAGTTCGAGTCAACGAACACAACTGGCTCTTCCACAACGGAACTGTAGCAACTCCTCATACATGGGATACCAAAAAGTCTGACACACGCTTTGTCGCAGAGACTTTGCGTAAGACTCCGTGGCAATCATGGAAGGATATTCTTTCTCTTACTGACAGCCGGTTCGTGTACACTCGTGAATCTAAAGCTGGTAAGTGGTACGTCAATCGTGTAGGAAACTGGCACGAAAGAGACGGCGTATTCTACAGCAAGCCTAATGTGCTAGACAAACCTCATCTCGTTGCAGTGTACGGCACTTTGCGAAAAGGCTTTGGCAACCACGGCCTGCTGCAGTCTGCCGGTCTTCTTGGAGCTGGTAACACAGTAGACCAATACGCTATGGTCTGTGAAGGCATCCCGTATGTCGGATCGGAAGTTCGTCAAGATGGGCACAACATTGCAGTAGAAGTGTACGCTGTTGATGATGAGACCATCCTACGCCTGGATGATTTGGAACGTCACCCAGAATGGTACACTCGCAAAGAGGTGCCCATTACTTTGGACAACGGTATGACTGTCAATGCTTGGTTGTACTTCAACGATACCGTTAACTACGAAGGTGTTCAGTTCTATAAAGACTTCGAACACTACCGTACCCCTGTAGGGCGTACCATGTACCGACCTACAATCTTTGACGAAATCGAGGAGATTGATGGTCCAGACTTTGGCTACGACTTTCTATGGGACGAGAACGAGAAGATGTGGTTCAACCTAACTACGGAGCAGTATCTTACTGACGCGGAGTACAAGGAGATGACCAACGCACAACTGAGCTTATTTACATGAACTACTTCGATATCAAAGCTGTAAGCAACAGCTCACTGTCGTACATCAATCCGGAGAGCGGGGGTAATCCCCGCCTCTTCCGGAAATTTCTCGATGGTCAACTAGATGAAACCACCTCCAAATCTTTTGAGATTGGAACGCTGATTCACGAAGAGCTGCTCGAGCCTGGTAAGCTGGACATCGTACCTTCAGATACTCCCGGACCAAAGACACAAGATATTATCGATGCTCTTTGGGACAGGCTGTATGCTAACGTAGACGAGACTGGCATTATTGAACTGGAGTTAGACTCACTGTCTCCTGAGACGTGGGAAGCAGTTATTCCTGCAGACTTTTACCCGAAGTACACTCTACAGACTAAGATCAATAGAGTTGTCCGTGAGGGTGGGATGTATTGGAAAGCCCTGTACAGCACCCAAGGCAAGAAGATTGTTGACCCCGCTACCTACCATATCGTTCAAGGCTGTATCGAGTCTATCAAGCTCAATGAAGTGGCAGACCAACTCATCTGCAAAGATGGGTTTGGTCATGCCGATGAAGCCATGGCAGAGACAGAGATTACCTTTGACTTGCCTTGGGAAGCTGAGAATGAGATGGAGGTTACAATCCCTATCAAGGCTAAGATTGACCGCATCCTTATGAATCATAAGGAGAAGACAATCACGCTGGTCGATCTTAAGACGACAGCAAAACCTTTGGGACGCTTCGAAGAGACTCTCGCTATCTATCGCTACTACCGGCAGCTAGCTTGGTATCGCATGTGTTTGCAGACTGCATACCCGGACTATCAAGTAACGGATTGCTACATCGTCACAGTGCAAACCAACAAAGAGTATCCAGCAGAAGCATTCAAGATTGACGAAAGCTATCTGCGTCAGGGTGTCCTTGAATACGAAGCACTACTCGACCGTATTGCATTTCACATGAGCCGCAACAACTGGGGTAACTCTATGGAGACTCAGATGGGGCTTGTACAAAACCTAGTGTTACCAGATGATCCTACCAACGTATGACCACGTTGTAGGAGCTGATTGGGCAAAGCATCTCGATGCTGAGTTCAAGTCGAAGTATATGCAGGATCTCAAGGAAAAGCTTGAGGTCTGCTATACTTACGGCACAGTTTATCCTGCACGTAAGAATATTTTTAGAGCTTTCAGGGATACCCCTCTCCTGGATGCCCGCGTACTCATCCTCGGCCAAGACCCATACCATGACGGTGTGGCAACCGGCCTTGCGTTTGATGTAGGCGATAGTCCCAAGATCAATCCGTCTTTGAGAAATATCCAAAAGGAAATCAAAGGCAGCGTTGGTCCCCTGAAGAAGGAGGGCGGCAACCTTAGCCATTGGGCTGAGCAAGGCGTCCTCTTGTTGAACACCATCCTTACCGTAGATAAAGGCAAAGCCAAGTCACACCACGGTTGGGGATGGGAGAAGTTTATTGCTGCAAGTCTTAATGCACTCAACTACCGTGGCACCACTGATCCTTTGGTCATTATGCTATGGGGTAAAGCTGCACAAGAGTATGAGCGCTTCTTTACTATGCCCAATCAGCTAGTGTTGAAAGCCCCGCATCCTGCTGCCGAAGGGTATGCAGGAGGCAAGGCTGGGTATTTTGGATGCGGTCATTTTGCTAAGGCAAATAACTTCCTAGTACAACATGGTTCCGCTGCTATTGAGTGGTAACCTGGTTGGCTGAGTGATGGAATTGGTAGACATGACAGACTTAAACTCTGTTGGGCAGCATTGCCCGTGCGGGTTCGAATCCCGCCTCAGCTACAATCTTTTAGTTATATTTGTCGCATGGCCCGCGTCAAAGAAACAATCAAGTTAGAGAAGGCGTCAGTATCCCGACCAGGGGTACATGCCAAGACGAAGACATCCGTCAACAAGCAATCTAAGCTGTACAAAAAGAAATACAGGGGACAGGGCCGATAACTACCTGTCATGCACCCCTACGAAGTATTCGACACACCTGAGTTCAAAGCCTTGTCTTGGTACAAGCGCTTTGGCTACCGGCTACGCGTTGCATTCTTCGAGTTTATTTCTATGTACTAATGTTTCATTGGACTTCTGTAAGGATGGTGTACCTGCTCATGTCAGCAGTACTCATCGTCGCATACGCAGCCCAGTCTTGGGGTGTGGTTCTCTTTGTATGTGCCATGCTTCAACTCGGCGTCTGGACAAAGTTTTGCCCCTCTAAGTGGTTCTTTGAAAAGATCGGCTTTAAGAAATGCCAGCTCTGACCGGCATATCAAAAGTCTCTCGGTACGCTCTTGCTATTGCTGGTCTTATCATGTTCACCTTCTTTGGTGTTCAGACGTGCATTGTCTTTGAGCTATGCCCTCCGAGCTATGAGCTAGCCGCCTTTGGCTATTGCTGTGTTATTGCTTTTATGCCTCCATTCTTTTGGGTAGTTCGTGAGTTTCTACAGAACAAAGCTGCCATCAGTAAGTCACTGTCTCAGAAGAATATCTACCTCGAACATGCTGCCAAAATTATCCGGCACGACATGCACTCGGGTATCAATACCTATTTACCACGCGGCATTAAGAGCTTGAAGCGTCGTCTGTCTGAGGATGACATCAAAGCACTGAAGATTAAATCTCCTTTGCAGCTGATAGAAGACGGGCTACACCATGCTCGTAAAGTATATAGCGGCGTGTATGAATTCACCAACCTTGTTAAGGAAGGATCTGAAATGCACAAGGAGGAATGCAATATCAAGAGCATTCTAAATGACTACCTGCGCCTGACAGCCTACAAGAATCAAGTCATATTAGATGACAATCTCCCTACCATTCTAGCAAATGAAGCGTTATTTTGTACAGCAGTAGACAACCTCATTCGGAACGGCCTTAAGTACAACGACAGCCCAACCAAATTCGTTAAGATCTACTACAAGGAACCGTTCATCTTTATTGAAGATAACGGAAGAGGCATGACCCAGGAAGAGTTTGAATTCCTGTCCAAGCCGTATAAGAGAAGAGAGAATCAGAAAGAAGCAGGTACCGGACTGGGCCTCAACATCTGTATTGAAATCCTGCGAGAGCACGGATTCACTTTACGCTCAACACGACTGGACACTGGAACGCTACTAACAATAAAAATATGATTGACTCCCTCCTGCTCATTGACGACGAAAACCTATTCCACTTGGTTTTTGAAGACGCCTGCTCTCTCCTCGACATGGCGCTTTCAATTGAGGCGCTGGACTCGAGCGATGAGGCTGATCGTAAGTTTCGTGAGTGGTTTCCCAATGACCCAAATCACGAACGCCCTGACTGTGTATTTGTAGACCTCAACATCATCGGCTCTTCTTTCGATGGTATTGAGATGATTCGCAAAATCAATACTGACTACGGCAATGGCTGCGTGATTGGAATCATCAGCTCATCCGAGGACCAAGAAGAGATTGACAAAGCCAAAGCAGTTGGCGCACAATTCTGGATCATCAAGTCTGACGACATCGAGCCACGTCTCGAAGATTTCAAGGCAGACTATCCCGGCTATCAGGATAAGTCTGCGCCGTTCAAAGTATACAGATGAACCTAGGCCCAGCAGCAGAACAAGCTATTCTCAAGCTCCAGTCCCGCAAGGTTTACTTAGAAGGTAATATCCTTAAGGTTCTGGTATCAGATAACGAAGAGTTTATCAGCTACCTGCGTAAGTGCAAGGCCCGCGACATTGACTCGCGTAAGAAACGCTTGGCTATCACCAAGCAGGTACAAGAGCAGAACAAGGAATTGCTTGATGCCGCTGCTGAGAACTCTCAGCTTACCCAAGAGTTAGAAGAGGCACTTAAAGCAGCGGAGAAGCTACGCGATCGAGCTGTAGAAGATTTAGAGACCCTACAAAAGAAGACTCAGTTTGAGTTGGTAGGTAAGATTGTACGCGTCGCACTGGCTACCATTTTATCCATCGGCTTCATGGTATCCGGGCTGTTCATCATCAGCATGTTTACCGACAACAACAATGCTATCGTAGAGTCTACCTGGAGCAACCTCATGGGTATTCTCTTGACAAACTCCTTCTCTATTGTCGGCACCATCATGGGTGTCAAGTATGCAACAGAGAAGTAATCAGACCCAAGTCACCTTTATCGTCAGAGCTTTCTCTTTCAAGTCGTAGAACTCTGACCTCACGATCTGCTCAATAATTGGGTAGAGGTAGCAATGCATTACATCCTCCTCACTTGTTTCTGTGAAGATGCGTTGTAACCCGTTATCACCTATTCCGGCATCAATGTGGATGAACTTGAAGTCTTTCGAAACAACAGCCTTAACTACTTGATGGTATGTGTTGTTGACCTCTTTCATCCGTAGGGGAATCCAGCCAACATTACCAGCAAATCAGCCGAGCCGATAATGCCATCACAGTTGTAATCAAACATTGAGTTATTTGCGGTTACAGGATTGCCATAAGCACCCAGTAAGCTCAACAAATTCATGAGGTATGTCAGTCCATTAACCATACCCTTCTTACGTTATGTAAGATGAAAGGTTACGGCGCAGGGACATCAATCCTGATAGCGTACACTCCAGGTATATCTGTTTCTACTAAACGGTACATGTGCCCTTGGTAATCATAGTACTCTGTATTCAGTACCATTTCATGCTCAAAGTGGGCTACCGGAAAATGCCCGTCCCATACAAGAGGGATTATTAGATCGGCATTAAACTTCTCAGGATGTACATACACATTCTTTGGGGCCGTCGTACATCCTACAAATAACAGTGCTAAAAGCAATACTACAGTTTTCATAGACGGCAATGTAGCAGTGCTGCAAAGTCTATCGAAGTATTTATCGTATAAGAACACTTATGTTCAGCGGAATATTGTTACATGCCCTTGCAAGTCCAGCGTCAGACCACTCAAGCCTTTTGCTTTAATTACCCATACGTATACGCCATCAGCAACATAGTAATTACGAGTTGGTCCTTGCCCGTACCATTCCACTTCAGGATCAAATGCCTGCCATATCATATCACCCCAGCGGTTGTACACCTGTATATGCCAATCTAACCAGCAGCTCGGGTCAGCCATTGCAGCATAAAAGCTGTCGTTGATACCATCATTATTTGGTGAGAAGGCATTGGGCACAAAGACAGATGAACAGTCTTCTTCTAGCAGGCCTTGCTCATCGCAGGGCAGCCCGGTCTCACAGTCTACGAATTGGATTTCATATTCATACACTGTGTCTGTCTCGTAGATGTATTCATAGAGTACAATCTCCTGAATCAATGTATCTACAACCGTAGTGTACACGGTATCGACTTGATATATCTCTAGGGTATCCGTGACATAGACATACTCAATTTCTGTCTCAGTCAGAATCAATGTATCCAGCACGTTGATGTACACTGTATCGTACACATCTACGTACACGGTATCATAGATGTACCACTCCCATGGCACGTACACCGTGTCAACTACGAAGACTTCTAACGTATCAACTACCAGCACTTCTACCGTGTCTGCCGGCAGCTCTACAATCACCGTGTCAGGGTCTAGTGTGACAAACTCAACAATCGTGTCAGGAGGTAGTGTGACAATTACCGTATCTGCTTCTACCGGACATTCCGGTTCTTCTGGTAGATAGACCGTCGTATTGTTATTGCCTGTAATGACCTCCCCCGGTATGCTATCTAAGCTCAGGTTGAAGAAGCCTCCGCCTCCATAACTAGGGAATTCAAAAGGCCCTCCCGTTAACGCTTGCCCTCCACCTGGAGGTATCCAATAGATGGGGTTATCATACCCACTGTAGCAATCGATTTGATCCTGAAACCAGAAGTCGATACAGTAAGACCAAATAGTATCCGGACCATAGTTCCACACCACATAGTCTACAGTGTAAAATGCTTCATCACCTATGCACCCTACATTAAATTCAACATCATCGATTACCCCGTCAGTCCAATCTGACTGCGGCATGCAGTTGACTTGAACCCAGTTATCCATGAAGTTCTGATCGTCATAAACTCCTGACCCCCAAAAGGTACCGTCCCCATTAACACCTACCTCAGCCCAGCCACCATCAGCCGCATACATCGTAGGGCCATAGCTAATCTGCCATATCACGGCTTGAATACCCAAGTCTTGCTCCAGCCAGAAGTCAAATACATCAGGCAACGTCGAGAACATGCTCCCACTATTATTCTGATAGAAGTCGTCTAATGGGAACGTCACGGTATCTCCGGTATAGTACGGAGGCTCTAAGTCGTACTCTGCCCATACATCCAGGTTTGTCCAGTTAGTAGGACTCTCTGTAGTAGTGGCGGAGTATACCCAACCCGGGTGGTTACTGTTGTCAGGAATAGATAGCCCCCATGGGAAGTCCCAGCCTTGATTCATAGCATTGCAGTCAGCATCGACTGCCTGAAAGCCAAACTGTAACTCTGCAATACCGGTAGGACCAGCACTGCCGCCACAGTTTTGTGTGTTGTTGAAAGCGACTGTAATCGTATTCGCATTTACGTCGAACTGCAGTATTTGCAGGTCGCATTGTGCTACGTTTTTATACATAGCAAAAACGCCTAGCCATATGAGGCTAAGCGTTTTAGGTAGATTGAAAGGTGCCATTGGTTAATTGTTTAGTACTCGGTCTAGATTCCGAATCTGCCGCTGTATCGCTGCACTATGTGGTATCAGTTTACCGCCATGGTGCAACATCTTACTCTTGCCGGCATAGACTCCGGTTTCAATAGTCGGCTCGCCCCATGCAGTATCCCAAGTCGCCTCAGTCAGTTTAGCCAATTGATTCATTGTGTCCAGTGCCGCAATCTTACCGCCACCCACAAGCTTATCGAAAGCCAGCGGATTCATAAAGGCAGTCTGGTCATTATGCGCACGGTTCATCACATTCATCAGATAGTTCAACGTGTACTTAGACAGTGTCTCATCATCATCCTCGTCATCCAAGAGAGCTTGGATAGCTTGAATCATAAAGTACAAGTACATCATGTGACGGAAGTTCGCTGCACTCTTGCGCATGTTCTCCTGGTCCACTTGACTTACATCATCGCTAAACTGATGCTTACGTCCAAGTACTGGCACCATCAGAGGCAGCAGCATCTTGTGCAGTGACTTGCGGTGTTCCATCAACGTCCACCAACGACCCTTCACATTACGATCTAAGTACGGATCGTAACGCTCCTTTTCCATACGCTGAGCAATAGCTTCTGGCAACCAGCTCTTGAACTGCATCAACAGTGGGCCATAGAAAGTCTTCTTGATAGCGATAGGGCTATTGGGGTCATAGTTACCGTGGATACGCTTGTTAACCTGGTCAATCTTATTTACCAGCTGAGCGTGCTTTTCTTCTCCCGGTCGGTAGCCATCAATCTGAATGATGCCGTTCTCGTCCATCTGCTCCCACAGCGACTTGCCGTTGACCTTAGTCTCAAGCAGTACCGCCATAGTACCTGCCCCATACACAAAGTATTCCGAGCTGCGTTGAATCTCATACATGCGCAACTTCTTGATGCCCATAGTAGACGCGGCACTGATACCGGCTTCGCTAGCATTCTTAGCATACTGGCTTGGGTCAAATCGAATCTCCGTAAAGTCCTTCAACACATCCAGCGTAATCATCATGCCTTGAATCTTCTTGGCAGTAGCCGTCTGTGTGTAGCCTTTGTTCAGAGTCAAGTTGTTCAGGCTCGAGTGCATCATAGTAGCTAACGCCTTACGAGCTGCCCGTGGTCCAAACTCTTGCTGACCGGCACCATACTGCTCCACAGCCAGTGTGCCATAGAGAAGGTTTGTTGCAGCAGCCGGTAAGTTCCAGCCCATACCCTTAGCCTGAATCCACTGCTGCATACCATACGCAGTCTTCGCAGCACTGAGCTTAGGAGTAGCAGCATCGATCTGCTGTTGGATTTGAGCACGCTCCTCATCAGTGCGAGCATCTCGCAACTTCTCCTCCAGCTTGGCAATCTTCTCTTTATCGTCAGCAGTCCACATACGACGTGGTGCATTCACTGTTACGTCCTTTATGGTAGTATGCCCATAGAACTGATTGACCATAGTATCTACCACACGCATAATACGTGTACGGTCTTCTGCCGTACGTGAAGCCAGCGGTACACCCATCTTACTCAGGATCTGACGCCCAAAGCTATTCTGCTGAGTTATCTGCGCTTGACTCATCACACCGCGAGTCATACGTACAGTATCCTCAATCTTATTCTTGCTTTCGTACGTCGTTGCCATCATCGCGAACGCCAAGAACGTACGGTCCATATTGTACTCGTAGTCTTCCGACTTAAGCTTATTGGTAAACCATACCGGCAGCTCTTCACGCTTGGCTCCAGTCACAGGGTCGATCAGCTGCGATTGCAAGTCCTCCTCAGTCACAGTCATAGCCCGCAGCATAGAGTCAGTGACCGCATCCTTGCTCAAGCCACTGAAGTCACCCTTCATCACGTCGTTAATCATAGAGCGCTTGATAGCTGGCAAGAACAATCCGCTTTGGATTTGACTCTGGTCTACCGCATTGCCCATCTTATGCATAGGCAGGATAGCCATCATCTCCTTCATCTGCTTACGGTACTCCTTGTAGTACGCCACAGCAGCAGCATCCTCTTGCATCTCAATGAAACGCTCATCGTGGTACTCCTTCTTCGGCATATTGAAGAGGTAGCTATTGCGTGCTCCCTTAGGTGCCCGCGTCTTACCGTCGATATACTTCTTGTGCAGCGAGGGGTCGTTCTGTGCTACCCACTCCTTCTTCAGCTTTTCACGCTCGGCTACATCAGTGACTTCGACATCAATGATATCGAACTCTGCATTACGAGCATCAACAAACTGCTGGAGCAATACCTCCTGACGGGTAATCATCTCTTCTGCGCCATACTTACCGTATGTCTTCTCGAGAGACAACTGATAGCTCAGGTTATCCTTACGCACAACAGTATCGCCACTGTAGTCGAAGAGACGATCCACATCCATGCGACCGGTATTGGCGTGTAACCACTTGTAGTATTCACCAGGCTTATTGTCCTTACCGGCACGAGCCTGATTGTGAGCTGCTTCCCACTTGCCTCCAACAATAGTCAGAATCAACGGCATCGGGTTACCATCCTTGTCCTTCATCACGAAGCCTTCAAACCCGTGCTTCTTGAAGTAAGCGCCCTCCTGCATAGCCTTGGTCTTATCCATATAGCTCTTTGCACGATCGTTAAACGCCACCTGTTGCTGACGTACCGCCTCCTTCATAACACCGTCTAAGAAACTCAACTCGATACGACCCTGACGAGACGCATCCATGAAGTAGCTCACCAGACCTCCGATATCATCAATCTTCTCGAAGCTATCACTCTTCACATACTTCTCTCCTGCAGTGCCACGGAACCGAGCCTTAGCCTGTGCACGTAAGATAGCAGTCGCCTTCTCGAAGTAGTCCTCTCGCAAAGTAGCTGCACGGGCCACGAGCTTGTTCATCTCATCGCGGATTGGACCACGCTTGTCAATGATGCCACGAGCATCTGCATAGAACTCAATAACACTCAGCGCATTCTGCAAGGCTGACTGAGCCAGTCGCACATCGCCCGTAGTGTTTGCACCGCGTACCACATTCTCTGCGTCGTCCAACTCACGATTCGCCATATCGACAATCATCTCTAACGACGCGCCCCCTTCACTATCATCACGTAGCACACTCAGTTCCCGCTCCTCCAAGCCAATGCGCTCATTCAATCGCTTCACCAAGTACTTGTCATTCTTGTACCGGCTCCGCATCTCCTTCAGCTCTCTAATACGCTTACGCTTGTAGTCAATCAGTTTCGCGAGTGTTTGCGTGTCCAAGCTAAAGTCATCAATATCTGTCTCAAGCAAGTCGTCAATCAAGTCATCGCTAGCCACATCATTCTGGTCCATTGACAAGTCCAGTGTCTTGATTGTGACTCCACGTGCTTTGGCATTCTTCTGGATCAAGTCCATAGTGAGTGCCGCTGCTTCGTGCGCGTATGTACCGGTCTTTACTTGCACCCCTAAGCCTTCAAGAATCTCACCGATATACTTTACGATACGGTCGAGCCATGTCTCGTTTTGGCTCAGCTTGATTTGACTCAGCTGTTGTGCAAACTCTGGACGAGAAAGCAACTCGGCTACCATCTCTTTCGCGCTGGTAAAGCCGTAGTACTTTTTCATATTCTCTTTGTCCATAGCAAAGTCATATGCCTCGCTAGCTACCAAGTCAGCCCGCATTGCCATCAGTGGCAGCTCACCGCTCAATACCTGCTTGCGCACTTGAATACCACGCTTGAACTTATTGAGATCATCCAGGTTCAGGCCCATCGCATTCAACAGCTCTGGACTTGTAGTCAACTGGGTATATACCTTCTCGACTTTAGCAATGGCCTCCTTTACCTCTGCCGGCACACCTTTACGCTGTGCTGCATTCATAGACATTACGTCTGAGGTGTAGGCGTGTACCATTTCGTGAGCCAAGACACGCACCAAGCGTGATGTATTGCCCGACTCTACCAGCTGCTTCTGCAACTTCAGTGTATGCGTACCACGATTGTATCCACCGACATTATCCATGTCTGCTACAACAACCTTTACCTGACGCTCTTTCGGCAACTTAGACTCAAAGGCCAGCAACTGACGCAAAAGACGATTCTTCAGTACACCGTCACCGATCTCCTGAGTCACAAACTCAGACACCGACATCTCACGAGATTGACCTTGAGCTGCAGATTCCATAGCTGCTTGCTCAGCAGGAGACATTCCCTGAGGCACATCGGCCGCAGGTGCTGCAGGCATATCCATACTCTGCGCTGCCATCTCTGCTGGACTCATCCCTTGAGGAACATCACTTGAATCAGTAACACCCGTATGTTGCGGACGGCCCGGCTCTACGTCATTGGTAGAGTCCATACCATTGACACTGCTTGCCTTATTAGACTTGTTAATGTCCAAGGTAAACTTGTGGTCCTCTTGAATTTCCTGACCCGGTGTGAACTCCGTAGCGAAGTAACTGCCGCCAGCAGGGTAGGGACCACTAAACGCAAAGAACGAATCGCGTGTACCATTTGACACCTCCTGGACTTTGTACAAGCCTTTACTCGTGCGGAACCAGCCCATGTAACGCATCTCGCGAGTTACCATGCCGTCTTTCACGCGCTTCTTCTTGAAGTCCAGATGCTCTTTCATAGCTTCCTTATTCAAGTACTGCATATGCTCCGACATGTGCAGCATGATTTGATCGTGCGCTGCCTCATCAGCACGCCAGCCCGCATAAATCTCGTGAGTAAATCCAAGAGCTTCCTTGATACCTAACTCCTGCAACAACTCCGCAGGCAAGTACTTACCGTATCCCTTGGATGCCAGCTGCCGTCCCTGCAAGAGGTGATACACAACTAAGTCTTCAGCTAGTTGACGTACCGCTGCATCCTTTGATGTAGCTAACGCCAAGAATGCCGCGTGCATTTCAATTGGGCTGACATTTACCTGACGATCACCTTGGAAAGACACACGTGGGTATCCCTTTGCCGGATTCACTTCAGCAATCAAGTGCTTGATAAACAGGTTATTACGCACTTCTGCTTTGGCTGCCTTTGCACTAATGAGCCTAGCAGCCATGTTATTCTCACTGGTAAAGAACTCCTGGCGCAATTCAGCTGCAGAACGTCCGCCTACCTTCTCTGCCCACTGTGCATAGAGATAACCCTTCGCCATATTGAGGTAGTCTTGAGCAAACTCTGGCGACAGGTACATATCTCCCGTACTGTTTTCATCTTCCGAGTTCATCAGCTCTACCGCCTTACCCATCATCTCCTGATACAGCGGAGTACGGTATACTGACTCACCCGGCAAGTCCAGCACCTCTTGAATCATAGCATTCAGGTCACTGTAAACCTGACCAGATACCGTCATGCTCAACAGTTGCGACTCCAAGTTGTCGACGGTCTCCTTCAAGCCTTTAGCATCAGCTCCTTGCGCTGTCTGCCGCAATGCTTGTGCCGCCACCTCACGCTCCATATCAATCTCTGAGCGAGTCTTAGGCATCTTAGTGTCAAACTTCATCGCCTTAGCAAACTTGCCTAACGCTCTGCCTACTTGATCCAAGTTATTGAGAGCCATGTGAAGTTGGAAGGTCATAGCCGCCTTTTCCACTTCCGGCATCTGCTCTCCTTGCACCATTGCGAGCAAGTCTGTTTTGTTCAGACGCGGCAACCTACCACTACTCAAGGCTTCAGACACTCTCTGCGCATCTGCAAATCCTGCTTCTCTCAGGGTATTCATCGCCTGATCAAGCATAGTCTGATATTGAGATGACTGCCGTGCGCCTGTCAACTGACGTAATGCACTCTGATCCGCTGTAGCTGCCTGTACTAACGGAGTAGCCATGAAGATACCAATGGTCTCCATGTTGTATCCCATGTTCGTCAGTGCAGACCAGTAGCCCCAAGTCTGGCTATTGATGTTCAGCTTAGCCAAAAGCTGATTGTTCTCGTTGTCTACCGCGTGGTTCAACAGCCGGCTAAACTGCTCTTGACGTGTGATTTTCGTTGGCTGCGTTTCGTAGTCCAACAAGAATGTATCGTCATGAATATCAGTAACACCAAAGTAGCGAGCCTTATGAGAATCTTTCATCTCGTTGTCCCTATCAACTTGGATATTGACATGCAAGAGAACAGGCCCAAACTTCGTATCTCTCAAGTATTGCATAGCTCCAACACCAGCAGACATCTGCTCAATCTGTGCGTGCAATACATTTTGGCTAGCGAATACCCCAATTGCATCCTTAGCACTACGCGCTACGTCAGCCTTCAAGTCGTTGTACTCATACGCCATAGGCATACCGGTAGCTTCACGCATCAAGCCAAGCTGCTGACCCAACTCTTCACTATAGCCGTCAGTAACAGGGCTATGGCGCTCGAGGAGTGCCGTAGCATCTTGACTACGAAGACTTGCGTGGTACACATCAATCTGACGGTTACGCGCCGACTTACGACGTTCCTCTGCCGTACCGACCTCAGAACCTCCCCGTGCTACTTGCAAGGCTCCATCCACAAGAGATGTCTCATACAAGAAGCCGAACATCTTATCGATATCGTAGTCCTGACCGATCTGTCCAACCAACTCCTCCGGTACAATCAGCGTATCTCCATATGACTTAGGCAAGAAGCCTACAATCTCAAAGCTCGCTGAAGACGCTTTCTTCTGACCCGGGATACGATATGCCAACACCTGGAAGATCTCCTGTGGAAGGCTATCCATATCAATTGTACCGTCCTCATTCTTAAACTGCTCCAGCTTACCGGCATACTTCCATGGCATGATAATCTGATTGGGCTGCTCATATTGAGCAACCTTCAGCTTCTTACCATTGAACAGCTTTGACTTGCCCTTCTTTACCCAAACGATATCGCTTGCATCCATCCCATCAAGGGTCTGGTACTGCATGCCTGTTTCGGGTCGGATAGGACCACTGAAGCCGCTAATCTTTGGCTCAATCAGTTCCTTACGCAAGATGCTAATGAGCAGCTGCTCGATGCGTTGCGCACTTGGACCTTGACTCAGAGGCGTAAAGAAGGTGCCCGTCTTTTCGTCGTACTGCAGGTGAGCCAACTCATTGACATCGTAGTTACGGTCAATAGCCTCTTCTACAATACGTGCAGCCATACGCTTGGCATACTCCGGCCCCTGTACCAAGTTGCCGTTTTCTACACGCATATCGTACTTACTGGCAAAGATGTCCATACGAGCGCGTTGCTCTTGAGATCTTGCCTCCATGTACTCATAGTACAAGTCCCGTCCGCTTACCGTCTCGCCGTCTAACTCAAACTCAACATCCTCATTTGCCATGTTCGCAAGAATCAACTTGGCTACCTGCGAACCATGCACCTTTTCGGTCGACTTCGACACTGGTACTTCCTGCTGAATGCGAACGCTTTCACGCTTGTATTGAATCACCTGATCCTTAAGACCGTCTTGGATTTCGACTTTACCCTCAGCATCGTGCACATCCACCATATCAGCGAACGGATTGCCTACTTTCAACGCCGAAGTATATGCCGCCCGCTGGATGTTATTCGCCTCCATAAACTGGCGCAACTCATCCAGGGACTGGTTCTTAGTCAACCCAGGTACCAATGGGAACGAGGCACTCTTGATATACAGCAGGTGCCCATCCTTACGCTCTACCGTAACCGGCTTCATAGGCTGGAACCATCCCCGCTCTTGGTTATTCAGAGGCACACCCTCATTAACCTTACGAAGAATGCCCTCGAACTCTTTACGCCCAATCTTACCCTGCGCATACAGGATAGACAAGTGCTCTTCTGCGGTAGTGTACTCAGCAGCATCAGCAGTATCGTAACCACGATATGCATCTAACTGCTCCTCTGTCATGCCCAACTCCTTGAGGTAGCTCAGGTGTGCGGACTCAGAAATCTTACGCTCTGGCATGACCAGACTACGGACGGTCTTGTTGTTAACGTCCTTGACTTCTTCAAGTACCGGCTTACCATTCTTCAATACAGGCTTACCGTCTTCATCGTAGGTAGCACGCATGGCGGTATACGACACTTCTGGAATGACGTTACCCGGCGCAATCAAAGCAGCAAAACGCTTACCCATGTTGGTTGCCGTCTGCTCTGCGCTACCCTTAGCAAAGGCTCCTGGGTCACCCAACAATGCAGTAGTAACGTTCGTGTTGAAGTGCATAGCTTCAATGACATACTTCGCCACAAAGCCCATGAATGCGTGTTGCTTATTCATGTCATTATCGCGGAAGTCGCTAAGCTCCATACCTACATGCCGACGCACATAGTCGAACTCTTTCTTTGAAGGGTCAAAGAAGTTGAATCGAGAGATAGTATTTTCATCGCCCAGCTCGTACAGCATGCCTTCAGCATCCTCCATAGCCTTACGGTAGGACTTATCTAACTGAGCTTCGTAAATGTCCCGAGCTGCTCTGTGAATCTCCGCATCGGTACGGTCTTGCATACCGTTGAGTGCAGGCATCAAAACAAAACGATCGTTACGCTGCTGCTTGGCATCCAAAGTTGCGAAGACCTCGCCTTTCTTCTTTGCCTGTACCGCCCGAATACGTGCCAGCTCTAAATCAATGCTTGCACGGATGGTAGTATCGTATGCTTCTTGCACATTAAAGAAGTCGCTTACACGATACTCAGCAGGCAGACGCTGTTCACCAGCTGGTTCAACAGTCAAGCCTTTCATCTTAAGGGTCAGCGATGGCACCTGAATCAGAGGCATTGTATGCTTGTCTGCCAGTGTGGGCATCATATGCCGGCTATACATCTGGCGACCCCCATCGATGTAAGTATTGTTATTGCCGAAGTATGCCAATCGTGCAAAGAGACGATCGCCTGGCTCCATCTTATGGAAGTCACGCACATCGCCAAAGCCTGCTAGCATCTTGATTCCATCCACATAACCAAACTTGACATACGGACGATTCTTACGACGCCGCATGCTCATGAGCAATGGGTTGTTACGCAAGGTCCAGTCGGCCTCCATGTCTACAGCAAAGACGGCATTACCATTTGCGTCAGTTACCAGCTGCCCCTTGTCATCAAGCACAGGTTCCATCAAATCTTGGAACATCTTCTGTGCATGCTTGGGAGCAGTGTATTGCCACCGCAGTTTACCGCTACCGTCCTTACTACTATTCTGAATAAGGTTATCCTGGTAGTTGGACAAGACCGCAATGAACCCCGCGATAGCAGGACGTGCACTTTCCCTGTCTTGCCCTGGATCAGTAATCGCTAACGTCTTGTCTTCCGATTCCAAGGCCTCTTGCATACCCATACGGAATGCTCCAAACAAGCTCTTGGCAGACTTCGGATTCACCAAGTCTTTCTCAATACCGCGCATAACCTCCACACCCAAACCAGAAGTCATCCGGTTGCGGCTTGTCAAAGCCTGTGGAGGGATGTTCATACCCAACTCAACAGCAAACAATCGGCTCAACTCTTGAGCAGCCTTTGCAGGATCGCTATTGTCTGTAGCAATCTTCTCCATTGCCGTGATGAACGACTTCAACTTTACATCATTCACCAATACAGTTCCATCCGGCTGTCGGGTATAGAAGCCTTTGATGATGAACTGGCTCTCCAGCTCTTTCATCACAAACTCCGTCATATTGGTATCGTTACTGCTGAACTGGTAGACGTTTGCTGCCCGTCCTGGATTCGGCCCAACTGATGCCTCGCCCTTGTCAACCTTCAGGCTCAAGAACTCTGCAATGTTCTTTGCCATGCCGACTACAAACTGGTTGCGCATCATATCGATACGGTCCAGCTCATTCTCCTTAAACGCGCTGTTTTCCACAGACGCGTCATCCAGAATGTTTAGAACCACCTGGAAGTATGGGTAGGTGCCCACATTCTCCTCCAGACGCTTCTTCATTGCCGGCCAGTTGTACTTAGCCCCAGCCATAGCTTGATTGAGGTGTCCAATCAAAGTGCGCTGGTTCACAAACTTGCGCCCTAACGCTCCTACCGTAGTGGCATTGCTATGCACATGCTGCACAGTCATCAATGCCAACTTTAGTTCAAAGCGTAACGCTGCCTGTGGATCTACACCAAATGCAAAGTTGTCATCGAATGCAGCCATAGGATTGGCATCACGCTCAATATCCTCTGCAGTCTTGGCTTGACCTTCTACCACCTCATCGCGATCCTGCTGCAATTCACGCACAGCATCTGCCAGTGTACCAGCTTCAAGCTTTACAATACCACGTGACTCTCGCAACAACTCCAAGAAGCCCAAGTCCATCAAGCGGTCGAAGCGCTTGTCCTCCAGCATCTTGTCAAACGTCTCGATGAAACGCTTTGCCTGCTCATACTTAGGATGCTCAGGCTGCTGGACTACCAGTTTAGCTGCCGCATATCCGGGCAACTCTAAGATGTCATTACGCACCTGACGCTTAAGGTCATCTGCCTTAATGCCTTCAATACGACCCGTGGTCTTACTATGCCGAAGCATACGTGTCGCCAGTCGACCGGTGATGAAGTTCAGTGCATCTTGTGTAACCTTTTGCGTCAAACCTTCAACAGAATACAGCTTACCTGCACGTTGCATAGGGCTGTCCTCATCAAAGTTCTCAGGCAACAAATCCAAATCCGCGAACTGCTCAAATTGCAAGAGCTGCTCTGGCGTAAGCTCTACCGGCTTGGCTTCAGTATCAGTACGATCAGTTGGCACTTCCACATCGCCCAACTCGATAGTCAGCCGCTCTACTGGATTACCGTAAGTCTTACCATCAATGACCAAAGGCACACGTTCGTCAAACGACATGTGGTTCAGGTAGTATTGCTTAACGCTTACCGGACGATCGACTTGCACAATGCCCGTTTCACCGTCAACCTTAAAGCCTTCAAAGACTTGGCTCACATTGTCACGGTGCTCAAACGAAGTATTGCGACGCATAGCAGCAATGCGCTTGACTGCCTGAGCCTGAAAGCTCTTATTTGACAGCTTGTGCGAGCGTAAGAAACTACGCATCTGCTTGCCCGTATTCTTAGACTCAAACGTTGCAACATCATCATAGATACGCAGGCCTGGATCAACAGCACTAGGGTAGTAAATGAGAGCTGGACGCTTACCATAGGTTTTGTGCTCAGTAGAACCCACTTCACTATGTGTGCCGTTCTCGAGCATCAGGTACTGCTTAAGAACACTGTGGAAGCTATCGACGAGACGCTTGTTATCGATGACGCCTGCTGCATTCCGGATATCCCATCCGAATGCCTCCTCCATGTTCTTCACAGTTGCATTCGCTGCATCCAGTGTCAGACCCATAGATTCATTCACCTTACCAGTGACCACCAGGGCCACAGCTCTTTCAGCAGCCAGCAATCCAAACGCCAACTCGTCGCCAACCGCACGCATATTAGCGGGAACGTAGAACAGGTCTCCACTCGCATTATCCTTGACAATTGCATATGGCTTGCTCAGAATATTCCGACCGCTATTGGTCAAGGGTTCTGACGCCATTGTCATATCCGGACGCGTGAAGAACTGGAACTCCTCTTGCTGACCGCGAGTGCTCCAAGCACCAATGTCAACTAAGTTCTCTTCTGTCAATACATCCTTAGCATCGCGAGGCTGTTCAATGCGTGTTCCCCCATACTCTGCCCGCGTAACAACCTTTACGCGAGCTGTACGTGGCTCAGCAAGTGATAAGAACAAGTCGTTTGTATCTGAGGTGCGCGGCTCAGTACGGAAGATGTTGCCACGGACACTGTAGTGAATTACGTCCGTCAAAACACCATCGACCTCCTCTCGCCCTCGAGTCAGAGTGACCTCTTCTCCTACACGAACCCCATTTTGCGTGATGTCCTGTGATGCCTCTGGGTAGCGTGGATTCAGCTCGCCCGTCATACGCGGGTCGTCTACCACCACCTTCAAAGTGTACTCCTTTTTCTCTACCGCAGGATTTTCTGGCTCACTGTTGTCTACAGGCTGGGCACTCTGCTGCTCCTCATCGGCTACCTGTGCAGGTGACTTGCCTTGAGGTTCAGTAGGCACTACCGCTACAGGCTTCTTTTGAGATGGATCTACATCCTCTGCAACCTCCTGCTGCTCCTCAACCTCAGTCTCAGTATTTGCAGCTTCAGCAGGCGACACTCCCTCTGGCACCTCAGTAGTCTCAGGAGCTGGCTGGCTCAAGTCTTCAAACATGGCAGCACTTGGTGGCTGAAAACCCGGAGGTCCGTCCATACCATCAGGTGCTTCTTCGGCTTGCTGCTGTGCTTCAGCGGGTGACATACCCCGTGGCGTGTCTTGGTCTTCCCCTAAGTCCGCCGCTTCAGCACGACGTTCTTCTTCCATTGCCTCTTCCTCCTCATCCTCGGCACGCTTCACAACAGAACGCACACTGTTCTCCATACGTGCGATAAACCGCTCGTAGCCTCCAGGCTTAGTCAAGTCGTTGAACGCCTCAATCATTTCCTGACGATCACGAGCAACTTCACGCAAATCCTCGCGCAGTTCCTCAATCTCAGTCATATCGACCTCAGTAACTCCACGCTTGCCCATAGCGGCAAGAGCACGGTTGTAGTTCACCAAGTCATCCAGCTGCTGATTGAAGCCTTCTAAATCGTAGTTATATGCGCCCGCCTTACCCTTAGCCCGGTATCCTTTGCGCAGTGCCTCTTTTTTCTCGAGCAGCTCTTTCAGCTTTGCATTACGCTCCTCGCTCTGTTCGGCAGACTCTACCTCATCAATCTCGTCCTCAATAGCTGTGAGCTTATCAATCTCAGCTTGGGTCATGCTAAGCTCTAACTCAAGCTGCGTACCATCTAAAATGGCATCACCATTCATGCCTTTGATGCGCTCTGATAATGATTCCGCAATGGCTTTCTCACGAGCATCACGGTCTTTGGTATTGTACACCAAGTTGGCAATAGCATTGAGAGCGTCATGGTTTTCGCCACGGTAGATCTCTCTAGCCTTACGGTACGCATCCCGCACCTCATTCATACGCTTAGAGTACTGCTCGTATGCCTGGGTTTTACGCGAACGCAACTCCTCATCGGTCATATCCTGTGCAGCAGACCCTAACATCTCACGGTAGTCCTCAACAGACATACTATCAAGAAGCTCTTTGGCTTCAATCAAGCTGTCTTCAAATCGACCGGTAAGAATCTTACTGCTCGCATGAGAGAAGATAGAGTTGGCTTCATTGTCCTTGAGACCTTTGAAGTCATTCTGGTTCGCCATAATATCTGCCTGACGTACCAACCCTCGCTGCGTAACAGCATTATTCAACTCAGCAGCCAAGTGATTACCTACGTCACCTTCTTGCTCGTGCAGCTTGATGATGCGATCCATCACAGCATCACGCTCAGCATTGTCTTTCTTCACCTGAGTAAAGCCGCCGACAAATGCAGGACGTACCTTCTTACCTGTTTCAGGGTCGACTTCGCTGTAAGCATTGGCAATCATGATGTTAGGGATACCAAAGGCTCCCAACAGCATACCAATACCTACCTCTTTCAAACCTTCAGCCGTACCATAGCTACCCTTAATACCCTCAATAAAACTACTGACAAGGTTTTCGGTATCCTTATGGTTACGGGGGTCATACCGGTGTGAGATATAGTCCTCAAAGCCGCGACTAATCACACCCTGTCCACCCTCTTCAACTAAGCCTTCATACAGTGCAGTACCTGCTACACCTGTACCTGGTGTCAAGCGACGCAAGTTTCGACCTGTCCGTGTGGCGCGGCTAGCATCTACGAGACGAGGTAACTGTCCCTCTTTGATGCCCATACGCTTTGCCATCTGCTGACGTGCCTTAGCAGTCAGCTTAGTCGTATCTACAAACTTCGTCTGACGCAAACCGTTACGTAAGCCACTGCCAAAAAGCTTCGGGAACATCAGCATGTTCGAGGCTCCTACCAGTGCCATATTCGCCATGAATGCAGTATTACCGTATCCAGTAATCTCATCACGGAACGCTTCCTCCATCTCTGGCGTGTAAGAACCTTCGCCATTCTCCAACTCATACTCACGCTTATGATCTTCGCCTGCCGCGTTCATCATGTGGCGAGCTTCCATACCAGCCTCCATACCAGCACCGGTAAGCAACTGACGACTCATACGTCCAGCAGCTGTCAACCCTGCTTTACGCGCTCCAGCTGCACCGCTTGCACGAAGTCCTGCCTCTGCCGCTTCACGAGTAGCCGAAGATGCCAACTGCGCTTCTGCTCGAACCACATCATCCAGCAGTTGTGTGCCAAGAACCCGCTTACCGCCAGTAACTGCTTTCTTCAACAGACGTGTACCGCGTGCAACGATACCTGCTGTAGCTGCAGCCTGAGCAGGTGCTGCACCTCCCAGTGTCAATGCAGTAGCCGCCGACAGTCCAAGCTCAGTAAGAATTGCACCAGCCACAAACGATACACCGCCAAGAACGTCATCGAATACAAAGTTGGTAACCTGCTGCATCCCGCTTTGATTACCACCACGCTTAATGTCAAAGTACTTATCGTACTCTTCTTGCGCATTATCTAAAGCGTTAGAAACCGCGTTGTCGTAAATCTTGTGGAACTCCCCATTGACTACCATACTAGGCAAGCCATAGAGTAACGTCGCAAAGCCTTGTGCAACATTGATACCGGTGTCCCCTACAAACTGGAACATACCGTTGCGAATCTTTTCTAAGTTGCCCTGCGCAGCTTGTGAACGGTTGTACACATCCTCAATGCCGGTATTGGTAAAGCCGTCATCTAACCCACTTACACGGGTAGACAGACCGCCCAACCACTTCTGATCTTTGAACTGGTCAAAGTCAATGTCTTGTTGCGCATCAAATGCATTATTGATTCCAAAGACACCGTCCTTAGATTCATACAGCATATCACTGAACTGACCTAAGTCTAATTCAGAGCTTTTCTGTTCCTCTACGGGTTCCGGTTGACCCTGCAATGCATCACGAATCTCGTCTTCAGTGATGTTAGTATGCAGGCCAAGATTTACGAGGTTGTTTTTATCAGCCATTGATGCCAAGATTCTTCATGATTTGCATGCCTAAGATCTGACGAACTTCTGCTTCACTCGATACAATAACAGGTTTTCCTCCCACGGTCGCACGTGTACCATCCTGGTTATAGATGGCATACATTCCGTCTTCTTTCTTCACGTCAAGTTGTGCAACTCCAGAGCTGAACTCATTCATCTCATTGTTGACGGCAAAGGCATGCAAATCTGGAGCGTACATCGATCCATACAATGGAATTGCAGCCCGTCGTACCACACTCGTGGACTGGTTGAAGTTAGCGAGCTGTGCATTAAAGCCGCCCATATTCTCCGTAACGTTGGCAATGTCACCAGCATTCATCTCAACGTAAGTCTTACCGCCAGCAATACGATTGCCCTTGCTATCTACGGTCTTCATATTCAGCTCCAGTACAGGTAAGCCATTAGGCCCAACATTACCAGTTAATCGAACCGCTTCGATGTCATCATCACTAATAGGTTGTGCTGAACCTTTGCGCGGCACAAAGTTGTTGAATTCGTCTAACGGTACAATGTCTCTATCACCTTGATACAGGAAGCGCAACTGGTTATCTAAACCACTGTCTTTAGCCTGGTCATCAAAGCTAATAGTTACCTGATCCGGACTCTCTAAATCTCCATCGGTAATCACGGTACCCCCTTGACCGCTGGCAAGGATTGCTTTGTTCTTAAGATTGCTATACTGGCCTCCGCTGTCAAAGTCCGTCTTGGTTGCACGGCCTCCACCTAAGTAGCGCTTACCGGTAGTGTACAGCTGGTTTTGCAACTCTTGAATTACCATACCCTTCTCTTCATTCGTGAGTCGAGTGTATGGCACAGCTTCCCCTCCGCGCTGACGTGCAGAAATCTGTTGAGCTAAGAAGTTTACATGCGTCCGCCCACCTGGTGTTCCTTGGTAGTAGTTCAGTGCGCCGTTCTCAGGGTCTTGAATAAACTCTTGCAAGGCTGCATCGCTCTTTACGATGTCCGTATTGCTACGGAAGACCTGATCCATAGCCTTACCAAAGTCTGGAATGCGTGTAGGAACCCCATTAAACTGGCGTACCTCATTGGTATTCGGGTCTACCGTACTAAAGAACTGCCCCATATCGCCGTCCATCATAACATTCTCCGTTCCCAACTGAGCAACCAATGCACGGTATTTAGCATCGGCCTCTTGATAGCGCTTGGTGTTATTACGTACAGCAGCGTATGTCTGGTCCCCCATCATATCGGAAACCATCTTCTTGATTTGACGTGAATACCCTGGCAAGTTCTTTTCCTTACTTGCCTGCTCGATACTCGCATCAACCTGATTCCACATATTCTGCAGAAACGCTTTATCTCCTTCTGGAGCCGCCGCAATCTGGTCAGCCAGCACCTGCTTCATCTTGCTTGTAGCCTGCTGAGTCTGCATGGCCTGCCGATCTAAGCGATCATACAGACGCGCTACAGATTGTGTAGGTACGCCCACCATGCTGGGCTTGTACTCAACGAATTTTGGAATCTGTGGTAAGTATACAGCCATGATTATTGTTGTCTGTAGCCAGTAATATTACCTGCAGCATCATAAATAGGCACCATGCCCCCTTGAGACTGACCTCCGGTTGCAGCTTGTTGTGCATTCATTGCTCCAGTATCGAACTGGCGACCAATGCCCTCCAGGGTATTAGCCATGTTAGTCTGGTAGATATTCTTTAAGTAGTCCTGTGCAGCCCCACTAATAACACTCAGTGGCTGCTGCTTTACTGCTGCTTGAGCTTGCGTCATAGCATTGTCAAAATTAACCTGATCCTGCGCATACTGATTCAACATAGCGTTGTTCGTATTGCGGACCTGATTAGCCATCATCTCATAGCGGTTCAGTGCCTGCTGACGCATCTGCTCATCTGTCTGACGGATACGTGCTTCCTGCTGCAAACGCTGAGTATTCAAACTCTGCGCCAGTGCTGCTTGCTGTGTACCCTGCAAGTTGGTATTTGCACCAGCAGCACGTGAAGCCTCACGAGCATCCATCAACTGTTGCCCCACATTACTGCGGTAATCAAAGTTTGCAATTGTATTGAGGTTGGGACGAGCTGGCCCCTCCATAGAGTTCAACGCACGCCGCTGGATACCTGCACTAGCTAAACTTGCTAAAGCCGGTACTGCCATAAGCGGAGACATCTTACCCATATCGATGTTGTACTTATCGCCTTCACCCATGTCAAAGTCCTTCACAGGAGTTTCATCAGGCAACCCAGCTACCTTCTCCCCACCAATCTCTTCACCGCCTCCAACAGGATCTGTCTTAACTGGTGGCACCGTATCGATACCATCATCCAAGACATCATCTGTTACATCGCTTGTATCAGGAGCTTGACTACCGAACTGACGTGGGTCAAACTGCGGGAAGTATGTCATACCCGCCTGCAAGCCTAATCGCTCTAATGCCATAGGTGTGCGGGTAAAGATGCTACCGCCGATACCAGAAGCGCGTTCAATGGTCGGAATAGCAGAGATGGCATCATCCGCTAAACCTAAGGTCTGCGTTTGCATTGCTGTACGTGCAGGCAACCCTGTCATTGGGTTGATTGGAGCAAGTGCAGTAGTGCCTTGACGTGTGGTTTGCAGTCCAACGTTACGTACTGCAGGAAGACGTGAGCCAGGTAATGACAACCCTCCAGGTTGCATCCCTCCAAACTGTCCACCTTTTCCTCCGGCACTACCTGCAGGCATTCTGAACTGCCCGCGCTTACACCGAGAATACCGCCAGCACCACCATCTAATACAATGACACCCGACTGCCGAATCTGTTGCTCAGCCGTAAGTGCTCCTGTCTTCGTTTTCGATACTGGGGAAAGATCAATCGTTCGACCTGCAGCATTACGCGCAGGCACGTATGTTGGAGCCTGTCCTTGAGCACCCGTCCCAGGCTTGAACTTCATGCCCTGCACCCCCTTTACTGCGGGACCGCCAGTACCTTGTGGGAGCATCTTTTGCCCCTGCCCTAAAAGCTTAGTCTCTTGCGCTACCGCTAAATTGAGCGCCGCCTCATCACCTGCTTGGAGAGCTGCTACGGCATCATCTCCTAAGCCCCGCCCAAGAGCTGCACTACCACGCGATACCGCAGCCGTACGAGCGGCAACAACTGCACTAGGTGCAATAAACTGACCTGCCAAACCATATGTTTGCTGGCGGTTCTGAAAGCGTGTTTGGAAGTCCGCGTCACCTGTATTGTAAGCCACGTAATCGCTGTAGGGGCTGTATCCGCCAACACCTACACGCTCAGTACCAGACTCATCCGTAAACTTAAATGTACCCGGGTTAGCTGCAATCTCCATATAGATTGCGTCCATCTCGCGATCGTAACGCTTCTTATCTTGAGGGTCAACAGAGGTAGTCGTATATGACTTACCCATATCACCCGCCATACGGTTGTATACCTTCTTAGGAGGCTTTACCCCGCGCTGTTCAGCTACCAGGTTTGCCACTTCTTTAAAGGACATACCCATACCGGATTGCAACTCAGATTCCTGCCCACCACCAATAGTCATTGAGACCATGGCGGCGTCCATATCCAAGCTCATATTTTGCTGAGTAGGATCTGCAAATACCGATGCGAAAAGAGACGCTCGGTCTCCATCCGTTGCTGGCCCATCTACATCATCCAAATACGGAATAGCATTGGACAAAGACTCTTGGATAGATTCTGGGCCTTTCCAGTCTTTGGCTCGAATGACATACTTGCCTTGGAAGCCAGAGCTACCAACACGACCGTATCCACCCTTTAAACCGCCAAAAGCCTTATCCGGAACAATGACATTATAATCGCCAAACTCATTACGAGCATAGGTGATATTAGAACCGGGAATATTGTTGCCCGCCTCTGTCGCCTTAGCAGAGTTAAAGTCTAACCCAGCTAAGTCCATACCCTCTCTTTCTTGGTAGGCCTGAGGTGATGCTTGTGCAACTGGAGGTACTGCTTCTGCATTTTGCGCAAGTACAGCAGCCTTTTCTTGCTGCGCCTCAGGACTTAGCATAAAGTCCGGAGTATTCATTAAAGATGGGTCAGGAGCCGGAGTAGGTTGTGATGCTGAAGCAGACGGTACAGCCTGTTGTGCAAACTGCTGCATTTTAGGCATTGCAGAGCTATACTGCCCATACTTCTCAGCCATCTTAGCAGGGTCTTGAGCAGTAGACTTTGGCAGCGTACCGCCAGATGCAACCACCGCATAGGTTCCATTAAGAACTTCTTGAATCTGCTCAGGAGTTGGATTGGGTGTACTAAGATCGAAATCCACATACCCCTCTACACCTTTACCGCTTTCCGCTGTAAAGTATGCAGCTGCCGCTCCAGCTACCTTGTCATCTAACAACAAATCAGGGTTATCAACCAAGCGGTCATCTCCATATACCGCTTGACTAACCCGTCGGTAGTTATCCTTACCTGTTATTTGGACCAGCCCTCTACCTCTGTACTTGTAACCGTCCCCGTCAGCGCTATTACCCGCGACGTCATCGTAAACATAGTTGAAGAACTTTTCAGGATCTGCTTTAAGAGCATTGAGATCCTCGTCGGACATATCCGCAAACTTTCTCTCGAAGCGGCTATTCAGTGTTCTAATACGTTCATTAGACGTATTAGCATAGTTCATTTCCTCGCGCGTACCAGAACCCCCGCTTTCTTTCTGGGTTACTGAAGCTACTGCCGCAGCAATCGCCGGACTCATACCGTACTCACTTGCAAGCGAATCAACCATAGCTTGCTGTGCTCCTGTCATACCGAACTCACTAGCAACAGCGCCACTTGCACTACCGCCTAAGTTCATCTGTTGCACTGGCTGTGGCTGCTTGCCAACACGCATTTCCTCGTTCTTACCCTGCAAAGCTGCCAGAGCACTCTTGCCCTTTTTCATATTAAGCCGTGCACTATTGGCGAGCGGCCCTACAGGATAGCGGCGCAGAGTCTCCTCTTGCTTAGAGATATATGCCGCAAGCTGTTGAGCAACCTCGGCGGGCGTCATCATTTTTTTCTTCTTGCGACTCATCGAATCATAGATAAAATTTCACTGGCATCGAAGCGCATTTCCGGCGCATCGCTAAATACATATGGGCTATCATGCTGTTGGCCCTGAGCATCTACAAACGGTTCTGTTGCACCTTTGGTTGGTACACCTCCCATTTCATGACTAGGACCGCTAGCACGGTACAAGTTTTTGCTAATACGATTATAGCCCCCTTGACCCATTGCCACTGGCGGATCGTTAGGCGAAGCTAAGATAACTTCATTCTTTTCAGTTTCATAGTCAGGCTGCCCCATAGGACCACCCATCCGCGCCATGTAGGAGTCTACCATCTGGCCTTGGTCGTCATACATGTTCTTGATCTGACGGCTGTACTCAAGGGTATTCTCTAAACGCAACTCGTTATTCTTTTTATCACGCTTGAGCTTTTCCCGTACAGCTTTCTGTTCTGCCGCTTTCTTCTTGTATACAGAGTATAGCGCTCCACCCACTATTGCGAAGGGAGCCACACCCGGAATCATAGAAGCATAAGGCAAGGCAGCTCCAGCCCCACTGAGGGCACCACTGGCGCCAGTCAGCAAGTCACCTCCTAGGTTTTCCTCATTAGCCCGGTCAGTATTGCCAATAGCTGTACCTAAAGCATTCAAGCCAGCAGATGCAGCTGCAATTTTTGCTTGCCGCATATTAAACTGCTCCATCGCTTGAGGTACTTCCCCTGGAGCTAAGTCAGTCATATCTACTTGAGGTCCAACTAATCGTTCTAGCAAGCCCGGAGTCGCACTGCTCGTAGTACCTGGAGCAGCTCCCGGAAACTGTATGCTAGACTGTGGAGCAAACGGATTGAACTGCTGTTGCTGATAGGCAGCATACTCTTGGCCGAGCTGACCTGAGTAGTCTTGATACGGTCCTCCAAGATATTTCTTGTTTACTGCCGGCTCTGTTGTAAAGTTCTTAGGCCGCTTCTTTGCTTTAGGCTTGGCACGACGACGCCCATCTGGACCTGTACCTAACAATAGGTCAGTCAGATTACGTCGTTCACACCGGTGTCCATTAAATTTCTTCATCCGCTACAGCTTTCGCAGTCATCAGGGTTTTCAATATTGCATGTAATCTCCCCGTTCTTAAGCTTGTCTTCCGACTTCTTAAGTTTTTCCGGGTCGAGAAAAGAGATGTCAAATTCTTCTTCTTTCATGAGATTAGCATTTCCAACGTCGGCGAGCCTGACGAATACGTGAGTTAGGGTTATTACGAGTCTTTGCGCTTGAACGCTTGAGCTGTCCTAAAGATCGTGCACAATATGACTTGCGACGCTTGGCAGCCTTACTACCTTTTTTGACCGTACCAGTAACAGCTGTCTTAAGCTTACTGCCTGGGTTTGCCTTGCGATAGGCACGTACACCTTTTGCAGTCATTCCCGCACCTTTTTTGGTTGGGCGGTAGTTTGCTCCCTTGCCTTTGGTCGTTCGACGAATAGGCGTTGATTTGCGGCGTTTTGTAGCCATCACTTATCCATTTGATTGCGGGCGAGAAGAAGCTTGATTTCAGCCAAGTCAGTTGCAAGTTGTTCCAGAGAGCGTTCAATCTTCTTGTTGCCATTTTCCAAAGAATACACGCGACTAGTCAATTTGGTAACCTCTCCATGCAGTTTCACATAGACGCCTACCAAGCCAACAGCCAGCAGAATTAGTTCGTAGTCCGTAAGATCCATTATCGTTTACGTTTCGTAGTTGTACGTTTTTTCCTACTCGTAGTGCGCTTTGCACCACGCTTGACCGGAGAAACACGTGTAGGCTTACCACCTGGATTGCCCTTACGGATCTTCTCACGAACCTTTCTGCGCTTCTCGCTTTTAGACATCTCTCCAGACGTCTTTGGGGTCTTGCTATTTACCCGCTTTGTTGGACGGCAGTACGGGTAGGGACGCTTTGATCCGCCCTTTGCCGACTTACGCCCACACGCTTTACCAGTGCGGACATCCTTCCACTCCTCTTTAAACCACCGACGCAAGCTCATCGTCTGCGTGTTGTTCGGCGCGTCGTCTTACGAGTCGTGCTCTTTTTAGTAGTGGCTTTCTTCTTGCCCTTCTTGTAGCCAGACGCGGTTTTCTTTTTGCCCGAGCCATCTGGCTTAGTGCCTTTACAAACCTGCACAGCATACCCATTAGCATACGCCGAAGGGTATACTTTATACTTGCGCTTAGCAGCTGCTTTGCCCCGGGCGCACAGCTTACCCATTACTTCCGGGTTTTACCGCCACGCTTCATCACGGGCTTCTTAGCAGCGCCGCCGTACATCTTAATATGTCCAGCAGCTTTCAAGGCGTTGATTAAAGCCGTAGGAGTCTTGCCCCCTTTCTTCATTTTAATCTGACGCGTAGCTTCTGCCATCGCACCGCCGTAAGTCATCATAGGCCGCTTAGCAGCAGGCTTATTTTTACGCACAGGCTTTTTCTTGCCGTATCCCATAGTAGTAAGTAATGTGAGAGCGCGTACTGAAATTCTATATCCTTAGCTACTTGTTCTCAATTAGCGATAAGCCTTGCGCACCTTAGCATCTATGTCGTACAAATATAAACCAATTGTACTATCTGTAGTATTATCATAGCGAAGCCGCACTGTAGCATGGTTACCAGCAATACGACGCTGGTCAAACCAACTTTTGTCGTCATCAATATTTGTGTTGATCACGTCCCCCTCTTCATCAACGAACCGTAGAGTTCTGTCATCGACCAGGTCACGGAAATCATTCCACTTCCACATGGTGTCATCACGGCGCAAGTTCGCAGTATGATCTAAGAGCCGGTCTTGAACCGCCCGGACCAATTGTGTCTCGCCGCTACATTGATAATCATTGTAGATGGTAGCATGCGTAAAGGTGCGGTCGTGGTCTACAAAGCCCAGCGTATCCTCATCGTGATCAAATGCTTTCGTATACCACTGGACACTACTAAACACAACACCCTGTGGATACGATAGTACCGCATCAATATAAGAGTCGTATTTAATCGCATCAGGGCCTCCACCAATAAATCGGGTAAAGGGTTCTTGTAAGTCATTGTGACGAAATCCTACCAACTCTGTCGTATCAGCAATCTGCCTACGGTTAAATGAATACAGCTCATTCTGAGTCCCAACCGCGCCGACCCAATTGTAGGTATGAAAACTTGTCCAGTTATTTAAGTCCAAGTTGTAGCTAAGCCACACATCCTTAGCCTTGGTACCTGATTGGTAATACGCAGGATCTTGGTTTTGTGAAGCATCATACGAAAAGTTTGGCAAGCTGCTGACATCCCACGTATTATCCCTAATGTGAAAAATCACCCGATTCCAGCGAGAGTCATATACAGACAGCACACCAGGATGATATCCAAAGACAGCCTCTGTATTCAGAGTAGTCTGATTAAGGTTGGTTAGCTTATTGAAGAAGTAGTCCCTCATGCCAAAAGCACTAATCTCTTGCAGCTTACCTCCGGCATACTGGAACACCTTGCCCATAGACGCATCTACATAGAAATACCCTGCCGGCGTAAGGATGCAGCTTAGCATATGCTGTGTGCCTCCATAACCATTAGGTGTGGGGATAACCTCTACAGGCACGGTACTGAAAATATCTCCAGTGCCAAACGCAATCTCACCAGCCGTAGTAGCAAACTTCTCTTTACCACGAGTCACGTAAAGACTTTGCTCATGGTGAATCAGGAGCTTATCAATGTAGCTCTGCAAGTTTTGGATGCTCCCCCGGCTACGTGGCATTTCATAGCTATCAAAAGCAAGGAAGGTGCGGATATTGATATCCGGTTCGTCATTCGCTTGAGCCTGACTTCTATGGACCCGGTAGGGATAGGTGTTGGTATACGATTCTGTTGAGTCATAAATACCCGGTTGGCGGAAATCATTAGACTTCAAGAACGTCACATCTACCGTGAAGTCATTGGTTTGATCTGGGGTTACCGGGCGGTCATTGCTACCTAAGTAATCGAATAAGCCCAACTTAGACTGGTCTGTGTCGATGTAGTACGGATTGGCTACCGTGTACATAGCAATATTGTGACCAATACGAATTGTGCCCGCTGTTGGATCAGGGGAGTACTTATCCGTGATATTACGACTATCATTTAACGGGTCAGCAGAATGGTGGTGCGTCCAGCCAGCCCAAGCCGTTGTACGATATCGCATCTCGCTTACCGCCATATCTCCATTAACATGGAAGAAGCGAACCTTACCAACTTCAGTTACATTAGAATCAGTAGCTGCAATCAGATCTGCAATTTCTCCAGCATTAAGTTGTTGCGCATTATCGTACTGCGGCTCATCTAAAGTTCCCATTACAGGGGTACACGCTATCAGCTCTTGTGACGCGTATCCTTGGTACACATCTTGACGAGCAACACAGAAGCTTGCAATAGGGGCAACACTAACCGGTGTTTCATTAGCGCTGGACTGGCTTGCGGTGTTGACACTGTAGATATTATCTAACCAAAATCCTGATTTTGCAGACCGACTTTCACCTGTCCAGTTATTGATAAACTTGGCTTGGTAATAATCATACCCAGCAGCATTATTAGGGAAGTGCATATCCACACCCGTGATACTCTGGTCAATTTTAAAGTGCAAACATTCCTCGCCACCTCGGTTATCTATTTGTCGTTCGGAATCAATAATACCTGGCGACAGATAATGCACGTCAGACACCGAACGTAAGCGCATGATTTCTGATGGGATGTGAAACGTAGCCGCAGACTTCATGTAATCGAAGTACATCAACCGATTACGTATTTGCTCTGACTCAAAATTCCCGCCTTCCCACAACTCCCAAATATCAAAGTTGCTATCGGTGTCAACAATGAAATGCTGCCATTCTGAATTCGCTCCAGCAACTCCATCAAATGCTGTATAAGGTTCAGCCTGTTTGCCAATGATATGATCGAACCGGATGTAGTAGCGCCCCTCAGCTGGACTTACCCTTGGCTTTGCACGCATCATATCAAATGGGTGCATTCTGCCATAGTCCAGTATCATTTGGTTGAAAGCCGTAGTAGTCGCTAGAGCATCATCATTTGCCAGAGTCCTACCGGTTACAGGATTTGTCCCACTTGGAGTACTGTTGTTGTTAATGGTATTAATACCATTTGTGGCTACGTGGTCTGTAAGGTTTTCACCTATAGCCTCAAGGCTGTAATGGTTATGAGCGCCATGAAACAACAAACTCTGCCCAAGAACTGTACTGTTATTGATTGTCCGCTTAGCGTGGTAGAACCGGACGCCCACATAACCCTCAGGCATTGGAACATGCTCAAACTCTACCGCTAATGTGGGGCGATTACTTAGACTACTGAGATTTACACCTGTCTCACGATCTAACCATGCCTCTGTAGGCATCTTATGGTGACGAACCTTTTCGCCTGCCAGGGTGGTTTGGGTTATCGATATGAAACCTCCTCCACCGCCGTTATAAGAAAATCTTTTTTGAGCTGGGAAGTCGGAAGGATACGTCTCGTTTTGGTTTTCCCAAATACCCATACGACCCCGAGGTCTAGCGCCATCGCCAACATTATAATTGCCATTGACCTCACAAGTATCCCGGGCCATATAGTAATGCGTGTTGCCCGCCTCCTCATCAAACTTCAGGTAGTTTAACCTTCCATCTGCATACGCTGACATATTCGTAGCCAGAGTAGCAGTAGGGTCTACTGTTACAGTAGTATTTGCACCGAACAGGTGGGAGTCTGCTGCTTCTATTTCTAAGTTGATAGTTCCAGGTACCGGACGGCCTGGAATATGAAACGCTCTTGTTTCGCTACCATCACTACGCACCCATGCAACGTAAAATGCGTAAACCTCTCCCGGCATAAAGCGAAGACCTGCCGGATACTGCGTCTCATCCATCTCACGCCCTAAGCGTGTCGACCCATTTCCAGTCGGGCCATATGCCCAGATAGGTTCGATCCAATTTGCATATTGCTGCAAATCTTCCTCATCATGCTCTGTGACATTACCGAGGTAGAGACGGTTCTCATGAAAGGTCAGCGTTTTGGCAGAAGTATATACCTGAGGCTTAGCGGTAAGCTCTGCAACAGTAACCTCCCCATACGGATTAATGTTATCTACCAGTCGTGTCAAAGTACTGTTTCCCGCAGGAAAGCGCCTTTGAATCTTCGCCTCTAATGCGTTACCGGTAAAGGTTAACGAAGCAATCAAGATATATGGGTAGTCCGTGTCAATGTTGGACATCTCTACCTCGAACGTGCCCGCTTCTTCCTTTACTGGGAAAGGGCCAAACAACCCCTGCCATCCCGTACGACTACCATCTTCTTGCTCATAAGCTACACAGAAGAAGTGTGTACCAACAGGAAAGCCGCCGTTACCCGCGCCAACTTCAATATTTAAGTCAACCTGATTAAACTCTGGGAAGAGCTTATTGGTGGTCATGTCACTGTCGACATCAGACAAGTTCAGAATACGCAGCGGATTCTCCCCATCAGTAAACACTACCTGTAGTTCTGCCGCAGCGTTTTGAAAGTGCGCCACCTTAAGAACTGTAGTATCGCTGAAGTTGAGATCGTTATCTTCTAGTACCAAAGTCGTCAAACCCGTACTAGCGGTATAACGGTAGATAGCACTTCCCTGACCAGCAGGTGAAGTGCTAGTGTATACAAAAAGCAAAAAGTCATCCCCAGGCAAGGCGTGTGCTCCACACAGCGCTCTACCCCCAGCAATGCCTGTATCACCGGAACCCGCCAGCTTTTTGAGACCTGGCTCTTGCATAAGGGAGTCCAGCTCCTTACCGTAAATAAAATTCTGAGCACGACGGTATGTACCCTCCGGCATATTAGCCGAGGACACATCCTGGTTCATACCCTTGAGTGGCTTCATCGTCCTAAACGTTCTTGAGTATTATTCCCAATAAAGAAATCGGAGTGTGCATTCATTCTTGGGACCATGCGCACCCACATATTTTTGAAACTCTCCATCTTGTCGATAGATGGGTAAGCGGCATCGTTCTGTGCTTTCACGCAGTACTGGCCCCACTTCTGATCGGCTATCCCCCAATTCAGAAACGGGTGCGTGTACCCTCCCATCATCATCTGCCTTACGATGTACCATTCAAGCGCCTGTTTGTAGTAAATATTATCAGGCACCTTAGGATACCCATCATCACACATAGGATACGCAGTAAAGTGAACCTTTACCGTACCCTTTTCAAAAGATGTTTGCAGATAGTCAGGGTTGATGACATAGTAGTCCCCGCCGTTATAACTCGCAGCTTTTATAGACTGGCGCTGCTTGAATGTGTCGTTGCCGGTAGGATGTTCCCCTGCTTGCGTCTCAAAGACTTTTGCAGTTGTAACATCGCTCGTATTGTAAGGCTGGGGATTGGTAGTGCGTTTCGCATTAGGCAGGTCGTATGATGCCGTATCAGTTCCATAGGGAAGAGCACTACCCTCATACTCAACTTGGATAATGTCCACCAACTCACACGGCAACAAAGCCCGATGATCTGCCACGGTAAGTTCCATAGCCTTCTTCTCCAAACCGGTATGGTAACCAATGAATTCCAGCGCCTCACCAATCCATTCAACGGCATCGTTAACCCACGTATCTGTGGTAGGCTTTAGATCACGAAAGACCTTCGCGATAACAGCTTTTGATGAGACGGTTTTGTAAATCATTGTTTGAAGTTCAAGTAGGCAAATTCATCCGTACGAAGTTTTTCTACGAGCTTTCGCTTATTGCCACGACTCCCTGCTGTAGGAGCAAACGTGTACACGCTTTTATTCTTGACCAAACACCGGTGCTTATCCCAGTTCCACCGATAGTAATAATCATCGGTGTAGTAAACGAGCTTCTTTATACCCTGTTTCTTCAGGCGGTTGGTCTCACCCCAGTCAATAGTAGGCTTGTTAAAGGTACGAGGTATCTTTTTAATTCTGATAGAACCAAGCCGTTGGCCCATATTGAATACTTGTCCCTCTAGTATTCTCTCACTTACCCTCTTATTGAATCGACTGATGATGTGCTTGTACAAAGCGTACGTTACCGGCGAATCCGGGTTTAGCTGCTTGTACCATTTATAGGAGTCCTTAGTGCTAAACTTACTCGCTGAGCTGTACTTCGTCGCTGTCATTCTGTCGATTCTCTAATTGCATCTCTGTTGCCAGAATGCTCTGTGTAATACGCTGCACCATATCCATTGAAATAGGATACTCCTTATCCTCACTAAACGCTGCTGTATTGTCGCAGCAGACGTGTCCTGCTAAGTCCTGCGGCTGCTCAAAGATGCCCTTTAGTAAAATCTTACTAGGACGTGCATTCAGGACATAGATTCGATCGTTGGCGTAGATGTACCGGGGCTGATTAGCTCCCCACTTCTGGTGCATTGCGTATTCCGCTTGCACACCAGTAGTACGCTGGTAAGGTTTTTTGCCATCTACTGTACCCACATAACCAAACTCGCTGCCATCATAAATGCGCACTGGTCGTGGGATGGTCTTCTTTGTGCGCCATACCTCACAACCGATATCCTCTACAGTGCAGCACTCCATAGCGTTAGCTGCCTCCATTTCTAAGCAGTCTAACTTCTGCACGAATTGACTAGGCAAACTATGATTACGCTTCTGGTCCTGGCGGATAAACTGCGCACGATAGTACCCCACCATAAACTTCAGCCGTTCAAGCAAAATGGTGTCATCAGCCTTCTCAACTTGAAGAGCAATGTTGTAGACGATTTCGTTTAGCGTTGCCATGGTAGCTGATTTTTGTCGACTGTCCGGACAACGAAGTATCCGCCAATCGTAGTGATCAATACAGTCTCGTACATCTTTACCCAGACCTCCCGAATGGTGTAGTCCATTGCTAGAGTATCGAGTAAGATGAACCCAATAAGAAAGGCTACCAGTACTAACACGATAAGCGGCCTCACATTCCGAGCCAACCAACTCTTACTAGAGACATCAGCTTGCCAGCGCTGGGTAATATTGTTTTCCAGCGAGACGCGCTCCTCTTGTTCAAGACGATCGAATTCTAACTTTTGCTCAGGTGTGAGGCTGCTATCGTTACTAACCAAGTTCTTTACTACCCCCAAGAGTCCGGCATCTGGTAATGCATCGGCTACTACATCGAATACTCCGGGAGCTTTGTCCTTGAGCCACGACCCGAGCTTGGTGTCGCGGACTTTATTCATTAGAACTTAAATGTGAAGTTGAAGAAAGTAAAGCTGTACAGCTTAGAACTCAAGTCAACAATGAAGTCAAACACCGTAATGGTGCCGAGACGAAGCTTGAAGATAAACTTATCTCCGTGCTTATTAGGGTTACCCCATCCATTCTGGAATTTCATCGAAGTCATGGATTTCAATTGTTACGGTACCTCCATCCGCGAGATGGTTTGCTACAGGCGGGTACACATCAAAATACGCCTGGGTGCTATTATATAACTCAAACTCTCCGCCGCCTACCCGCTTAGGCCCATAGCCCAGCAGTAAACAACCGGAGGTGTGCTCGTCTGTATTGCCACAATGGATGAGGATGTACTCAAAGTTTGGCACATCCTGCAAGTGCAGCATTCCCTTATGAATGTCTTTGAACCGGTGAGAGTACTTTGCATGGTACCCTCCTACTGTACGAAGCTTGATTTCGTAGGTACCAGCAGGGATGCGCGTTTCATGCATCACCTTTTCCTCCCGGTACTCATCTTCTAATGTAAAGCAAAGATACTTTCTTTTGCCTTTGCCTTCGCCAGTACTCATAAAGAGTGTTCCCAGCGTACTGTCCCTGCCCGTACTTACACGGTACAGCTCAAGCTTCATGTGTTTAGGTTGTTTCATTGTGTGTGTGTTTTCTCATCGGCAAACCACATGTTGTTTATCAGGTCTACCAATTCGTTGATTTTCGCAATGCGTTGCGCAACAGTTGCATTCGATTGCAGCTTTTCAACTGGCCGGGGGTCTTGAATCTTTTCCATTAGTCAACTAAGAAGAATCTGAAACGTCCGTAAATACGCGTGGTTGTAGTAAGGGTACCGGTGCGATTCTCTAGCAAAGGCAAGATAAAACCCCCATTAATCGCACTCGTTGTAGTGAAACTGCCGTGGTGCACCACCGTTGAGGTGTTTGGATTTGCTGTTATGTCTGACACTCGGCCACGTAATGTCACAGTACGCTCGCTATCTGTACTGCCAGAAGCACTTAATGAGCCACTCCAAATACTGATTCCCCAAGTACTATTGAGTGGCGCACTTTGAATACGGAAGTTATAGTCGCACCGAACTTTTTTGTCAGTGGTATGCACCGGGAATCCACACATCTGCAACTTGTAATTATCAATTGTAGATGTCGTAGAATTTATGGTTTGCCCAGAGCCATAAACACTCAAGCCTGTTTGAGACAATTCTGTAGAGTGCGAATAAAAGAACTCTCCATACGAAAGATTCATCGCCACTGTTTCGCCACTATCAGTGCTGCTCCACGTATACAAGCCCCCCATGTCCGCTAACCAAGTTTCACTCGCACCACCGCCACTAACAGTAGTCCAGCTTAAAGCCTTAGAACCATCAGTTGTAAGTACCTGACCATTTGTACCGTCAGCAGATGGCAAGGTCCAAAGGCAGTTTGCAGCAATACTACCAGGCGCCTTGAACCCTACATACTCGTCACCACTTGCAGCAGGGTACTCCTTAAGCCTAATCTCGCCTGATGTATAACCACTAGTATTTTGGAATACTACAGGCTTGCTGAACTTGAATACATCTTCAGAGTCATCCCATAAAAACAATGAAACGTAAGTGGAATCATAAAGACCGAAGTCGTACCCGGCTACAGTAATCTTTCGACTAGCACTAAGCGTGAAGTCAGTATTGCCAATGTTCGTATTGGTGTCTGAGATAGTCGTAAATGCCAACGATCCAGAACCATTAGTAGTGAGGACTTGACCGTTACTACCATCAACTGAAGGAAGTGTGAAGGTCAGACTAGCACTAAGCGAATCAGGAGCTTTAAGTGCAACAAAGTTTGAACCGTTACCCGCTACTTCTCTCAAAGCAAGAGTTGCTCCAGACTGACCGCTACCCGCACCTATTGTCACATTTCCGTCATCAGCAATAACAAGCAATTCATGATTTTGCGTACTACTACTCCGGAAGGTCAATTCGTTCCCGTCAAGAGTGACTAGATGATCCGCATCTAATGTCAAGTCCGCATTAGCGATGTTGGTGTTCGTATCGGATACAGCATTAACCCAGCTAAACGTCCCATCACCATCAGAGGCTAAGAGCTGTCCGCTAGTGCCGTTACCCGCAACGTTCAACTCAGACGCACCGATAGCGCTGGCATTGATGTGGATTGCATCCAGTGTATTGTGGGCAATCTTAGCACCTGTAATAGCATCGTCTGCTATACGTGCCATATTCAACGTACCGGTCAGTGAAGCAGCACTACCGTCAAAGGCGTCTGTAATACCGTACCCACTAATTGTGGTCGGCTTACCCGTCAGGTCACCAAAGGCTCCTGAAAACAATGTGGGCCTGTTGCTAAGGCTGTTGTAGTCACCGTCAAAGAGGGTTGGCAAGTTTGTAAGACTATTGTAGTCTCCATCAAACAATGAAGGCTTGCCTGTTAAGTCTGCGTACGCGCCGCTAAAAAGGGCGGTATCTCCTTCAAGTGCCGTGCCTGCAGTAGTCCCAAACCCGGGGAATGTGACTTTTGCCGTATTAGCTGCAACGCTAGTATTATTGCTTACCTCGGTGTCAAAGTCTGTAATTGCTGACGCAGTGTGAGTGTGTGCCGATGGCGTAAACGTTGACGGAACGCCTGTTAATTGAGAATATGCAACACTCAGTGCAGCCTCATGTGCAGTAACATCTCCTTCAGTAACCGTGTAGCTTGTAATGTACCCCGCACCATTAGTCAACTCATTGTTGTTAGTTGGGATAGTAGGCTTACCGGTCAAGTCAGCATAAGCACCAGAGAACAAAGCCGTATCACCCTCAAGGGCAGTACCAGCAGTCGTACCGAATCCGGGAAAGGATGTTTTTGCACTATTCGCTGTTATAGCATTGGCCTGTGCGGTCGTAATTGTAGTAGTGTCTCCTGCTAAGGCCGTAGTACTTGTAGTTCCAAGCTGCAAAAGCTCCGTATCTCCTTCGAGCGCTGTACCCGCTGTTGTGCCAAAGCCTGGAAATGATGTCTTCGCTGTGTTTGCAGTAATGGCGTTAGCCTGTGCCGTGGTAATTGTTGTCGTATCACCTGCAAGCGCTGTAGTCGAAGTAGACCCTAATTCCAGCGCATCTGTAATGCCGTAGCCTGCAATCGTGGTAGGAGTACCCGTGAGGCTACTAAATGCACCATCGAAAGAAGAAGCCGAGTTGGTAATTGTTACGGTACCTCCTGCACTATAGGCTAAGGAGATACCGCTACCCCCGACGAGATTTAAGTCACCGCCAGAGCTAACAGTCGTTCGCTGGGTACCACCAGTCTTAAGATTCCAAGATCCATAGTTGTCGGCGTGCTGCAATACGCTGGAAGCACTAATACGAGCATTGGCAAATGTGCCGCTACTAATAGAGCTTGCTGACAAATTACTTACCGAGGCATTGTTGAAGTTTACAAGATGCGGGCTATTGGTAGAGCTGAAAGATAAATTTCTAAGTACAGTATTACCGGTTACACTCAAAGTACTGCCTAAGCTGACTGCCGTTGTCGCACCAAAAGTCGCTGTTGCTTTGACTGCACTACTTGAGCCGTCAATGCTCAAAGCGGTCACAGAACTTTCGCTACCACTTGCTCCTGCTTGAACAGCAAACCTGTGACCGCCTGGGCTACTCTCAGTAGAAGCGTAGAAGGTGTTACCGGTAGTTCCCGTTTGCAGTTTATTCTCTGCCGGCTGTATACGCAGAAAGGAACTAGTCAAATCCTTACTGTCGTCCAAGAAAATACCACGGTCGTTAGTGGTACTCTTGAGAGCTTTAGACAGGCTTAAAACGTCCGATTCAATGGACGAGATATCTGATTGAATTGTACTGATATCAGACTCGACATCACTGATATCGCTCGCATTCGTTGCAATACGGGTATCAATCAGAGTTGCTCCAAATAGCGTACCTCCATTCAAGACAGAAATTACAGCGTCCC
>Ga0070746_10000052_pt1 | contig 51784 bp, 38 predicted proteins | sample VirMetDEL_Mar_21_FD_77016 | JGI IMG/M metagenome (GOLD analysis project Ga0070746, IMG submission 77016) | Aqueous microbial communities from the Delaware River and Bay under freshwater to marine salinity gradient to study organic matter... | ecosystem: Environmental > Aquatic > Marine >...
AAGATCATATTTAGATTTTCCATATTTTATTGATCCGGCAGAAGGAGAAATGGCTTACAAAATAAGAATTAAAAATTTAACTTTAAGCAATGATGATCAACTTAATTTTAGAGTTTTTCAAAACTATATTCCAACTAGTACTGTAACTGAAATAACCCAAAGATATTATTACTCAAATAGGGTTACAACGCCGGGTAGCACATCTGTTTCAACCAGTGCTGCATCATTTGTAAACGCAATGCAAATTCTAGGAACTAAAGATAAAGACATTAAGACAAGAATTGATGTATTCTTTGGTCTCATGGGGTATCCCGATTCAAATGGTGTATATGGAAACGGGGGTGATAAGCACGTCACTATTCAGGGAGACATTTGTAATATTGCAGAGATTGGCGACCACAATGATTTTCTAGGCAAACATTTTGGATTTTATACTAATAACTTTGAATTAAATAAACTTAGACTCTACACAACTTCAGGCTCAAGAATAAGTTGTGACTGGTCTGTAGATTGGATGGGTTAAAATGAGCATATTGACATTTATTGGTACAATTTTTAAGCCAGCAGTAGATCTTATAGATGACTTACACTTGAGCAAGGAGGAAGAGGCTACATTAAAAAATGAATTAGAAAAAATTCAAGTACAAGTTAAAGAAAAGGTAATAGATCTTGAATCAAAAACCATAGAAGGCCAAGCCAAAATAATAGAGGCTGAAGCAAGAAGCGACTCTTGGTTAACCAAAAACTGGAGACCAATGGTTATAATGAGCTTATTCTCTCTAATAGTTTTAGACTATTTTGGAGTATCGTCTTCTGACGGCCTACCAGAGCAAGCTTGGAGAACAATTGATATAGCGCTGGGTGGATATATTGGTGGAAGATCTGTTGAAAAGGTTGCAAGAATAGTTAAAACATCCACTTAAAAAACAAAGTTCGTATATTATTATGAGTGCTTTATTTAACTTTTAACTTTAAGGCAAAAATGGAATTTAAAACAGAGATAAGATGCTTAGCTGAATTAATGCAAATGTCCGAAGAGGATGTTCAGCATTGCTTAGAGCTTGCCAAATCTGCAGAAAACGACAGCTTCAAACCTACTGACGGCATGGTCAGAGAAGCCAAAAAAGGGCTTGAGTGGAGAAGAGAGCATGGTCGAGGCGGAACAGATGTTGGAATTGCTCGTGCTCGTGATATAGCTAGTGGGAAAAACCTACCTCTAAAAACTGTAAAAAGAATGCACTCATTCTTTTCAAGACATGAAGTTGATAAAAAAGGAAAAGGCTTCTCACCCGGAGAAGACGGTTTTCCTAGCAACGGAAGAATAGCTTGGGCTTTATGGGGTGGAGACCCCGGCCAAACTTGGGCCGCAAGCATTGTCGAAAGAGCTAAAAAAAGAGAAAAAGCTTCAGCGAATATAGATCCAGATTTATTAAAAATGAAGTCAATTTTAGTTTCACAAGGAATGAATCTAAATGACGATGTATTTTTAAAAGAAGAACTTATAAAAGCTAGGTTAACTGGGGCTCACAAACCCGTTAACATTGAGCATCAAGATACTGAAATAGTCGGTCACATGCTAGAAACATATGTTGTTTCAAAAAGCGGTGAAAGACTTGACAGTGCTGAAGATATAGAAAATGAAGACTTAATTGACATAGTAAACGAGTCTGTCATTTACGCTTATATATTTCCAGAAGTTTCAGCTAGAATAGAAGAACTAGCTGCTAAAAACCAGCTTTTTGTATCAGTAGAGGCTTGGTTCTCAGACTACGATTATTTAGTTGGAGAAGACATTGTAAAAAGAACCTCTGCGACATCAGACATCCTAGAGAAGCATTTAAGAATAAATGGAGGAGAAGGTGTCTACGAAGAAAAAAAAGTTGGAAGAGTTTTAAGAAATTTAATGTTCGGGGGAGTAGGGGTCGTTGCCACTCCCGCTAATCCCGATTCTTTAATTTTAGAAGTCGGAGACACTGAAAATAAAGCTGCTTCAGAGCAGTCTATTTTAGCGTCTCATATTATTGGCAATTTTGAGGCTAAGAAGGAGAAGATTATGGAAAACCCTCAGTTAGATGATTCTAATTCTGTAGAGGAAACTGATCTTGAGATTTCTGAAGCTTCAATTACCGAAGAGTCAGAGGTTAATGGCGCTGACGATGTGGAAATGACAAATGCTTCTGAAGAAGATGTCTCAGAGTCAACTGATCAAGAGTCCGAGGCTCAAGATCAAGACCTAGATATTTCAGATGCTTCTGGTGATATTCACATGTCAGAGTCAATTGAAGCTTCTGAGGAAGAGGTGGTTGAAGAGTCTTCAGAAGATCAAGTTTCAGAAGATTCTGAGAACCTAGAGTCAGAAGCTAGTATGCATGAAGAAGAGCAGGATTCTGGATACCATGACAAAGAGCAGGCAATGGGCGAGCACGGCGCTCACCACCACCCTGAGATTATGGCCAAGGTTGACGAGATGATGGCGATTCTATCAGGAATGACAGATATGGTTACTAAGCAAAATGAAATTATTGGCGGTATGCATGACAAGATGAAAGAAATTGAAGCTGGTCAAATCGTCAATGATAGACATAAGAAAATGATGGAAGCTGGAATGGACTCAGAAATGATTGATTCAAGAGCTGACAGAGTTTCCGCTATGTCTGACCAAGAGTTTAACGATTACATTGAAGATGTAAAAAGCCTACTAGTTAAAAGCATTGCTTCACTCGAAGATGTACCTGAGCAAGTAGAGCTAAAAGAAGTAGAAGAGCAGGTTGTTGACTCAGAAATTGATTTGTCAAAAATTGAGTCTACAGATGCAGAAATTAATATAGATTCAGATTCCTCTGATCCCACCTATCAGAGATTTTTTCAAGCTGTTTCAAGTTCATTTAACAAGAGAAACAAAAGATAAGGAGATACGACATGGCACTAAAAGCGCATCAGAAAATCATTGCAGATGACATCAACTTCCGCCTTGGAACGGCGGAGGAGCGTGGAATCATGGTTTGCATTTCAACAACTACTGACGGAGAAGTCACCAAGGCTGCCAACGCCAGTGGTGCTCGTGTAGCTGGAATGCTTCTAATGGACACCGTTACACGCGGAACTCCGGGCAACCTCGCCAGTCTTGGCGACGACACCGGGACAACAACTCTACCCAGAAACATGAACAAAAACGAGACATATGTATCTGGTGTTGTTCGCCTTCTCAAGAAGGGTGAAGCTGTAACTGATAAGGTCACTGGCTCAATCTCAAAGGGCGACACCCTCTACATAGCTGACAGTGGCGTTCTAACCGCCTCTGCTGCGACAGGCTACCAAGAGGTTGGTTACGCTCTTGAAGATCTTAGTGACACTTTCACTGGGTTTGTAAAAGTCTTTATTGACTGCTAATATTTATTAACAATAAAAAAAAGAAAGCAAAGGTATAAAAATGAGTGATTTCAGTTCAATGGACAGCAAGAAAGATCTTCTAAGATCAACTGCAGGGCATGATCCTGTTAGCCTTGATAATCGCAGAGTTCTTGCTCAGGTTCTAAGTGATGTTTGGAAGACCGGAGCCTTCGAGCCCGATCTTCTTGGTGGTATTTTTACCAGAATTAATGTTGCGCCGGGTGTTGATGCCAAGTTCCCCCTTGACTTCTACAGCCCGACAATTTCAGATACAGATGATCACACCGCGTTCGTCGTCCCTGCAGAGGGAAAGATTCCGAACAGAGTCATTGACGGCGATGAAGTACACGTTCCCACTTACAAAATTGCTAACGCGATTTCTTGGAACCTCGACTATGCTAGAGATGCTCGCTGGGATGTCATTGAGAGAGCTATCGAAGTTTTCACCAATGGTTTCACCAGAAAGATGAATGACGACGGATGGCACGTTGTTCTAGCCGCTGCTGCTAACAACTCTGTTACAAACGACACCGCTGCCGGATCTGGCGTATTCACGAAGCCGCTACTCACTTCAATGCAAACTGCCATGAAGAGACTAACCGGAAATCGTGACGGCAAGCTCACCGACCTCTTCTTGAGCCCGGAGGCGAGTGCCGACATTCGCAACTTCAGTGACACAGTTGTTGATGATGCTACTCTTCGCGCCCTAATCAACCACGATGGTGAGGCTCCGCTTCCTAGCTTATTCGGAGTAACTCTACATGAGGTTATTGACATGGGTGTCGGCCAAGAGTACCAGACTTACCTAACTGGCACTGTTGGTGCTTCACTTGCTGCTTCAGATGCAGAGTTCTGTGTTGGACTTGACCTTGGTCGTCGCGATAGCTTCGTAATGCCCGTTCGCGAAGACATGGAGATGTTCGACGATCCGTCTCTACACAGAAGTGGCAAGGCTGGCGTCTACGGCTGGATGGAGCTTGGATTTGCCGCTCTTGACAACCGCAGAGCTATTCTTGGTTCACTCTAAGAATAATAAAATCGTCAAATTTATGGGAGAGGGCTTGCCGCTCTCTCCCATATTTTATATAAAAATCTTTTAGATTGGCGTTAAAATGGCTTTAGAATCAGCTATATCAGTTTCTGGACTTAGACAAAGAGCGATTATAGATATGGCTTTAACCTCATCTACTTTTACAGATTTGGAATGGTCATATTTAACTGACAAGAGTGTTAGAAGAGTTAATAGAAAACTAAATATCGTTGGAGAAGACTCTCAGTTATCAGTTAGTGGTGTAGATGTCTCTGGTGTAATAGTAAGAAGTGACTCTGGGGTAATTAATGACTCTTTAGCTGACATTGTTTTATTACAAGTTGAATGCTTGGTTGCAAAAAATACAAGAAGAAGCTCAGTTGGAAAAGGAATAAAAGTCAGAGACGGAGATTCAGAGATAGATACTACTGCCAGTTTTGATGGCCACAATCAGGTTGTTACAGATGCGTGCTCTGAACTACAAATGGCCATAATACAATACTTGCAGTCAGACCCCGAATCAAGCTCAGACGCCTCTAAGTATGGCTCATTGATAACTTATGACGACAAATTTATAATAACAGATGTTGACCACGGAGGAGACTCGGCTGGAACAAGAGATTACTCATCTCCGTTTGATCAAAGTACAGGCCCTTATTCTGATTGTTAGGTTTTAAAATGGCAGAAGATGACAGCATTCTACCTACAAAGGGTCTTTTCTTCGATGAAACCCTACAGCAATTGTATGAAAGCTCAATAGACCAGCTTTTAAAAGATCTTGGATACAATATAACATTGTATTTAGAGCCAGTTTCTCAAGACTGTCCAAACTGTGGCGTTGGCCCTAACGGAAAGTCTGATGGAAGGTATAATTCATCTAATACAAACACCTTAAACGGTCCTTTAAATAGATTTTTCCCAACAGGAGCGATATGCCCAGTTTGCGCAGGTCAGGGTAAATTGTTAACAGAAAACACAAAAGACTGGACTGCTCTAATTAAATATAGCCCAGAAGAGTGGGATAATGAGGAAACTGGAATTGATAAGACGGAAGTAGTGAGACTAAAAACAAGAATAGAGGCGCTTTCTCATATAAATAATTCAGTTAAAGCAAAAATAGAGGGTAATTTTTATAAATTAGAGGGAGACCCCGTTAAAAAGGGCCTGCAGGTTAGAACTTATCTAAGCTCTTTTTGGAAAAGAATAGAATAATGAATGAAATATCCATAACAAATTTATCCAATTTGGAAAATAAAATAAAAAAAGTTATGAATAAAAAAACAAATCAGCTTGTAAGAGATCTTGAAGAATTTCTTATAAACGTAAACGAATTGCTTGGAAACCGTTTTGCTGAATCAAATGAGTTTAATGAAATTAAGACTTCACTTAGAGGTGAGTTTGGATTTACTGAAGAGGAGGTTGCAGAGCTTGATCAAATTGTAAATGTAATTAAAAATGACAAATCAATAACAAAAATAAGAGCAAATAGCAACAGAATTATTTTAGAATGGGTTGATTTCGAAGCTCTTAAAAAGCATCCAGCAGCCTTACACCCACTTAGCAAGAAACAAAAAAATTCTAGTAAATTTGATGTTTCAGATGTTGTATCTTGGGTTGATTGGCTAGAAAATGGTCTAAGTATAACTGGATACTTTTATAAAGAAGAGGGGAAAAAAGCCTCTCGTTCAGAATCTGGTATCATGAGAAAAAGCTCTCAAACATTTAGGCTAAGAAAAACAAAGGTTTTAGAAAAGTTAGCCAAAACAATTACTAAAACAAAGATTAAAGCCGGAATAGCTGTAATAATAGAAAAAAGAGTGGAAGAATAAAATGTCGCCATCAGCAGTATTTAAGCTTTACGACAGCTCAGATTTGCTAGAATTCAACATTCAGCAACATCTAGATAGTAAATTCTTACTAAATGGAATGTATACAAATGTTGAACTTAGTCAGCAATGGTATTCAAATTCTAGGCTGGATGTTTTAACTAGGATTGATTCTAAAACTTATCAAAGTCAATTTGATAACTGGGTGTTTGAAAACACAATAACCGGAATATCTGGCTATAACACAAAGTCTGTTTCTGGCGTATATATTGATAGCTCATTTGAACAAAGGGGGAGTGGCACATATGTACCACACATAGATTACAGAAATGGCAGAGTAATATTTGAAAATAATGTTCCCAGCGGAGCAGTGGTTTCTGCAGATTTTACATACAAACTTGTTAATGTCACCTTTCCAGACTCAGAAAAAGCTAAAATTATATTTTCAAATTTTAAATATGGTCAAGATGCAGAGTCTATAAACTTGCCAAGCGGTAATTCTTCTCAGTTGCCAATAGTTGCAATAAATTTAACAAATAGAGACTCTGACCCTTGGCAACTAGGAGGGGGGCAGCTAGTTACACAAGATGTATCTTTTCATATCGTTGCCAATGACAGAAGAACTGTTAATAAAATAGTTGACCTTTTAACAATTGAATCTTATAAAAACACAATAAAGGGAGTGGACTTTAACTCTGCACCTACTCAATTTGATTTTTATGGAGACAAGGCAGCAACTTATCAAGATTATGTAGACTTACAAAATAACTCTTCTTTATCTTGGTACAAGCTATATGTTTCATCAGCTAAAATAATGGAATCTGTATCAGAATACTATGGAGTTTACACAGCCAGAGTTGATTGGGATTTGGAGTTTTACGCACCTTAAGTTAAACTAAAAAAACGTATATTATATTAGAGAGTTTTATTTAAATTTATTCAAAACTAGTACTTAGTACTAATGTCATTTTTCTTCAAAAAAGGATTGGACTTTGTAAATGGCTAATAATAGAATTACTTATGCGACAGCTCAGCTCGCAATTAAAGATAACGCCCTACCTTCAGGTAGTCATGTCATGGGCTTCTACTCAGGAGCCGTGGTCAACTCAGCTAGTGTGCTATCAACTGATGTTAATTTTAATGTAAGTGGAGTTAATGGAGCCGGAGATGTCTCTGGGCATTGGCCCCAAACAGGAGTTTTAATTGTCAAGGCCAGTGGAACAAATCTAAGAGAGTATATTAAATTCTCAGGAGTTGGGACTAACACAACCTATAGCGCAATATACGTTGAAGAAAGAGGAGCATTTGGAACCACTGCGGCACCGATAACTTCAGGCACACTGATAGAAGTTGCCGGGTGGGAAGTGCCCCTCGGTGTTCAGTCAGCTTCAATAAGCACTAACTTCAGCCTTGAAGACGTATTCACACTAGGTCAGCTTGACGCTTATGAGAATGTCGAAGGAATTCCTGAAATTGAAGTTACAATTGAAAGAGTTCTTGACGGAACTAAGCCCTTGTGGATGATGGTAACTGATGCAAACTACTCTGATCTAAAGGGGTCCACTGCTAGTTACAAGTCAGACTTAGCCGTTTCAATATACCCGGACACTCAGTCAAGCGCCAGTGGAACTCCTGATTCTACTGTCACTTGCTCAGGAATGGTTATTAACTCATACTCAATTTCAATGGGTACAGATGGAAACTTTACTGAGAGTGTAACACTTGAGGGAACAGATAAAACTTGGGGAACCACTGAAGGTGTTCCGACTTCCGTCTTCCAAACTTCAAGCTCCTATGATGCTGCTGTTGATGGAAGCGGTGTTCAGAGAGCTGAAAACTTCGACTTGGTCAACTCTCAAGTCGCCACTGGAGTAGTGCCGAACATTGACTGCATTCAAAGTCTAGATGTTTCAGTTGATATTGGTCGTGAGGACATCTTTAGACTTGGCCAAAAAACAGCTTTCTTCAAGTCCGTGTCTTTCCCGATTACAGTAGAGACTACCATTGAGCTTATAACTGCTGAAGGCGACAAGATTAACGCCCTTGGAAATTCTGATAACCTTAGTGATCAATCCATAGTTTTAAAAACTCAAAGTGGACTAACAATCAACCTTGGCAGTAAGAACAAGGTTTCAAGTGTTGAATTTGCTGGTTTCGATACTGGTGGAGGAAATGGAACTGTTACACTAACTCTACAGAACAGCAACTCTTTAAGCCTAACTCACTCAAGCTTTAACGCATTCATTCCCAATAGAGTGCAGAAGTAATAAAAAAATAATTTATTAGTGACAGGGAGGGGGCACTCCCCCTCCCTGTTTTACTAGAAGGAAAAATAAAGGCGGGAAAATTGGAAATTGAAAAAGAAATAAGAAAAATACTTTGGGGTAAGTCCATTGTAAGTGCAAAAGATTGCACTGGTCAATCAAAAACTTACGTTCTTAGATCTTTAACAATGTCTGAAATGAACTACTTAGATTTCATCTACGATCAATGTTTTAGTGAATCAATTGAGTCTGGCCTTCTGTCAAAAGAAGAGTTGGACTTTTTTTATAAAAACAATGAAATTTGGACAGATGAAGACGAGCAAGAGCTAAAAGATTTAAAAAAAGAAGTAGCAAAACAAAAGGGCCTTAAATCAAAGATAAAAGCGAATAAAACTAAACTTAAATTTTTGTCTAATAAAATAAAAAAATTAGAAGACAAATTGTCAAATATGATTTCATATAAACAAGATTTAGATAGTTGCAGTGCAGAAAAACATGCAGAAGAAATTTCAAATAGACACATGATACATCTTAGCGCTACCGACAAATTTGGCAATAGGCTTTGGGAAGAGGATGAAGACTTTCTAAATTGCACAGATGAAAAGCTTATATACAATTTAACTATTAATTATTACAAAAACAACTTTTTATCAGATAAGCAACTTAGAAAAATTGCAAGGTCTGGAGTTTGGAGATATAGATGGAGCGCTTCTAAAAATGGAGAAAGTCTATTTGGCAAACCAATATCAGAGTGGACATCTGTTCAAAACCACTTAGTTTACTGGTCTCAATATTACGATTACATTTATGAAAATCCCGATAGACCAGATGATGTAACAATAGAAGATGATGATTCTATAGATAGATGGATGGAAAACGAAAGTAAGAAAAATAGAAAAAGCAGAGTCAGCAAAAAATCAAATAAAAATAGTGAATTTGTAGAAGACTTTATTGTAGTAGAAGATGGTGATTCAGAAACAATAAAAGACATATATGATGAAAACACCATTTCTTCAAGACAGGTTATAAATAAAACAAGAGAAGAAGTACAAAAGAATGGCAAAGTTAACGATTGGCAGGTAAAGAAAAACTTTAGGAAGGGTTCAAATTGAACAAAGAAGATAGAAAAATTTTAGAGTTGCAAACCTATTGTGAACTTCAGATAAAAAGTTTGTTTAAGTCAAATCTTGATATCATAGAGTTCATGATGGGTGGCAAGAAGGCCGCAGGTTTTGGCACAATTAGATCATCAGTGCTAAGAAGTGGAAATGACGCAATTAGAAATATAAGAAATGCGTTTTCACAATACAGGAAGGAAAAATAACTTGGACAACAAGATAAAAATAAATGAAAAAGAAGTAGAGTATTCATTTAAAGAGCTTTCACAAAGAGACACTTTTGAGTTAGATAAATATTACAAACAGATATTTGGACAGTGTATAAAAGCTGGCCTTATGACAGAGAGGCAGGCTTCTAGGCTTTACAAAAAAAATGGAGCTTGGGGGCAAGAAGAAGAAGATAAGATAACTTCTCTCGCGATTAGTTTAAATGAAATGTCTGATAAAATTAAAGATTTTGACGACATAAACGATGAATCAACTAAAATTATGTCAGATATGATAGAAAAAAGATCAGAGCTTACAAGTCTAATTGCCGAAAAAATGGAATTATTTAGACAGACCGCAGAGGGTATGGCATCTCAAGAAAGAATGTATTTGTTTATAAGAATTGCAGCAGTTGATGCTGGTAAAAATTCTATATTTGAAACAGATGAAGACTTAGAAAAATTTAGCTCTAATAATCCTGTAGATTTTGAAAAAATTCTAACTTCTGCATATCTACATTCACAGGGTCTTGACCAAAATGAAGATATTACAGAAGAGTGGGAAGAAATGAAATTTATTAAAAGAGTTAATGAAAAAGAAGAAGAGCAAGAAGAGCAGGCTAAGAAAGACGATCAGATGGATAAAAATCAGAAGTCTACATCTACTGCGACTGTAAAAAAAACTAGATCAAAAAGGGTTACTAAGCGAACTTCTAAATAATTTAACATAGGGGGCAGCTTTGGCTAAGAACGATATTTTACTAAATATAGGCTTTAAAATAAATAAAGCCAACATAGATACAAAAGCTTTAACTGAGTCTATAACTAAGGCTTTGAAAAATGTATCTATTGATAAAATTAGTATTGATAAAAAAGTTCTAAATGATGTATTCAAAGGTTTTACCCCCAAGATAGATAAATTAACAATAAGTAGAACTGCGCTAAAGAAAGCCTTCGCCGATGCTCAACAGGGGGCGGGTGGGGGTTTTACTATCAATAGAATAAATTTAGCCAAGCGGTCTCTGTCAACAATAAAATCTGATGTCATAAAAGCTTTAAAAGAGACAGAGTACTCAGTAAAAGTAAATAAAGTATCAATTACTCAAAAGGCAATTAGCAGCGCTTTTGAGAATGCAACTGTTAAATTTACAAAAGCCCAAATAACAAAAAGTGCAATCAATGAAGCTATAAAAGATTTTCCTGTTAGAATACAAAAAGCAGAGTTTAGCGGTGCTGCCATCAGTGGGTTAGAATCTCAATTAAAGAAAATTCTTAAAAAGTTTTCCATTGGGGGTAAAAACACGTTTAAAGTTGGAGGCGGAGGTGGAGGTAGAGGTAGAGGTAGAGGTGGGTCTGGCAGAGGTGGCGGTGGAGGAGGCGGTACTCCGAATACACCACCCCCCACAGTTAGAACGCCGGGCTCCGCCCTTGTAAGGGGTAGAGAGCTGGCTATTGAAAAAGCATATCAGGCTGTTGTAGAAGAGGTTGCAAACTCAACGCTACCCAGAGCCGTTAAAGCGCAAATAAGATACAACAGAGCGATTAATCAGGGTGGCATATCTCTGAAAGAGCTTGGAGCCAGAGTTTCAACTATTACTCAAAGATTCAGTGAGTATGCAATAGCCATTAGAGTAGTTGGAAATCTTCAAAGGGCTCTTGGGGCAGCAATAAAAGGAACTTTAGATTTCGATGAAGCTATACAGGACTTGTCAAAGGTTGAAGGTGCGGCTAAAGATATTGGTAAAGCATTTGGCGCATTATCAACAACCGCTATTGCTACTGGAAAAAGCATAGAAGAAGTAAGCACGGCTATAAACGAATTCGTAAGACAGGGCAAGTCTCTAACAGAAGCGGCCACATTTGCAGAAACAGCACTAAAGCTTTCAAACATCTCAAACCTAAATGCCGCAGATTCAGCTAGACTTGCAACAGCGGCTCAGCAGGTATTTGGAGTTAGTTCTGAAAATCTAGCTCAGAAATTGGGAACAATAGCCGTATTCGCTGACCAGAGTGCTACAAGTGTTACAGAAATCGGTACAGCATTCCTAAGATCCGCTTCATCTGCAGAGGCTGCTGAAGTTGAATTTGAACAATTTATTGGAATTTTGGCAGCCACTCTAGAACAAACAAGGCTTGGTGCAGCGCAAGTTGGAACCGCATTTAAAACACTATTTGCAAGAACTCAGAAATTTAGACCAGAAATCACAGAGCTTGCGAACTCTTTTGCCGCTGCTCAGGGCAACCAAGATCTATTGATAAAATCTAGTGATAATGTTCTAGCAATATTTACAAAACTAGCAAAAATATTCCCTTTGCTAAATGCTGGACAAAAGAACCAAATCGCTAATCAGGTGGCCGGTGTTAGACAGGCTAACGTTTTTATTGGAGCATTGCAAAACCTAGATAAAGCTCAGTTGCTTTACAATCAGTCCGTAGATGGTGCGACTGCTCTAAATGAAAAGAACCAAAAGCAACTAGAGACTCTTACAGTTAGAGCCACAAATTTAACTACAGCATTTAAGAGTTTGGCTGCAAGTATAGCTGGAGTATCAACTGGACAACAAGGTGGCGCGGCTGGATTTGCAGGATCATTTCTTGATACTTTCACACAAACATTATCTGCAATAGGCTCTCTTACAACATCACTTGATGAATTTGAAGCCGCTGGGGTTAATGTTGGGTCAGCATTCAAGTCTGCTATACTTGGAGTTATAGTATCAATTGTTAAAACTATAAGTGGGCCACTGCTGACTGGAGTCAAAGATTTCTTTGGAATTTCTTCAGCCTCTGCGAAAAATTTATCACAAGCATTAGTAAATGCGGAAAAGCAATATGCATCAACTGGTAAAATAGCTTTTGAATCAGCTAAGCAAACCGCCTTAGCCTACGAGCAAGCCGTATTGGCCCTAAATAATGCTCAGAAGCAACTTAAAGCACAAATACAGGCTCAAACTAACTCAAATAAATTAACAAATGAGAAGCTAAAAGCATTAAAGGCTCAAGAGCGAGCGGCAAGGAGACTTGTTCAGGAACTAGCAAGAGTTGCCAGATCTCAAAATATTGAACTTAGAAATGTTCAAGAGATATTAAAAGCTACAAAAGAAAGAGTTAAAGAGGAAAGTAAGTTAGGAAAATTCTTCTCATCAAAAGCTGGCGGAGCAGTAGCGTTTGCTGGAGCAGATGCATTGGCTCAGATTTTTAGCTCTACCGCAGAGGGCTTAAGAACATATGCTGAAGATATTAGAGAGTCGGGTAGATCCCTTGCAGGAGTTACAGCGGAACAGAGGGCTCGTCAAAAAGAGCTTTTAGCTAACATAGCTGAGGGCCTTAGTTCATTTGCAAGAGAAGGCGTTCTTCTTGGAGCACTTTTTGGGAAGCTTGGTCTAGCAATTTCAGCAGTGACTGCTTCAGTGACCCTTGCAGTTAAAACAATATCTAATGCAGCAAAGCAAGCTGCAGAAGATGTAACATCACTCTTTGTACAAACCGCACTAGCAAAAGTTTTACCAGATCTCGTTAAAGGAATAAGAGAGGCAGGAAGTGTAAAAAAAGAGCTTCAAAGCTTAGCGCTATCTGGTTTAGAGTTGCAAAAATCAGAACAAGTAAGAATAAACATAGTAAACGAGTTAAATAAGGTTTCTAATGATTATCTAACTAATTTAAAGCAACAAAGTCTTGAGTTATCGGGTTTATCAACTGAAGCTGCTAACTTTATAGCTACCATAGGCTCAATAGAAAACGATATATCAGGAATAAAAATTCGCAGACCGATATTAGATGAACAGAACAGGCCAACGGGCTCCACTGAAAACATCGTAATAAGAACCGCAGATGTTGGATCAAAAGGTCTAATAAAGGAGTTTATAGAAGCCTCTCGAAATGGTCTTGAAGTCACCGTTCAGTCTGCAGATCTAGAAGCATTGGCTGCACAAATAGATGAGACTCAAACAAACTTAGCCTCGCTCCAAGGTCGAACCGAGAGTGCGGCAAAACCACTTGAAGATTTAAGAAGAAGACTAGAACTTTTCAGAAGTGCCGCTGAAACTGGTACAAAAGTAAAATTTGGGCTTTTGGGGAAAGATACTATTCTTGATCAAGATCCTATTCGTGTAGCAATAGATGATCTTCAAGAGCTACAAAGAAGAATTGACCTAGTTAATGAGGCGAGAGAAAGAGGTGTTTCAGAAGATGATCCAAACTTCCCCAGATTCACTGAGGGCGTAGATGCTCTAGACGAAATCAATAAAACTTTTGAAAAGCTTGGTGGAGCTGACTTCTGGACAAGAACTTTAGCAATAACTGAAGGTGATTCGTTAAAAGCTTTAGATTTACTTATTACTCAGCTAAATCAAGATATAAGTTTATTAGATACGTCGGCAGAGCAAAATCAATTAGTTACTCAAATAGAAGCTCTTCAGAAAACTTTAACAGAAGAGCAGCAGAAGCAAGGTGCCATAATTCAAAATACGGCAAAAGCTTATCAATCTATACAAGATAGAATAAATAGGATTAGAGAATTATCAGATTTAGCGGCCCAGTCTCAGGAGAAATTCACCGAGGAGGCTAGTGAGCAGTTAAAAATAGATGCACAAAAAGCTAAATCTGAAAAAGACAGAGAAAGAGTTGCAAATAGAATTGCAAAAATAAATTCACTAGGTTTATCTTTAACTGAGAAAGAGTATTTTTTCGGAGGAATTCTTGCAGATACAAAACAAAGATTGTTAGATATAGATCAAAAGTCTATTCAGAACAAAAGACTAGAGCAGCAAGAAGCCTTAAAACAAATAGAACAATTAAGAGAAGCTGCTAGGCTGGCGAAGGAGTTTGGAAACGAACAGGAGCAAAGATCAGCCAAATCCGAACTAGATGCAGCGGAAACAAGAGCTAAGCAAATTGCTGAAACCTTGGCAGATCAAGAAATATTTTTAAGACAACTTGCAGAGCAACAAGATCGTCAAAGAGAAATTAATTCTTTAATCGAAGATTCTGATATTCTAACGAAAACAATACTTGTCAGCAATGAAAAATATCTAAAATCTAGACAAAAAGAGATTGCAATAAATAATGAGATTTTAAAATCTGCTTCAGAAATAAATAGATTTCAACAAACACTAAATGCAATAGATTCATCAAGTCTGCCTCTGTCTGCTCAAATATTAAAACTTTCAGACAAAAGAGCTAATGCAATAGATAGAATACTATCTTTAGAGAAGGAACAAATAAAAGCTGCAGAGCTTAGAAAAATATTAGATAGCGACAACATAAAAGACCTAAGAGAAAGACTTAAACTTGCCCAAAGCCAAGGCAAAGTTGAAGATGTAAAAAGAATAAAAGAAGAGATTTCTGATGTAGAATCAACAGCAGAAAGAGATGCTGGTAGAATTGCCTCACAAGAGATTTTAAATAAAAGAATAGAGCTTGAAGCAGAGCAAAGACAAAAAGTTCTTTCAGTATTAGACCAAGTTGGAATAAAGTATGAAGAATTTATATATAGCCAAGAACAGTCTATCAAAAACTCATTAGAACAAATATCTTTAGAGAGAAAACTACTATCAGAAAAATCTAAGCAAAAAACTTCTGAAACAGGAATTTCGGCAATAACAAACTCTGGCCTACCTTTATTTCAAGAGTTGAGTGTTTTCGCTGAAGAGTATGATACACTAATAAAACAAATACTGGATTCTGAATTTAAAATATCCAAGGAAAAGAACCTAAGAGAAGCTTTAAATTCAAAAGAAATAAAAAGCCTAGAAGAAGCTTTGGAGGTTGCAAAAAGCCAAAAACAAGTTAGCTTAGAGCAGGTTCAAACAATCGAAGACCAACTTGCAAGCGCTTATGAAATAGCGGAATTAAATGCTAGTAGGCTGGCTGTTGGACAAACACTATTAAAACAATCTGAGCTAGAAGCAGAAAAAGTTCAGAGAATAGCTAAAGAGCTTGCCACTATATCAATACTTTATAAGCAAATAGCGTTCAATCAACAAGAAAGTCTCAGAATAACAAAAGAGAAATTGGCGTTAGATGCAGAAATATTAAAAACAACTGGGCTCGCAGACAGATTTGAATCAAGATTAGCACAAGTAAAAAGAGCAGGTCTTTCTAATTCTCAAATACAAGCAAATTTTGCTGAACTCATAGCAAAAGACACCCAAGAGATAATTAATTTAAATGAAAAAATAAATGCAGCAAAATTTAAACAAAGAAATCTAGACACGGAAAACATAAGGAATCTAAGAGCAAAGGTTGCATTGCAGGAGAAGGAATTTAGTGCTGGTAACGCAACTAGAAAAGAATTAGAAGATTCTAAAAAATTACTAGAAAATGCTGAGAAAAATGCAGTTATAAATGCTAAAATAGAAGCAGCCACAATAAGACAAAATCAAGAGCTGTCCGCTCAAATTGATTATCAGAATAAAATTACAGAATTATCTGAAGGTGCAGTCACTGCATTAGATATTCTTACAATAAAACAAGCAGAGTCTCTGAGCAACAAGATTAAGGAAATATCTTTTCAAAAAGAATTATTAGATCAAAATTCCAAATTATCAGATTCTCAAAAAGAGATTTCAGACATAGAAAGCTCTGGACTACCTCTATATAAACAAATAGAAGCATTTGGTGTCAAAAGACAAGAAATACAAAAAAGAATTCTAGAGCAAGAGCAAGAAATAAATCAAGCAAACATTGCTAGAAACTTACTAGAATCAGATGGTATTAAAGATCTTAGAGATAGGTATAACTCTCTTCTTGTTATGGAGGGTGTAACAGAACAGCAGGTAAATCAAGCTGCAGAAGCATTAGCTAAAGCTGAACAGCAAGCTAAGCAAGATGCAAGCAGAATAGCCATAGCAGAAAGAATGTTAAAAGAAGCTAAGCTTGAATCAGAACAAAGAGAAAAAATAAATCAAGCATTAAATACTGCTTATATACTATCAGAAACAATCGCATTTCAACAAGAGGAAAGTTTAAATAACAAATTAGAGCAATTGAAAGTCGAAAGAGAGATTAACAAGCTTTCTGCTAGAAGACAGCAAATTGAAGACTCAATATCTGTTATAACTCAATCTGGCCTACCCCTATCCAAGCAAAGAGAAAGTTTCTTAGGTGCTATGAATAGAGAAACTAAGAAACTTCTTGATGCAGAATACGAAATAAACAGAGTAAAATATGAAAACGAAAACTTAAACACCAAAGAGCTTCAAGATTTAAGAGATAGAGTTAAGCTGGCAAAACAAGCATTCTCAAAAGGGGAGATTTCAGAACAAGATTTTCAATCAGTACAAAAAGAATTAAAAGACAGAGAGAAAACGGCAATAATAGATGCTAAAATACTTGCAGATAGAGAAAGAATAAATTCACAAGTAGAAAGAGAGTTAAATACTCAAAATGAAATAAATAAATTATTAAAAAATGTTGAATCTATAAAAGATGTCGCAATAGTTAAACAAAAAGAATTTTTAAATAACGCTAGAGAAGAAATAGAAGTAAACAAAAAAATAGCATCTTTGAATAAAATTATTGAAGAGGCAGAGTCTAGGGGTTCTGATCCAAAAAGATATAACCTTGAAACATCAAGAGGTGTACTTAGTTATATTAGAGATCAAAAAGATACGCTTAAACAAGTAATTAGTGCAGAATATGAAATAAATAAAATAAAAAGAGAAAGAGAGCTTTTAAACTCTGAAGAAATAAATAATCTTAAAGAAGCTGCAAATTTAGCAAGAGTAGAGGGTAGAAAAGAAGACGAAGTTGAGGCAATTGCTGCACTTGAACAGGCTGAATCTTCAGCAAGAAAAACAGCCGAAGAGTTGGCGAGACTAGATACTGATTTTGCAAAAATCTTAGAAGATAGCTTAGCTAAGGTTGCTAAGAATTTATTTGAAAGAGTTCAAGGGCTAGTCAAACAAGCGAATGATAGAGTTGAAGAATCAGAGAGAAGAAGAGTGGATGCTTCAAATGCTCTAATTGAAGCTAATTCCAAGGTTTTAGAAGAAGAGAGGAACCTAGCCTCAGCTAGAGCAAACCTAGAAAGCGCAAACTCTTCATTGGTTAGTGCTCTTAGAGAAGCTGCAGACGCTCAGGCTAGATATAGAATAGACGTAAGAAACGCGCAAAGAAGTGCCCTTGAGGCAACTGGTGTTCAATTCTCCTTGGCAAACTCTTTCAGCTTTGCTTCGCAGAGCATAGACCAAGTTACAAATAAGCTGTTTGGCACAATTGCAAGCGAGCAGCTATTGGCTCAAATAAGATCTCAGGCTGCCTCAGAGCTACTTCAAAAAGTAACACAGCTCGCTTCAACAATAAGCGGGTTCGCCGTAAACTTCTTTACCTCTTCAGACCAGCAGAGACAAGAGTTGCAAAGAGCGCAAACAGTGGCACAACAGGTAGCCTCTGGTGAGATTTCTGTCTCTGCTGTCCCAGAAGAATTGAGAAGTGCGGTTGCTCAGTTTACTGACATTATTCCGGGGCTAAAAGAAAGAATAGAATCTTTCGGTGCTGGTGGACTAGGATTATCTAATCAGTTAGAGCAATTAAGACAAGTTTCTGTTCAGTTGGCAAAAGACTCAGTTTCTAGAGATCAGCTTAAAACAAGTCAGGATGCTTTAGCTGCTGCAAGATCTCAAGTTGATAAAGCAGAACAAGGTGTTCAGGTTGCAAGAGACCAACTTATAGTTGCAAATATTCAAAAGCAAATAGCTCTAAACAATCTTTCTCAGGCTATATCTGCAAAAAATATAGCTGTCAATGACTCTAAAACTCTAAGTTTTTATACAGATAGAGCTTTAGATAAGCTAAAGGGAATAGACGAAGGCACCAGAAATACAATGTTAACACTAGAAAGTGTCGGAAGAGATATTGTAAGTGCAATTAGATCAATATCATTTATAAGCTCTCAGAACATTCCCAATGCTGCTGGAGGAACTTTAACAAATTCAGAAATAACTGGATTAATTGGCGCTGCAAGAAGAGAAAAAAGATTAATGCCAGCAGGGTCTAGGTTGATGCTTGCCAACACTTCTGAAACCGTATTAACAAGAAGGCAGGCAAAAACCTTTGGATTTAGACCAAGAACAGTTTCAAACGCTGCCAACGGAAATGGCGATGTTGGGTCTCTTACAAGCTTGGTTGGAACACTGGTTTCAGAAATAAGGGCTCTTAGGTCAGATATTTCTACAGGCGGTGTTCAGCAGGTTAATCTAAATGTAGATACACAAAGAAATATAAATGTAAAAGGAATAGAGGGGCTGTCTCAGAGATTAGAGAGAGAGCTTTCTGGAAAGTTTGCAACGGGTGGGGAGCTTGAGGCAATAGGTGGCCTAATATCGGACATCATTATTAAGATGAACGAAAATGGCCTAATGGATGGACTTGGAAGATAAATATGAGTGTTACCGTAAGTTATAATAGTTATAGTTTTGTACCAGCTCCTATATTTAATTGGTCCACCGAACTAATTAGAGACTCAAGAGGGTCTGGTATAGCGCTAAGAAACAACTTAGTGTTCAATGGTGACATTCTCAAAAGCAGTGGCAGTGATAGTAATATTTCTGACATTTTCTCAGAAAGAGACTCAATTGTAAATGCTTTAAAAACAGACAATGCTGAACTGCAAATTCTTGAAAATGGATCAGGTCTTCTATCTGGTGTTTATCCAAAAATAACAGATTTCACAATGGATGAAGGCGTCTGGTTTGACAGGTCTTCATACTCTTTCACTGCCACATATGAAGAGCCCATAAATTCTAATAATATATCAGACTTTCAAGAATCTTGGACATATGAAGAAGATGAAAACAGAAGAACTGTAACTATAAATCACAGTGTTAGCGCAGTTGGAATTGACACAAGCGGAAATAGCAATGCTTTGTCAAATGCAAAAACATTTGTTTTAACTAGAGTTGGAAGCTCGAATCAACCTCCTAGTCACCCCGCCTTTGTCCAAGCTTCTGGGTCAACTTCTGCTTATGAAGGAGTCAGAACTGAAAGCGCAAATGTAACAGATGGTTCTTTTAGCATATCAGAGGTTTTCAATCTTTCTTCTGGGGCTTATATTCATACTCAAAATTCTTCTATGGATATTTCTGATGGCGTTACAACCGTTAGCTTACAGGGTCAGATAACAGGACTTGGAAGAAAGGACGAAGCCTACTCAAATGCACTCAGTGGCTGGGTTAGTGGTGTAAGACAAAATCTCCCGGCTAATGCTTCTGGAGTTTACTCTGAATTGGGAGGATCTGCCACTCTATACACTTCAAATGCCACGAATCAAAGTGTATCTAAAAACGAGTTTAATGGAACAATAAGCTATAACTATTCATACACAGATGACGAAGAGGAGAACCTCCCATCTGGAATAGAATCATTTAGCATAACATTTTCAGACAGTCAACCAACTATTTTATATTCTTCTTCTACAATTTTTGGAAGAACTTTAGGAAATGTAGTTCAGAACATAGGAACTCCAACCGAGGGTTCGATTACAATAGCCGGAAGCGCAAAGGCCGAGGCCGGATATTTATTTACAGACCTAGTTGACTACTGTGAAACAAGAATTAATTCAATTAGACCAAACTCTGCCGATTATGTGACACTTAGACTTACAACACAGAATGTAACTAAAAATGAAGAAGCTAATGAAGTTCAGTTTAGCCTTCAGTGGAATTACACTAAGTCTCTGTCTGTTGCTAAGATTGATGGACCAGTAGATTTAAGTTAGGAATATAAAAATGGCTACACCACCTACTATTAAATTTAATCAGTTTTCAAATGAAACAAGTCCATCTGGAGAAAGACATCTTCAAACATTTAGTGGATGGGTAAAAGAGTTAGACACTAGTTCAAATGGATTTTTAGATTTTGGAACTATAAATAATACAAATTCAAAGGGAACAAGTACTACTCATGTTGTTGTTCCGTTTGTCTCAGCAATGAACGACGCTACAACTATAACTAATTTTAGATTTTGGCTATCAACACAAAACTCTTTAACTGCTGGAACTTATTATTTTAATCAGCATGTATCTGGAGTATTTGTATCTGGATTACAAGTAACAGATTCTTCTGGAGTTTATTCTTCTACAAGCCTTCCAGCTAGTCAAAATGTAAATAGGCAAGATGGATTTACTACTGTTTCTGGAGCAAACTCAGATGACGAAGTATTAGAATATATATATCTAAGCATGACTGTTGACACCGATGTTAGCAATGGAATATACGGTGGCTCAGACGGTAGTATAAGATACAGATTAACTTATGATTATGTTTGAGGGTAAAGATGGTTGATATACTAGTAAAAGAATGGTCTGCGTCAGGAACCTCTCCAGTAGGCTACAGAAATTTAAATAACCACGCATCTTTGGTTGCGGTTAGGCACTCTGGAACTTTAGAATTTGAAGCTGGAGTAAACACAACATCTTCTAGCAACATAGATCTAGGAAATTTGTATAGAGGTGATGGTGTTGAAAACTCTGATATGAAAATTATAACAATAAATTTTACAAATTTTGGCGGAGATGAAACAATTGATGAGGTTTGCTTAAAATTTATTTCAACAGACTTTTTAACAGATACACATAAATTATTATTTGATTCAAATGCAGCATGGATTCCGAATAGATCTCTTCCAGAAGATTGGCCTTATCAGCTAACAGAGCTTAAATACTATATTACTAGAATTGACGGCAGTCCTTATTTTTATCAAGATTCAGACTTGCATTGTTCTAATTTTATTTATTTTCAATTTCAAGGTGGAACAGACTGCATACCGGGCTCTTACGGGGGAATAAACGGAGGCTTAAAGCTGCAATTTAGCTGTAGGCTTCACACAGCCTCTAGATTGAGGTATTAAAATGGCTTTATCTGGAATGAGCGGCTCAGTAAGCGCAAAACTCTGCCACTACTGGAAATTTGAAGCTGAAGATGGCTACATTAGTACAAATGATTTTGTTCATGACGAAATAAATTCTCTAGATTTAAGTCTAAAAACTACAAGAGTTACTAGTCAAACTACTCCATCTTGGGGGCATCAAAGTGGAATAAAGAATCAAAATAAAGTTATATCAAAAATTTTTGCTGGAGGGTCAAATAAGAATGCCGCACATGCCGTAATTGCATGTACGGATATTAACGGTGCGGCTTCAGGTCTAGTAGACCCAGACGATGTTTACAAAGTGCCGGGAACCTATGTACCAGCGGCCACTGGTAATGGAAGTAGTGGGGTATCTGGGTCTTTTACTGTTGCTGGTTGGTTTTTTGCCCAATCAGGTAGTAGCCAAGATGATGATGTTATATTTGCAATCACTAATAAGGCTCCCACAAGTGCTAATTTATATAATCATGACTATGGCACTTTCTCAATACAAAGAGGTGTTGGCACAAATAACGGCAGAATATACGCGGCTTTGGCTACTAATTATCAAAATACTTTTAACTCTTCCCGAGGAATAACTCTACTTAGTACTGCTAACAACCCAGCCACTATTGGTGACTGGAATCATTTTGCTTTTGTTGTTGATTCAGAGAATTCTTCAGGCTTTATATATATAAACGGCGCATTCGATAGATCTTATGGCGATCTCGTTTACAGCAATTACAATAGTCCAAAATCAAGCTGGGAATTTGGCAGAACTGGTAACACCAACACTTTTGGGCATGGAATAGAAATTTATACAAGATATTATAGCGTGAGTGGCTGTGTTGCGGAAATTGGAATATTTTCGGGAGTACTTTCTGAATCTGAAATATCTCATTTATATAATAATGGTAGCGGAGTAACTGTTGCATCTAATCATTTAAATAGAATTCCAGTTGCCAGCAATGTTTATGATAGTGCTGTTCATGATATTAAATTTAGCGAAAATTTCAACAACTCTTCTGGAGTCTTATTTAAAGACACAATAGGAAATCTTGATCTGTCTTTTAATGAAAATGAAATTAGCCCCAACAATTCCGACCTTGACAATGTTAACAATTGGTGGACGAGCGAAATCTCTGGTGTACCACACACAAGAGCTTTGTCCGCTAATTCAGGTTTCTCCTTGGTAGATAATTCATCTTTTCTAGTTCCCGCTAAGGAAGTTTATGATTCTTCACAAAGTGGAACTATGAACTTAGCTCATTACAGTGGAGCTTTTACTATTTCTATGTGGGTTCAAATAAACGACGATGTTCTAGTTACCTCAAAACTTATATCCCTTGCCGGATTCTGTGAAACTAGGTGTCCCAGTAACGTTGCCAGCTTTGCGGCTAGGCGCTTTAATAATTTTGCATTTCTGGGCAGTAGTAATACTTTCGGCGGGAATTACTTTACTTTTGTTCAGGGAGTGGGACTGGGAACAAGTATTTCTAATACTAATAACGAATTCGTTATATCTCCAACAGATAATGGTGTTGCTAGGAATATGCTGCCTTCAGACGAGGCGACTTTAGGTAGATGGTGGAATCTTGTTTATACATACGATCCATATAAATCTAGGGCAGAAATTTGGGTAAACGGATCTGGATATGGGCACGAATCGTATTTTTCTGATACTATAACCATTAAAGCACCAACGTACTGGGGGCCTTGGAACAAGTATTTGATAGATCAAGCTAATTACGTAGATCCAACAGGTGGCCACATAGGTTTACTATTTGCAGCAAACTACTCCTATGACTACTCTATTCCTGAAAGTGGATATTTTAGAGTTTCTTCTGCAACTAGCGTCGATTATACTAGGAGAGCTGCGTTACCAGCTTATGCAAATTACACAATATTCAACAAAGCACTGCATCCAAATGAAATTAAGTATATATATAATAATGGTACTGGAAATTTTGCGACTATAAAAGCAAGTGGGTCAACACTTGGAAACTTTGGAACATATCAATATGCAGCAACCCCAATTTCTGGAAGTATAGACACAGAAGCTGTTGGGGCATACTTAAATCAATACTCAATCGCCACTGATTCAAAAACATCAAACATTGGTGCTTACTCAAATCAATATGCTATTTCACAAGGATCTAGCTTAGCCAGTGTCGGCACATATTCTTTTGAAGCTGGAATTTTAAGTGGCAGTGTTGTTGACTTTAAAATAGGTGCAACGATGTTTGTTGCCGATTTGCTTTCAGGAACAGGCTCTGGCTCAGTTGGAACAAATCTAAATGCGCTTAGCGTAGTTTCAAACCAACAATCTTCTGGGTTAATTGGGGCAAATTTAAACGCATTGAGCGTAATTTCAAACCAACAATCTTCTGGGTTAATTGGAACGAGGTTAATCGGTCTCGGTGTTGCATCCGGTTCTTCAGACGCTCTCAGCATAGGATCTTATGCGTATGGACTAGGCATATCTCAAGGATCTAAAACATCAAATGTTGGAGTTTATTCAGATGAAGCTGCTCCGATATCTGGAGTTATACAGAATACAGTCTTAGTAATTATAAGTAAACAACTTGGAATTCCACAAGGTTCAAAATTAACTGATATCGCAACATACAGTTATCAGGCTGGTCCAGTTACTGGATCTACAGACATAGGAAACATTGGAACAAATCTAACTCAATTAACAATACCACAAGACCCCACTTTATCCAGCTTAGGAACCTATTTGACTATACAGCAAGCTCCAAATTTAAGCGGATCTTTTTTAATTAAAAGACCGCCAATAGCTGCTTGGAGTTGGGACATATCAAAAAACGACCCAAGCGGATATAGAACAATAGAGTCAAAATCATCTCCGTATTACCCATCAGCCAAAAAGAACATGATCGGTGGCTTTGATGCACAAAATGAATCTGGCGTATCTATTAATTTTGGTGAAATTCCAGAAGACTTGAGTTCTGACTTTACCTCAGATGTTAAATGTATGACTATACAAACTTCAAATGCATCTGGAATATATTTCGACCAAGCGACCTCCATCTCTTCTAATATTCCAATTAGTAATACTAAAGTTTGGCTGGCTGATCAAACAGATATAATTACATCTGGAATAGATCTTAAAATTTGGTATAAAGAAGACGCAAATTGGCTTAAAAACACCACCATGACATCTGGCTCTTCCGGGGTAAGTCTTTTCCCGACTTCCGAGGCTTCTGCAATAAATCTTGGAGATATTGGGTCAGGTGTTTCAGAATCTAATATTTCAAATTATATTTATATGATTGCAACTCTACCAAGTGGAGCGTATAATAGAGGTGGGCTTGGCGGATTAGGCTCAAATTGGAACTTTAAAGTTAGCTACAGCATAGATGCGTGAATTGGTGGAATAAATTGAAATATGTACACAAAATAATGGAAAATCTAAGAAGAGAGCCTATTGAGTCAATAATCGAGATTGACTGCTATTGTGGTAGCTTTACTCATAGGGAAAAAATAGATGAAAATGAAAAATTTAAATTAATGAAAACCGCCACTACGCCTATGAGAATCAATGCTCACATAGGAAATGTTTGTAAAATAGATAATGGCTTTTGCAATGTTGATGTCTCTGTAGATAAAAAATTAATTAAAATAAAAAATGTTAGAATATTAGACAAAGATTTAAAAGTTTTTCAAAGAGTTATTTTGAGTGAACATGTAAATGTAGATGGACAAATAGAGTGGATTGCAACAAGAAGACCTTTGCAAACTGGAGACTTAAACTTTTTAGTAATGTGTAAGACTAAAAATAATAAAATTATAAGTAAAAAAAGAATAGATGTTGTAACTGGCGAAATTAAGAGTGAAATGCAAGATGATTGATTTTATAGTTTTAAATTTAGCAAGTTTGGAGGTTTGACACATGGCTATGTCTCAAATGAATAGCTCCCTAAGTGGAAAGCTTTCTCACTACTGGAAATTTGAAGTTGAGAACTCTGAGATAACTCCGGGCATAATTGTCTACGACGAAGTTGGTGACACTGATTTCTTTCTGCACCTTTCACCACTTCATCATATAGGTTCTCAATCAGTTGATAGGGATGAAATGTTTCAAACTCCATTTGCGGCGGTTAGTGGGGTTCAAGATCAGAATCAAGTAATTGGAGCACAGGATAAGCCTATAAACAAATTTGCTTATGCTAGAGCCTTTTTAGGATTTTTCAATGACGGTACCGATGGCTTTGGAAGCAATATATTCTCTGCGGAAGATAGGTTAAGAATTCCAGATCTTGGATCTGGGTCATATACTATAGCTGGTTGGTTTAATATAAGTGGAACTTATTGCCATTTGATGGGGCAGCTTGCAGACCAAGACCCAACGAATAACAGCTATACCTATTTGCAAACGACTTCCTCTCTTAGAGAGTATTTACACATAGGTACTATGAATAATAATGGAGTTTTACTTTGTAGAACACTTGGCAACCCAGTTTTGGGCTCAACGGCCACGACTGAAGAAACGGCGGTTAGTGGTAATTTTAATGAAGGGCAGTGGAATCACTTTGCATTTGTAAATGATGCTACAAATAGTTCAGGATTCTTATATATAAATGGATCACTTGTAGACTCATCAGGAGCTTCAGGATACTCTCAATACTTTAGTCCAAAACATGATGAATTGTATCGCAACTATACTTTAACTGTGACGAATAATCTTCAATTAACTCCATACCAAGATAAAGGTTCAGTTTGTGAGCTTGGAATATTTTCAGGAGCACTTTTAGCCTCAGAAGTATCTGATTTATACAACTCTGGCAGTGGAGTTACTATTAATAAAAAATTAACAAAAAGACCTGTTGCAAGCTCAGTTTTCGATAAAGCGGTTCACAATTATAAATTTTCAGAAAATTTTAACACAGCAATTAATTTAAAAGATTCTGCTGGAGGAGTTACACTTCCAATTAATACTGGACAAAGCACAAGTGGTAAGTATGATGTTAGTAACTTTTATGCAAGACAAACATCAGGTGTACCTCACACTAGTGCAATTTCGGGCAAATCAATTTCTTCTCATGGAGATACTAGCGAAAATGTAATAGGTCTTGGTGGTAGAATATATAACGCTACAACTCAACAATATGACTTAGCAATCAATAGTGGCTCTTTTTCTTTTTCATTGTGGTTTAAAATGAATCGTTTTCCTAACGCATCAGAAATTAGTGAAGAGATTGGCAATTTTTCTTACGGCCCTACACGCTACTTAGTCAACCTCTCTAAACTTAATAGCTCGCTATCGCCATTTAGGATTGCCTACTACAGAGATTTTACTATGGCATGGCCACTTGAGTATTCAGGTATATTTCCAATAACATACGGATCTGGAGTTCCTAAATTTACATTTTTATATAATGGATGGCAGTCAAGTTATACAGCGGGTACTTCTAATGAAAACTGTAATAACTTTAGAAGTGACATAGATCTTTCTGGAGCTTGGCACAATTTAGTTGGAAGCGTAAATTCAGAACAATCAGAGATGGTCTTATTCTTAGATGGCCAAGTTTATGGAACTGCTGGTACAAATGGCGCTGCATATTTTCATAATGAGTGGAACTATGAATTGGATCAAGACTTCGAAAGTCCCACTTGGTTCCAATACGTTCCAAGTACTGAAGACTATGCTTTAGTATTTGGAGACCAGCCAGTTGGCAATGCTCCAAGTGAAGTTGGTGGCATTGAAATTAGTAGAAGTGGAACTAGTAACGCCATTTTCAATGAACAAATTTCATACGCAGATTTCACAATGTTTAATGGACCATTGGAACTAGTTGAGGCTCAGTACATATGGAACAATGGAAGTGGTAACTTTTTTCAACCAACAACTATTTCTGGTTCAATAAGTGCTGATATTGGCTCATATATAAAGACAGCCTTAATAACAAGTGGCTTAAAATATGCAAATATAGGAAATTTCTCAAATCAACTAGCTCTTCCTTCGGGACAGATCCAACAAGAGGTAGGAATTTTTCAAGCCATTGCTTGGGTTGGCTCTGGCCAAATAGGAGCTTTTAAAGATGCTATAGAGACGGCTGCTACTAGAACCTCAGATGTTCTATTAGACCTCAATATTAGTACTTCTGGTGGATTTTTCGATGATCAAACAATTCCACTAACAGCAAATATAGGTGAAATTGAAACACCAAGCTCAGAATTTTATCAATCATTAACTGTTCAAAAAACAGACAGTTCACAAATTGGTGCAAAAGTAAGAGTCGGTAAAAATATAAGCATTCCATCTGGAAACATATTGTCTGTGTTAGTCAACGGATCTGGAATAAGCGAGTCTTCTGGATTTCTATACTCACAGGCATCCGGGCTAACAGTAACAGTATCTGGAAGCTACTCTGGATCAAAACAGATTCACAATGCTTCCATTGACTTTTGCGAAGGTGCAAATTCATACTCTGGTGGTCTAAGCGTAGTAAATAATAATTTCTCTGCATCTCACACATATTCTTATCCGGGAATTTATTCAATAACAACAAGAGTTCAAGATATTGATGGCTCTGTAAACATGGAAAGATTTAGATTAAATCTAGCGTCAGGTTTGGCTGGTGTAAATCTAGGCGGAATATCTGCGTCTGGGTCTCCAACTTCTGGTTTAATAAATAGTGAGAATTATTTGACAGTAAGCTTTTCAGCATCTGGTGCTAGTGGCCTGTCGCCATCGACTCCAAGTGACTCTAATTTACATTGGCGCTTTGGCAACAACTCAACAAGCCAAAAACAATCTCCTAGAACGAATTATGCTCAGCCGGGAAATTATGTCCCAGTAGTAATATATAAGAACACTACAGCGTCCGGGATCGTATACTTGACTGATTCAATAAAGGTAGGAATAAACGATTAGGTAGGTTAAGGTGTCAAATCATCAAATAAATATATCTGGATTAGATATAAATTATCAAACAGAATTAGTAGTGTTTCCGTCCGCCATAATGGGCGTTGGAATGGAGGCTTACTTATCTAAAATAAATTCTACATTTGGATTTGGAACAACTCCTCACAGATTTGACTTGGAATATGTTCCAGCAGATTTTAATGCAGAATCTCTTCCAACAATAGGAACACAGGTAGAATTCTATATAGATAACTTTCTTGTTAAGGGTGAAGTTAAGCACGCCGACTACAGTAAAAGCGACAGAGGAAATCTAATAAATATATCAATAGAAGACAATAGAACAGATTTAAAAAACTATTACATAGATACTCAAGGAGTTCATGGAAGAAATGATACTCCAGAAGATAACTTAATAGATGTTCCCTATTGGTATCTTAAAAATTTCGTAGCGACAGCATCTGGCTCAGCTAGACAAACTAAGGTCAAAGAGCTTGAATCTATAAGAAAAAATGGAGCAAGCTATAGGCAAATATATGATGCAGTTAATTATTTTGAGAATACGCTAGGAACAACCACTGGCCTACTATCAAAGCTTCCAGATCCATCAATCATAGAAGATCAATTGCCGGGAACTGTTGATGCTTATAGGTGGAGATTCATAGCATCTAATTTCTTAGATTCAATTTCAAAAATATTAAAAGACATATCTTATGATTTTTACTGGGGCATGGCTGAGGATAAGATTTATGTTATAAATAGAAAATTTGGCATATCTATATCTAAAACAGATATACCTTTTCCGAATTGCACAGCGGAGACTTTGAATTTTAAGTATGGAAGCGATGAAGCTGATAAGCCAAATAAAGTCAGGCTTTTTGGTGGAAATATGGAGGGGTTGCTGGGCTCTGGATCTCTTATACCTGAAAGTGGAGCTTTTAACTTAAACTATGATTTAGGAATAAATGTAGGACAGCCTACATTTGAAGCCGGGTGGGAAGATGTCACCATAAAATATTATGGACCTGATGGAGAACTTCGGTCTTATACTCCAACTAGCACCGAACTTAGAAAAGCCCTTTCCAATATAGAAATCTGGGCAGAGCACATGGGTCTTTCAAATAGAATAGTTACAAGTGGCTGGGTTCCAAATTCTGGATTTTATGAACTTGAACAGAACCCTGCGCCCGGCACAAATGTTGCGCAAATAATAAATAGATACCAAGAACAACCTTGGGTGATATCTTGGTACAACAGAGTTAGAACTTTTGCAGATCAACATTATGGAAAAACATACATACTAAGTCAAAGCTCTGACTTATATCAATATATTGATGATTTTGATGTTGTAAGTCAAGCTTGGTGTAATTTAGAAAATCAAACATCTGGAGTTTTTGAAGACGGATATAAAATAGATCCAACATACAACATGTTATCCCCCTTTTACGATTCCACGACAAACAAGATGAGGGCATTTGCTGTATTCCAATCTGGAACAAAATGGGGTAATCTCGGAGAAGCATCTCCTGCTCCAATGGAGCAATGGAATGAAAATAGCGAAAATCAATTTGTACCTATAAAAATATCTATGTGGAAAAGTGCTAAAAATAGATTTTCAGACAGTTTAATAGATTGGCAAAAAACAGAAAAAGGCATATCTTTAACTTTGCCAAATCGAGTTGTAAGATTAATAGAAAATGACATAGCGCTAATAGATTCATATGAGGCGGCCAGTGGCTTAAATCAGGCTTTTAATGGGTCTCTAACTAGCGATGTTCAGAATGCAACGAGTATACTTGATCCATATTTAAAACTTAGCCCATCTGGAAATGTCACTCCAAGTGGTCAGTTTGAGCCTGCTGTTTTTATTGCAATTCCTATAAAGGCAAAAAGAAGGTATGGATATCAGTATCCATCTGTTTGGACTAGCGGAACTGGAGAAAGATTAAAAACAATAATAGACGAAAGATACTCTCCTTGGTCTTATGAACCAAGGGGCTCTAAAAACAGCATACAGAGACTACAGGATGATGTTAGCTCATTTCTATCTTCTCAGAAAATAGACACCTCTTCTGTTACTCATGCAGAGTCTTTAAACATTGGCCTACCCGGAATATCTTTTGATGATTTTGCTAATCAACAAAAAACTCTACAAGGTTACGGACAAATAAATCATGGCATAACATCAATAAATACAACTAGGGGTGGAAATTCTTATTGGCAAACTAGATATAGTGTAAAGCCATTTTTCCCACAGATAATAAAGGCTAAGCCAGTTTTAGATGAAATTGAAGAAGATTTTAGCTTTATATTGCACAAAATAGAGCAAGACATATCTATCATACAAGATGGCCTATTGGAATTGCCCAGCTTCACTACGCCAGAAGATGATGGAAAGTTTACATTGGCACCAAAGGAGAGGGCTAAAAAATCAGTTCCGGTAACTATAATTCAAGTTTATGATAGAATCACTGGAAATCCATACTACTTATCTAGAGATAGCAGAGGAACGCAGTACCCAAGAGCGCTTTCAACAAATGGAGGAAGTGTTGCAGCTAGGCAAGCTAGAGCTACAGATGGCTTATTAGAAGTTGGCATGAACGCTGTTTATCACTACGAAGAACAAGAAGATGGTAGTTTTGTTCAATATTACACTGGCGGAGTAGAGATAACAGATTCAAAAGTTGTAACAATAGTTTCCGACCCTAAAGAGATAACTGTTTCAAATGGATCTATTTCCTCAGATTTTACAGTAATAGATGTTAAAACAATTGGACCTTCTCCAATAACTCTTACAAATGTTCCACTCTTAGATCAGAATAATAATCAATTTAAATTAGGGCAAAAAGCTACGGTAATATCGCCAATGTCAGAAAATAATATAAGACAATATGATTTCACTCCAGATGCCAATGGAGACTCGCCATTATTCGTAAATAACACTGGCGGTGGTACAAGTGTATTCGTAGGAGTTGTTGCTACTGAGCCTGCTGATACTGGCTTAGGCGGAGCTATATCCGTCTACACTTCGGCGGATGGACAGGTTACTTATTCAGATGGAGAAACTGTTGATGGCACAAAGTACAATATAAGATTCGTAAACGTGGACCCAAGATCAGTTTTAAGTGGAGAGCCAGTTATGGCATTTAGGTTCACAGAGGCAGATGGAGAAGGCTCAGTAAGATTCATATGTATGACTATTGGTGTAACATTCTCTCCTTTACCCTATCAAACACCCTGATTGGATAAATAATGAACAGAGATGTATTTAGTGAGCATGTTAAAAATGCGTTTGATACTTCAAGTAGATTGCCTTGGGGTATAAATCCTATAGATTATGACAATTTTCTACCAATATCTGCTCCAGCCATAGCTATGTGCATGTCTGGAATAAACAACGCAGAAGAAGTCAGAGGTGTAGATAAAACAACTTTTTATGGTTATTTTAAATTAGATGAGTCTAATAAAGTGGAATTAACAGGCTCTGTTTCTGATTTTGAAAATACAATAAAGCTTAGTTCAATTAAATCTTTTCATTTGTATGTCAGAGATCTACAAAACGCCATAGAGGGTTTGGTTTTAGATGAAAATTATCCAGACACAATGGAAGATTATATGAGAAGGTGCTTTGACTACAGATGGAGGCTATCTGGAGTTCCCGCTGCCATGAGAATAGATAATAATGTTCCCATTACAACAGTTTCTGGAGTTGTCAATATAGATTTTTACGACAGAGTTTCTTCTGGTCTTTGGCCTATGACGTGGCAAGAGATCTCAGGTATCACTTCTTTTGTTGGAGTTGATTTAGCTGGTACTAACAGAACTTCTAATTTAGATGAATTTATAACAGCTCCATCTGGTAGAGATGTTGGTGGACAGATAATAAAAGGAGTTCAATCTTCTGAATTTTCAACTGAAAACTTACCATCCAGAGCAGAGGGGCATCACCAGTATGGACCAATGGTGTGTCCGATTTGGGTATTACAAAGTTTAATTTGGGGGCCTGCTCAGGTAGAAAATTTCTATATAGATCAAGTTCAGCCAAGTGGAGCTAACGAGAAAAATTTTTCAAGCGTGACATCGAATGCTGATAGGGCCAACACCAACACCAACGACTTCGCAAGAGGGCATTTGATAGTGAAAAATCATAAACATTACCCAACACTATGGAATTGGCTTGAAAGTAGTGAAAATAATATAGATCCAAGGCAGTTTGAGGCTGGAAATTGGGGATATTGGACAATACCTCATGGAAAGTGGTCTTCAACTAGTGGGGTTGTGACTATTTCAGACAGTGGTGCATATTCTGACGTTCCAAAGACTTCATATTTTCTTGGACAATATATTCTATCAGATGGTGGATCAGATTATCTTGGTGGAAATTCTTGGGGTAGCTTTCATTGGAATCTTCGCGACCACTCTCCGAACTCACCAGTGAACGAAGAGACTTTTCAAAATATTCCTATCGGGTTAGCAACTCAGTTTGAAAAAACAACTTACAGAGCGCCTACATCACTAGATTATCCAATTTTTTTCAACACATGGACAAGTTACCCCGAAGAAATTGCGGATTACAGAAATTGGGCTGAGTTTCCTTATTACTTACCCGAGCCGGGCGAGAAACCGGGCAAATGGTCTTCGTGGGCAGGAAAGTTATGCTCTTACACTTTTAATCGGTTTAGTGTAGCTTGGTCAAACATCCCAATCGGTCTTAAAAAGACTTGGAAAGGGGTTCCTTACCAGCACAAAGCGTACAGATCATTTCTTGCTCAGGAAGAGAATGACGATATTGTTCAGTATATAGAGTATGAATCAGACTACCCGGTGAATTCTGTAGTACATAATTATGCTGATAATAATAATAACAATTCTGAGTATACAAAAATTAGATTTGGACCCGGCTCTAAGCTAATAACAGATGTTTCTGGAATTAGATCCCCTTCTGGTCTGTCTAATTGGAATTTATCAATACCTACAGCAATATCTGATATTTATAATTACTACGAACCAGAAGTGTATAATATAAGATTTTTAAGCAGTAGTCACATTAATTATGATCAAACCAGATTCTTTTCTCCTACTACATATTTTGCTGCCGACATTTACGCTAAGTCTGACAACAACACTGCTTATAAAGAAATGACTAGTAGACCTTACACTGATGACCATTTTGACATGGGCATCTACAATGACTACAAGAACAATAGCGTTAATACGATATATGGCCCATGTGAGGATGGCTATAGAGTCGGTAATTTTAGTGCTAACGGCCCTCGCGCTTCAAACGAAAACTGGCCTTCGGGAGCAGGAATTGAAGACATGTGGTTTGCTGACAAATATTATCCTAATAGATTTGAATCCAATGGTTCAAATGAAATAAGAGAAGGGTTCATAAGTCATGAAGACCATCTTGGGGCAACACTTGAGCAACTTGTTATTACAACCAGTTTTGAAAATACAAGATTTTATTTTAATAATGGGGAGTGGGGGCAGGATATAGAAGAGGATACTATCTCAATTCGTACCTCTATTAGAACACCACCTTATGACCCTGATCTTCCAGATGACGCTTATACATTCTATTATATGAAGTATGATCCCCCCGGCTCCCTTATTACAAGAAACAAGATTGAAATTCGAATTCCCTCTGCGAGCCGCAGTTGGACCCCAAATTGGAATGAAAGTTGGTATAATGGCATAGATAATACTCATGTTCGAGCGAGCAATGTTGTAGATGATCAGAAGATGCAAATTTCAAAAGTAATTGTAACATTTCCAACAATTTTAAAAACATCAGATCCAGAAGTGGCATACTCTGGAGTTGGTTAAACTAAAAAAAACGTATAATTATATGACTACTATGTTTTATTTTTACTTAAAAGGAGTTCTTAAATGGCCGTAACAGTAACATTTTTCAATCCAGCATTTAAATCACAGCAGATAGAAGAGCTTGGCTCTGGCACATATGACTATTTAAGATTTTCTGCTGGCACATCCGGCTCTTCTATTGTTTCAGGTTACTACCAAGACAGCACTTGGATATCAGACGATGCAGGCGGCGTTCTAGCTGGTGCCAGTGGTCGTTTGCCCAATAACAAGTATATTAGTTCTACAAATGTTACAATAACAGATGCATCAGGTGCCGCCGTTGCAACAGATATAACTCTTGCTAGTATTACTGGTACAGGGTTAATTGGTGGTGGTCCAGATTTTGACAATAGTGAAAGTGGAACAATTCTAATTAAACTTCAAAGTGATGCTTCTGAAGTTTTCAGAGTCTTAAGTGGATATGTATGGGTTGACGATGGAGCTGGCGCTGCTCCAACAACTGCAAATTATTATGCATTCGAGTACGATGTTAGCGGCGTTCCCACTAGCACTTGGACATCTATAAACGGCTCAGGAACAAATTTAGATGGCGCACTAGCGCTAACTCCTCATGTATCAACAAATGGATATGATTTATCTCAAGATCACTGGTTCTCTGTTGCGATATCTGCTCAAGCTAATTCTAGTGGAGCAGTTAGCGGCAGGCTTAGAACACAGTTTTTCTTTGGAGATGCGTAAAAGCTGCACCATGAGTCATTTTTATACTACTGAAGAAGTGGAGTCAATGATCCCACTTCTAAAGCATTATTCTAGTCATATAGAAGACCTATTTATGACATTAGAATTAACTTGCAACGAAATTGACGCTTTAGAGTCCAGTAGTTCAAATAGCAAAAAAATAGACCCCAAAAAAACCTTAAATTACTTAGAGTGTAAGTTTAACTTAACAGAAGAAAGAATATTAGATATAGTCAAAGAAGTTCAAGAGCTAGGAATGTCGATATGCTCTCCAGTTTTTGGTGTAATAGATATTCCAATTATATCTAGAAAAAAGGTGGAAGCAATTCTTTGCTACGAGCACAACATGTCTAGTGCTGAAGATTTCTTATGCCACAAGATAATAAAGGGCAAAAGGAGATCAGAGCTAGTGAGATTTTTAGATCTTTAGCTCTCGCCAGTGTTGCCCCAGAAAAAGTATGCAAGCACCCCTCCTACGCCAAGTGAGAGTAAAGAACTAAGTCCAAGCATTGTAATAGTCTGACCAACGCCCACAGCAACTAACCCAGCTATTAAGCTTACTTTCTCCTCATTATATGCTTTAGTTCTATTGAATAAATGTACAACTATAAATCCAGCTAGAGCGGCTGCCCAGCCTTGACCAAGTAGAACTGATGATATTGTGTTGCCCGGCTCTGTATCTCGTGCTAAAAACAAATCCCAAACGCCTATGGCTAAAGCTATTAGCACTATTATTATCATTGTTATTTTTTTATTCATAATTATCTACCTTTTTAGATCTCATTATTTTTTAATTTAGTATACAAAAATTCTGCAAATTCAAAGTCTAGTAAAGTGTCAATATCTACACCTTCTTGTTTTTCTAGCAAATAAAAATCAGGGGTTTTAGATACAATATTTTTATTTTCTAGTAAAAGCTCTCTTGAAATAATTGATAACCCATAGTTTATCGACATAACATCGGGAAGATCTTGTGTATTTGGACTAGCGTCTACTCGGTAGTTAATTGGCTTGTTATTAAGCCACAAATGCTCTTTTACTAAAGTGGCTGTAACTAAATTTTTATTTTTACTTAAACTGTAACGATTAATAAAATCATAGTAAGTAGATTTTTTAATTAAAGGCGCTGTACATGGAGCATACAGTATATTGCCAGAAGGTACATAGTCTGCCATGTTTTGAAAAAATTCGCTATTAGTGCATTTAGAACTTGCATAATAAGGATCTCTTTTATGGATATCTACTTCATATTTTTCGGCTATTTTAGTAGCAATTTGACAATCAGTGCTAACAATAATTTTATCTATAGATTTTATTTGTGTTAACATATCTAACTTAATATCTAAAAGAGTAGTGTCCATAAAAGGTCTAGTATTTTTATTTTTTATTCTTTGGGAGCCTGCCCTGGCGGGAACTACTGCTGTTATTAAATTATCCATTTAACAAGTCTTTCCAATTACTAACATGTAATGCTTTTTGATCTTTGGTTTGTTTTCCAATTTTTGGAAATGCGTAATCTACTGCAATAATTAGCTTACTTATCACCGGTCATCACCGTCGGCCCGGCAATCGGGGCTTACCTTCCACGCTCTCGTGAAGGAAGCGCTTGGTCACGGCGTGGGTGCGCCGGGTTTCGACCACGGCACACCCGAGGAGGAAGGCAACCCAGGCCGCCAGCCATATCATGCCGTGCTCCTTTCTTTTTTCATTTATATTTCTCTCTACTAAATTTTAACTTGTTTTTTATATTCATTATAAGTTTTCTAAAAAACTTAAAGTGTTTTTAATAGAATCGCTGTCACTGAATCTTAAAGCCTTATCATCAATATAAATGTCAGCCATAATTTTTGGGCTATAGCCAGATAGTTTTTTTTGATTGTGTAAATTTTCATTAATGGCATCAAATTCTAGTCCTCTATTTTTACACCACTCAATAGCTTGGGTCAATGCTGGATACTTTTCATTGTCACCTCTATTAGTCCATAAAATAAGTTTATGACCCTCGTTTCTTAGTTGTATTAGCCTATTCATTAATTGTTCATGTTCCCTCTTTTGTTCACCTATGTCGGGAAACGAAAATTCGCATAAAGTTCCATCAAAATCTACTGCAATAATTAGCTTATCTTTTTTCATTTATATTTCTCTCTACTAATTTTCTAGCAACCTTGTATGCCGATATCATTTTTTGCTTATTACTAAAAAAATCATCAGATTCTGTAAATTCTTGAACAATGTGTCTAGCAAATGTCCCTATGGCTACTCCGTTAATATTGACTTCTGTTTTTTCTGCAAGTTCTTTTGTAAAAGAATTTGTGCCTCCAGATAAAATTATAGGAACAGATATAGTTTTTTTATATTTCTTTTTAGATGATATCTTGGTCTTTCCAACCTTGTCTATTGTTCTTTTTGTATTAATAGTCATATTAAACTTTTTGTTAATAACATCGGCGCAAGCAACAGCTTGTAGTGTAGTATTATAGTCATCTTCTCCCCCACTCATAGGATAGCCATCTGCTTGTACAATCAACCTGTCTTCGCAAAGCTTTTTCACCTCTGCGATGCGATGTTCCAGATGTATGTTGCCTAAATTAAGCCTATCCAAACAGATAGAGTTATAGTTCGTAGAATTGATATTATTTATTATTTCCCATTCTTGCAAGGTGTGCTCATCGTCATCTATTGCTGCATGAAGTTCGAAAAGCTCAGCACCAGCCTCTATACACTTGGGTAGTAATAATTCTAATTCTCTGTGATTATGTCTGTAAGAAATGATACCGGGCTTTGGGCAAATTGCACTACACTTTCCGCAACCTATGCAAAGGTCTTTAATTACAATTTCTTTATCTTGATTTTCTTCTTCTAAAGATCCGTTTAAAGATTTAAAATAATCTAATTTTCCCACAAAGTCTGTCGGTATTGCATCTGTTGGGCAAACTGGTATGCATAGTCTGCATTTTACACATGTAAATGGGTCAATGTATGACTTCCTAACATGATGATCTCCCGGCATACCAATGCTAACCATTATAAATGGACGCTCTTCTATCTCTATATTTTGATCTTTGGCAAAGCGAAAAGCTAAATCAATCCCCTTTTTAGCAGCTTTTACCACAGATGTGTTTGCTGACACATCTAGAATTTTTGCCCCTGCAAGCGTGTAAATAAAAGACAGCTTTTCGACTTGAACTACGTCTTCATTTCCTGCTCCGCAAATCATTTTAAAGCAATTGCCCGAGAGCAACCAGTCTTTTAAAAGCCCATGTCTGTTATTCATAACCTGTCCTCAATTTGCTTTGCCCTGCTCATGTACTCTCTTCCCTTTGCTAAATACTTGTTAGCCTTGAATTCCAACCAAGTAGATTCAAAAATAAGAGCCATTTTGATTGCTTCTTCTAAGTCTTTGCTAAAAGCTTTTTCTAAATCAATAATAACATTTCTAGTTTCTATGAAATGTAAAAGATTTTCACGATAAAGCTTTTCAATAAAAGGAACACTTTGCTTGTTTATGTTACCACCCATTATCAATTTAGGACTTTTCTCGCCACAAACTTTCAATATATCGTAAACCTTATTTTGCATTTCTTGGGAGTCTACCATTCCTTTTCCGAACCCATAAGACTTAGCTAAATCAGATCTTCCTATAACAACACCATTTAAGTGCTTAAAAGAATCTGACTGCAAAATTCTATCAAGATTTTCGATTGCCATACTGCTTTCTATATTTATATAAAAGTCAATATCTTTTATGCAACATATGCTTTCTGTGAATTTTTGTAGAGCAAATTCTGATTCAATCATTGGGGCAACAATTTTATTTACTTTGATGGAGTTGCAAAAAGAAATATCTGTTTTAGCTTCGCAGCCTCCAATTTTAACGCTGAGCTTTAATTCACAGCTTCTAGAAATATCTCTCATTAAGGCTATATCTTCATATGCTGCACCTTCGTCTTCTGTAGACTGTTTTATTCCCACAACTCCCAGTTCTTTTAATTTTTTTAGCTTAGTTTTTATCTCTTTCAAAATTTATTATCCTATCTTCTTTAGTTTTATTTTTCCTTTATCTGCTATGAAAATTATAAGATCGTAATTTCGTTCATACCAATTACTATTTAAAGGAGTACATGCGTGATTTTTAGGCTTGTTATTTTCATCTAGTATAATAAATTTTTTATCATACCCTCCTTCACGATCTATTCCACAGTATTCAACATAGTCATATTTATTTTCCACCATCCATTGAAATGCGGTTGTTCCTACGCTATATCTGATAGGGTAACAAGGAGCTTCGATATTATTTACGTTTTGTTCAGGAAATAATTTATGCAATATAACATTAGATAAAACTACAGGAATTTGATTCAAAAAATCTTCATAGGTTTTTTCTGGATGAGGTCTCATTTCAAAATGAGGCTTAATTGGTAAAACTAGACATTTTACTTTCTGCCAATCTCTTTTAGATATTAAATCTAAAATTTCAAAGTCATTTATAAAAAGATAATCTACTTCTTCGCATAGACTAACAGCGTTATTTAGAGCAATTATATCGAATTCGCTTCTTTTTTTAATAGGTTTAGCAGAAGGCCCTTTTCCTATAATTATTGCTTTTTTCATCTTAAATTAACCATCTATCTGAATTATTTAGAGTCCACGAAACAACTTCTTCTAGTCTCTCTTCTAGTTTTTTTTCTGGAGCCCAACCCATTGAAGCCATCTTTTCTCCGCAAAGAGCGTATCTTAAATCGTGTCCGGGTCTAGAGGAGTGAAAGTCTACCATTTCATATTTTAATTCTTTCCCCATGATTTCTGCAATTATTTGAGCAAGCTGTAGGTTGTCAACTTCTTTTTCTCCAACTATATTGTATTTTTCTCCTAGTTCATGATTGTTCATTATAAATTTCATAGCAGAGCAAACATCTTCTGTGTTTATATAAAACCTAGATCCAGCTTTTGTTTTTTCAGCATTAGAGTGTATGCTTATCAATTCTCCGTCTCGTACTTTTTTAATAACAAGAGGTATGTATTTTTCAGGATGTTGCCTCACCCCAAAAACATTCATTGTATGTGTTATAACCACTGGTAAATTGTAAGTATTAAAATATGCTAAACACATTTCTTCACCACCTGCTTTTGATGCAGAATATGGATTCCCACTTCTGTATCTATCCCACTCCTTATAGCTAGTTCCAACAGGAGCTGGTCCAAAAACTTCATCTGTAGAAAAATACAAAAACATTTTCAGAGTATCTGAAGCGTACATTCTTGCGTATTCAAGTAAGTTTGTTGTACCTACTACATTATCCATTACAAATTCCATTGGATAATCAATAGACCTATCTACATGAGAACCCGCAGCTAAATGATATATGTATTCCACTTCACCTATTTGATTGGCAATAATTTCGTTTATAGGAGCTTTTAGGTCATGCCATATGAATTCTAGTCTTTCTCCCCATGAAGGATTTTGGTCAATTATTTCTTTTAGTCTATTTAGATTTCCAGAAGTGTCTAGCCTATCCAAAACAACTATTTTGTATTGAGTATCCCTAAGAAGCATGTTGACTACATGATGCCCTACAAACCCAGCTCCTCCGGTTAATAAAATTTTATTCAATTGCCCTCTATTTCTTTTTTAATATTTCTAAAGTAATATTGTTTTGCTAAATTTAAGTTTTTTTTACTAGGAAAATCTCCGCTACAATGAAACCCAAAAGAATCTGACCCATCTGTTGATCCAAGTTCAGGTATTGGCCATTCAGTAGAGAACCTTCTTGCAATGTCTAGTGGAGCCCACTTAAATCCTTGGCTTTCAAGCATGGGTCTCATTGTTAAACATGTAAATACGTCTTCAGGAGGCTTTGCTACATCTTCCCATTTTACAACGAATTTTTTAACTTTTTCTACTATTTTTTTAGACCTCAATGAAAAACCGCCATTCCCTTGAAATAAATTGTCAGATCTTCCAAAGAATTGTTTAGGCCACGGAGCACCTATGTAATCGTATTGTAAAAATTCATCAGTCCAAAGGTGTGGGTTTAAAATATAGCCATCATCTTGGATCATTATCATATAATCTGTTTCAAAGTAATTGCAAATATTTTCAATCAAAAATCTGCTGTACTCTTTATGGTTTGGTATTTTATTTATTTTATAAAAATCTATATTTTCATATGAAATAGATGGCTCTTTCCACGAAACTAGAACAGATTTTTTAGGCTTTACTCCCCTCATGCTATAATTTAAGGCGTGTAAAAACATGTCAGCATCTGCACTGCCATTTACAGCCAAGAAAGTAACATTATCTAATTTAATCATTTTTTCCAGCTATTCAACATATCTGAGCTAGAATGAGTTTTGTCTACACCGCCCACCCCAAACATCATTTTAATTCCAAGTTGATCACAAATGCAATACTCAGGAATATTGTCTTCTTTTCTATCTCCTCCGTTAGCAAATATTTTTGGTCTTACATATTCTAATGCAACACAAACACTCATATCTTTAGGGTCAAAAGCTTCAAATGGGATTACATAATCAACATTAATTATACTTGCAACTATTTCTGATCTAGTTTGCAAATTTTGAAAAGGTTTGCCTTTTTTTTCTGTTAAAAAATTATCTCCATTTACAACTACAATTAACGGACCTCCTAGTTTTGATGCTGCTTGAATATAATCAATGTGACCCGGATGAATCGGGTCAAAGCCACCGGATATTAAAGTGGAGTTACTTAGATCAAGCTCTGCGGCCTCCCACAGATCTATTATTTTTGCCTTGTTCATTTTTTATTACTCTTTTCGTTATAGTGAAACTCTCTATGGCAGTTGCAGCAAAGCAACATGCATTTGTCTAATTCTTCTTTCAACTGTCTCCAAGGGAGATTAAATCCAGAAGATATGTTAAAAGATTTTTTATCTTGTAGAAAATGATGAAACTCAAGAGCGGCTTCGCATTTATTATAGCCACAATTTGAACACTTAGAGCCTAAATACAGAAGAGAGGCGGTTCTATTTCTTCTTCTTACAGAAACTCTTCTTAATTTAGCAGTATTTCTTTGACTTTTGGCTACCGTCTTTTTTATTTCTTCGGAGTTTTTTTTTGTTATATCTTTTATCTGCTGTATGCTCAGTCTTTCTACAAAGTAGAAATCCAATATCTGCTTCGAAGAATATTTAGACATCTCCTTCGTACTTTTCAACTATCTTGGTGACTAATGGGTGCCTCTGTATGTCTATTGGTTTAAGATCAACCCAACCTATGTCATTAATATTTCTAAGAATTTCACTAGCATGAGATAACCCTGACTTTTCTCCGCTAGGCAGATCGTTTTGCGTTATGTCTCCATTTATTATCATCTTGCTACCATCGTCAATTCTTGTTAAAAACATTTTCATTTGTTCAATTGTTGCATTTTGAGCTTCATCCATAAGTATAAAGCAATTACTAAGAGACCTACCTCTCATAAAGGCAATAGGGGTAACTTCTATATAATTTCTATTAGCATACTTTTGATAATTTTGACCGAAAAACATTTCTAAATAGTCATATATGGGTCTAAGATAAGGATCAACTTTTTGCTGCAAATCTCCGGGCAAAAAGCCTAATTTTTCACCTGCAGCAACAGCAGGTCTACATAGTATTAGTTTTTTAACCTTACCTTTAATCAGGTGTTCCGCAGCGGCCCTAACTGCTAAAATTGTGTTGTGCGTAGCGATAAAGTTATTTGTTAAATATAGATGATCTGGGTGATCTATGTATATACATGTGCATTCATCTTTTCCAACATGCTCAACGCTTCTTATATATCTTTTTGTTAGATACTTTGTTCTATTTTTTGCTAATTTTAATTTTCTAGGTAGTCTAAAAACCATATTTTTATCATTCATCTGAACAGTTATTATATAAGTTGGTTTATGTGTGGTTTCTTTTAGATTTATGGAAACTAGTCCACCGAGAGATTCAATCAAGAATTTGAAATTATTTGATAGATTTTCAGAAGATGTGCAAAATCTAGGCATACCAGATAGCTTATCAACAGTTCCATCAGAGTCCATTAGACCTTGTAAAAGACTCACTCTGTTTTCAATAGATGCAAATAAGTATTGATTTGGTATAAACTTATCAACAGACATTTTACCCATTAACCCTAGTTTTCTTAGCTTTTCTAAAATTGTGTTAGTATTACTATGACTTCTGCCGCTACTGATTCTATAATCATAGTTGCTCACACGCTTTAATTCTAGGTTATTAGGAATAGTGTCTTTAATTTCGTTTAATATGAATTCATCACCACTAGAAACCATTACACCCCTTGTTAGGCCACCATCACCTATTAGTATACCTAATAGGTAAGGATCTATCGGTAACTCGTCCTCTTGATTAAATGAAGCAGGTAGACATGTCTCAATGGCAAACCTTCTATCTGCCCTTGTGGTCCTAGACATTATATTTATTATTTCTTTAGTTTCTAGTGTCCTAATGGCTTTTCTTGAGTCTACCAAGTCTTCTACTGTCCAAAGATGGTCTGCTGAACAGTCAACAGTTGATCCGTCAGAAAATGTGACCCTGTAAACATCTATTTCTCCCTGGGGATATACGCCTAGAACGTTTGCTGATTTGCCATCTGGAGTCAAAACTTTGTCTCCAACTGACACAGATCCATTTTTAATTGGGCCATTTGGTGTATATACAATTTCTGAATTTCTTAAGCTTTTCCCGCACCCTGCAGGACCAGTTGCAAAAGTTATTGTATTATTGTAAATGCTTTCCACATAATCTCTTTGACCCTGAGTTTTAGGTTCTATTTTTTTATTAAGCACTTCTTATTCTGCTTTCTATATAATCTAAGGTTATTTGCAGTACTTCAAATGGAAAGTGATCTTTACTCTTTTCTTCAATTATTTTTTTAAGTCTAAAAAGCTCTGTTTTTCCACCTAGTTCAAGGGCATCTTGAAAAGAGTTGTCTTTTGAACTGAATTTTTTACTTTTTCTTCTACTCAATTTTGCTGGATTCTAGATTTTTGAGACTCTAGCCAAATAGGAAAATTGTTTAAGTCCGAAAAATGCAAAACATGAATATCTTTAATCAAATATATTTTATTCATATTCATTTTGGCAAAACCTTCACATATTGATATATGTTCAACATCCTCATCTGTTAAAGATGATTTTGGACAAAATCTTAAGCCATCTATAAATGGCTTTGATTTATAAAAACATAGACCGTTGAAAGTTGAATAAACTTTAATATCATCATGCAAATATTCATATGGGGGGCAGCACCACCAATTATGATGCTTCTTATATCTGGTTGCCCATTTGTCATAAAGCTCCATGTGAGGTCTTTGTATATCAGCATGTAAGCTGTAGCCAGAAGCAATATCGTAGTCTTTTTCAACCGAGTGTTCTATTAATTTTTTTAGGCAGTCGTCTGACCAAGCATAGTCCACATCTGACCATATAATATAGTCAATTTCTGAAATATTTTTACAATTTTCTATACATTTATTTCTAGCAGTAGAAATGTTTTTTATTCTTTCATTTGAAATCTCACTGCCAAATTTTTTTGTATTCAATTTTTCAGAAGTTATTGTTTTATCTATTATTTTATTAGAAAATTTAAAATTATTAAGAATTTCTACAGTTGAATCATTTGAATCATTTTCATGAATAGAAATATAAAAATCATAGCTATCACTTAGATTCTCAATGCTAGAATTAAGTTGAGATAAAAAATATTCTAATATTGGGGCACAATCTCTTAATATACAGCAAAAAAGAATTTTCTTATTCACATTGTCTCCTTATGTGTGGTAGTATTTTTATTTCATTTTGTACAAAATGCGAAAGATTTGGGTAAATCATCTTTAAGTTAGACTCATTGCCATTTTCAATCTCTGAAACCTGATGATTCATAAGCTGTGCAGCTTGTTGATTTGAGCATATGATGGGCATATAATTGGAATCTTGGACTATTCTGTTAAAAAGTCTTGCTTGAACAATCTTTTTGTCAAAATCTAAAACCCCCTGATGGTCTATTTCAAAAGTTATAAGAGATATGCTAGATGCAATTTCATTATTGTAAAAAGCTTCAGTAGATAGGCAGCCATTTTTCAAAAACAATTCTTCTCCAGATTTAATAAATAAAATCCAATCTGACTCAATATTGTCATCTTTTGCAATTTTTTCAAAATCTATTTCATCAGTCTGAATTAATTTACAATCTTTTATATCTATGTTATCTTGATTACAAACAGAATAATAGTGATCGAAATTGCTAACAACAGAATTAAAACTTTTATCAAATTCGCTTTGACCTTGATTGTCATTTGAAACTATGCAAACACCAATACTCGGCTTCTTCCAAGTTTCTCTGCCTTTTAGCTTCACATTCATGATTTCGGCTTCCCACTTTTTAGCGGTCAAATCCCAATTGTAGTAATTGATGGCACAATTCCTAGCCTCTTGTGATAGCCTCATTCTTAGGGAGGGGTTAGATATAACATTTTTCATTGTGTTCGCAAGATCATTTATATCAAAAATTGCTCTATTCTGCATTGTTTCACACTCTGTGTACATTGTTTTAACCTTTATGGGTATTCCTCCGCCGTTTCTGTTTTTTTCATATAAAGCAGAGTAATCTGTACACGCTACTGGTATGCCAGCCATTTTTGCTTCATTTACTGGCATACCACATCCTTCGCAAATGCTGGATTGAACATATAGGTCCATTAGGTTGTAAATTTCATTTAGTTTTTCTTCAGAAATTCCATTTGCGCTGTTCGGAGTTGTCAGAGCAGGTTGACCATTTGGCATGTGTGAAGAGTTGCAATTGGGACAAGCCTGCCCGACGAAACCCCATCTTCCCACTCCGTTGTGGCCACAGGCTGAGCACTTCCATGAAAATATAACCCTATTTTCAACACCATATCTATGAATTGATTCAGGTATGTTGAAGCCAACATCTGGTATACCTGTGTGTAGAAGCAACATGCAGTTTGCAGATTCATTTGGATGTTTTTTAAGAAAAACAGAGAAAGACTCTATCAATCTAGTAAAAAGCTTTCTTGGCTGATTTCTCATAACAGTTCCAATTATTCTTATGCTTGGATCAATGTTATATTTTCTTTTTACCTCATCTTTGTTTAGAGGTTTAAATATCTCTGGGTCTGATGCACCCGGACAAACATGAGAAACGTCAATTGGGCTAATTCCGTTAAGCTCAGCAAGTTTAGTTCTTGACTGCTCCTGCATAACTTTTTTTCCAAAGTGAGAATAAGCCATTACACTGTCTGCTTGGCTGTAGCTTTTAAGCCACTCCCACTGTTGTGGATAGCTATCAACGCAAGCCATCCATATTATTGAAAATTTCTTATGCAACTTATTTTCGAATACAAATTTGTCCATCCACCAATCTCTATGTAGAAGTAGTACATCTGGCTGAAAGTCTAAAATCGCTTGATTGAACTTCCACTTTCCAAATTGGTTGTCTTTGTATTCTTGTCTATAGGCTTGTTCTTCTTGCTGATTTTCTGGCATATTATGATAGTATCGCCAAGGTATTGAGGCAGCCTTGGGTTCTATTTTTGCGCTTTGACCGTATGAACCAAGCTCAGCTACTTCTAATTTAGGATTTTTATTCAACCTAGTTAAAACTTCTCTTGTGTATGTAGAGAATCCAGTGTGCAAATAAGAAGCCTCTGACAAAAATAAAACTTTTATTTTTTCTAAATCTTTATTTCTGCCATTCAGAATTCTTCTCTCTAATTCTTGAATGTCATGCTCAGACTTAACAAAATCTGCGCCCATGATTTGAGAGTCTATTCTTGAATCTGTGAATTGATACTTTACTTTTGATTTTAATTTTTTATTTTTTTTAGCCATTACGCAAAAGGATCTTCCTCATCGAATGGATCTGAAGATGAATCAATTGATTGAACTCTCTCTGTCGGCTCTTGTTCAATGTTTTTAGGATTGTAGGGGGTATAATTGTTTGCATTTTTTTCAAACTTAAAAGCAAGTATACTATTGTTTCTCATTTTTACACCGTCTTTATTCGTGTACTCATTGTATTTTAGAGTTCCAAATACTAAGATAGTGTTTTCAGTGTTTCTGAGAAACTCTACTTGCTCTTCTTCTAGGTTCCACATGTCTACATTAAAGTAATGTATATTACCTTTTTTATCAGTGTGATTTAGTGAAAAAGATGTAACAGTAGAGCCGCCAGCTCTCTTAGTTTTTACCCACTTGGGCTTTCCAGCAACTTTCAATGAATTAATTGATTCTGACATATTTTCTCCTTACTTTATTCATTAAGTTCTTTGTACATGTTAAAGATTTTTCTTGCAAAAAAGTCACAAACCCACTCTTCTAACTCTTTTACTCTTGGGCTGTTTCTAGCAACTTTAGGCAATCTATCAATTTTATCACATATTGCTACATGAATTAATTCGTGTAAAACCAATGTATCTAAGCATAGCTGCATACCAAATTCTTTATCAGCATCTTTATCAAAAACTATTGATGCGACCTGCTCTGTTGGATAGCTTTCTATCACTGCTCCAAGAATTAAATCTTCTGGATCACTCTTTGGATCTGTGCTTCTAACTATTTCTGAAACAGCTTTCTTATTAGCAATAATTACCTTTATATCCCACCCACCAAGACCAACCACATCAGCCCAAAATTTTACAGTATTTATAACTTCTTCTTTGTTTAGCATATTGCGTCTACTGAGTCTATTATGGGAGATCCATCATATGAAAGCTTTCCGTTTATTAGCACAACATTTCCAACTTTAAGCTGTTTTGAGCTTTTTTCAAAAACATCAGCAAAAACTATTCCATCTAACATGTATGTTTTATCTGTCATTGATATGAAGGCCATTCTTCTGCCGTTTCTATCTTGTTTTTGAGTAACTCTGCTCAGCACCGCTATTGTTCTAAATCTTTTTCCGGGCATCTCTTTTTTTATATTTATAATGCTGTGAGTTTTATCTTTGTGATCATAAATGTCAACTTCACAATACTTTATAGGTATACCCAAAAACATAAGCTCTTTTGCAGCTAACATGTGCTCTTTTTCTGAGCCACTGTTAATACGATCATTTTCTTCGTATGTCTCTAATATTTTCTCAGATCTTTTATGAGATATAATTTTATCCTCAATACCTCTTTTTTGTATGTAATCTTTGAATTTAACATATGCATCATCTATGTTTTTTGCAATTGGTATTTCAACTATTTTAGTTGACCTAGCGGTTGATGCATCGTAGTGGCCAGCTTTTATAACTATTGAGCTTAAAATAGCTCTCTCCTTTTTAGTTAAAGCTTTCATTAGATTTAAAAATGAAAATATTTTCATTCTATCTACATTAAGAAAGTCTAATGCGCCAGAAAAGCATAAAGCCTCTGAGACATCTTTCTTCAAAGAAGACACTGCTAATATATATTCAGTTGCAGTATCGCAGTTTTTGGCAATCTCTTTAATGTCTCTTATGGAAGACTTCCCAACCTTTTTTATACTGTTAAGTCCAAAGTATATCTTATTCTTTGATATGCTAAAATCATCTTCAGAAAATAGCATCGAAGGTGGCAAAATTTCTACGGATCGAAGGTTAGCATCATAGAATATTTCAGCAATTTCTTCCTGTGGCTTTTGCTCATTGTCTGCCATTTGCAACATGGAGCAATAAAATTCTAGTGGATGATACAGCTTTGCATAAGCGGTAGTGTACGCCATCATTCCATATGTTAGAGCATGAGATTTGTTAAAACTGTACTCTGCGCCCTTTTCAATCCAGCTCCAAAGCTCATCTGCTAAAACTGAATTATCATATTTTTCTGTGCAAGCGTCTATGAATTTATCTTTGAATGTTGCCATTAGTTCTGGTATCTTTTTACCAACAGCTTTTCTTAAGCTGTCAGCTTCTCTGAGATCAAACCCTCCGAACTTTTTAGCAACTTCAAGCATCTGCTCTTGGTATAGCATGATTCCATATGTGGATTTAAATATAGGCTCAAGATCTTCATGTATGCAGTCCCAAGATCCTCTTTTTCTGTTTTCTATATATTTTGATGCAAGACCAGTCTCAAGAACCGCTGGTCTAATTAGAGATATTAGCGCAGCTAAGTCCTCTATGTTTTTAGGCTTAACTCTTCTAGACCAAGCTTCTCCAAGCTTTGACTCTAGCTGAAACACACCCTTATTATTGCCTCTGCTAATTAAATTAAACACATCTTCATCGTCAAACGAGCTAACCTTATCCATGAAATTTGGCATCGTCCGAGATACAACAGAGAGAGTTTTAAGACCTAGCACATCTAGTTTCATATACCCAAGTCTCTCGATGTCATACATATCGAAACCTGTAAGCAGGGTTTTCTTATTTGCGTCCCAAGAGCAGGGAATTTTGCCAAAAACGCTTTGATCAGAAATTAAAATCGCGCACGCATGTGTTGACCTATTTCTATTAACTCCCTCTAGTCTACGAGCAACTTTAAATGTTTTTTGCAGCTTTCTTTTTCTATCGTTTATCTTTTTTTGTAGCTCTGATTTTTCAAAGTCAGACTTTTCATTAATAATTTGTTCAGACCACTCTTCAACATCTTTATCAATGCCAAGTTGCGCTTTTTGCAAAACTTCTGAACTTTCAATGGCATCGGTTAGTCCATTGTTCTTGGCTTTTACATTTTTAGTTAAGTTGTTTAAATATTCATGAGAGAGACCTATGACCTTGCCTACATCTTTTATAACAGATTTAGTTGTCATAGTTGTTATCGTCATCATGGGGAAAACTCTATCTTTGCCAAACTCTTGCTTCAGATAGTTTACAACATCTTCCCTCTTATCAATTTGTATATCTAGGTCAATATCCGGCATTGACCCTTTTCTTCCTATGTTGTAAAATCTTTCCCAAATTAGACCATTTTTGACTGGATCTGCAAACCTAGTAACTTTTAGTAAGTACAATATTAATGAACCAGCACAAGACCCTCTTCCATAGCCTCTAGATATATTGTTTTCATCACAGAATTTACAGACATCATAGACGATCATAAAATAGTGCTGCAATTCAGCTTCTTCAATCTCTGATAGCTCTTTTTCTATTCTATCTCTGTACTCCTGAGTGTTGGGTATCTTTAAATCAACCCAGCCCTTTCTGGCCATCTTCTTAAGCTCTTCCATGCAGTCTTTGTCTGACATTCCCTTATATTTAGGCATTTTTAAAGACATGTCAAAATCTATATCAACCATATCTGCTATTTCTTGAGACATTGAAACTTCTTCTTCTGAAAACTTCTCCAACATCTCTTCTTCTGATCTTATGTAATAATCGAAGCCATTAAAAACTAACCTACCTTTTGTAATCCCGGCAGAATGATCTACTACAGGGGTTTCAAGAGTAGCCTTAGCCTCAATTGCTTTTAAAACCTCGTGAGGAAAACAGTCATCTTTATAAATATAGTGACCATCGTTTGTTGCAACAGACCTAAGACCAAGCTCCTGCGCAACCTGCCTACAGTTTTCTAATATAAGTTCTTGCTCTGGAATATATATGTTATTATCATCATTGACTCTTTGTAGTTCTACAAATAGGTTGTCTGCTCCAAAAATAGATTTTAATCTTTTAACAACATCTTTACCTTGCTCATATCCTTCGTTTACAAAAGCCTTATTAGAAGGAGAAGACATGCAGCCAGTTAATATTATTAATCCTTCATTAAATTTCTCAAGCTCTTTCCAAGAGATTCTTGGTCTGTAGAAAAAGCCGCCACCTTTGTCAACTGGCACATTTGACCAAGTAATCATTTTGTAAAGGTTCTCTAAGCCTGCATTGTTTTTAGCTAATACAGTTAGGTGATTTGACTTTCTTTGCCTCTCTTCGTGAGAGTGTGTAAAGTAAGCCTCGATACCCGGAATAAACTTTATTCCATGCTTTTGACACTCTCTATAAGCTTGAATATGGCCATAGACATTTCCGTGATCTGTTAGAGAGTAGGCTCTGTGGCCCAGGTCTTTAGCCCTCTTTACAGCGTCTTCAATCTTAGCAGTAGAATCTAGTAAGCTAAAGTGACTATGGTTATGCAAGCTAACATAATTAGAATTTTTACTCATTTACTTCCGATCATTTTTATTGAACATTGCCTTCGTCGTCTGTTTGTACACCCAAATCTTTCAGAGATGTTAAAAAATCTATTGAACCACCTGCGTCTCTGTATTCTCTAAATTTTTTATGAACAACCTGACACAAGTCCCAATTACAAAGATATTTGCAAACATGAGTTGGAGAGCAAGACCCATCTTGCTTATCAGCTATTCTAACAGGGTCTTCGTCATTTTTTATAGAATTCCAAACATAGCATATTCTATCTTTTATCTTTTTATCTGTGAATTCATCAAAAGGCGGCGTTATTTGCCTTTTCTTTTCATGTAGATAAAATATTGTAACTAAGTGATTTTTCTTCTCTGGATACAGCAACTTTGCTGCCAAGTAATATAGCATTAACTGAGCATCTTTTTCTGCTGCACTTGGAGACATTTTATGTCTACCTGTTTTGTAGTCAACTACTTCAACGGTTTCATCATCAACTTCTAGAACTAGGTCTATAAATCCCTTTATAGAGTATTTTTCTTTATCTATTTCTATA
>Ga0070746_10000058_pt1 | contig 50481 bp, 72 predicted proteins | sample VirMetDEL_Mar_21_FD_77016 | JGI IMG/M metagenome (GOLD analysis project Ga0070746, IMG submission 77016) | Aqueous microbial communities from the Delaware River and Bay under freshwater to marine salinity gradient to study organic matter... | ecosystem: Environmental > Aquatic > Marine >...
ATCTTCTTCATCATAGATGTCATCATCATATTCAGATACACTCATTTTTAATATCCTCCCATGTTTTTCCAGAGTCTACCATACTCTGCTCTCGTGCTTCCAGTTCGGACTCGGTGACGCAAATCTCTCTCTTATCTATACTCTCTTGTTTTCTAGCGTCAATCTTATCCTGACGCGCAATCATATCAGAAAAGATCTTTAGTTTTTCTTTCTCTGTTAGTTGCTTGCCATCTAGATACTCTCCCGCAAAGTTAAATACCATTTGTATTTCTCCTTACTACCCTATATGGCTAGGGCGTTGCCTCTCCACGATACCGTGGAATCTTGTCTTAGCAATGAAACCCTCATTGCCTTTGATCGGAATGTTCACCCAGTATTCATACCTAGGCTCAATTATATAGTCAGGTCTGTAATCTTGGCACAAATTAATCCAATCATTACTATTCTCTGGACATTTATCATTATCTTTAGGCGGTAACTGTGAGTTGGTTAGATTAAATATCACAAACTCCCTCTCATTAGACTCCGCCATCGCTATCAATCTGATCCATTCGTCCTCACCGGAAGACCATCCGCTAACCAAGTGATAGCCCCAATCATCCTCCCATCTTCTACCCAATAAAGCATTGTTTTTATTTAGGTTTAGCAACTGTGTTTGCCTGCTCTCACTACCATGAAACCTTAACTTACAATCCAAAAGGTTCCTAGATAGCCAAAGAATAGCGCTGTAATTAAGCAGGAGTCGGAAAGATATACGGTGATTTGTTAGTGTTTCTACGTACCCGCTATCAACTACAGCACCATACTCCTTCAGATACAGTACATTCTCAGACTTAGAGAATGCGTAAGCATAACTGACAAGAACATCTAATCTTCTGAGCAATTCATGAGAATATTTCTCATTATCATACGCTACTTGTCGGGGCCAGTGCTTTCTATGTCTCATCTTCAGACTCAAATTCTTTTAAATACTCTTCCCATACAATACTTGGTTGATGTAGACAGCAGAATATAAACTCTTTAAAAAAAGAAATACCCTCCGTTTCTAAAACATCAGTAACTTCTTCTTCCGCTACATCTAACCCTAACATTAAAGCGCTCAACTCTCTTTTTGTATAGGTTCCAATTAACAATTTTACTATCTCTTTTCTAGTCACTTTACTTTTCTCCTATGTCTCATATCTTGTACCATTCGGGTCTTATTGCGGGCCATTTCCATTGAGCCATATAAGCTTTTGCACCACAATAGTAGTTACGATACGCTTTTGTAGTGCTTTTATCCTTGTATTCGTCTGGCATACACTGAGGTGGGGGTGAAAATCCTGCGTCTAGCATATTATCTGGCACTTTACGCAGTGCATCTAACAATTCTCCTGATTTATGTGGTGGTTTTTTGGTATAACGGCGCAGTTTCTCGTCAAGCAACGCTTCAAAATGAGCAATTAGCCACTCATAATGTTGCTTAGAACTACGCGCCCATACAGTTGAGGGGTGATTGAGGTGTGCAACCTTGTACAATCCGTGATTATCCGCATAATCGTCACCGTCAAGGTGTCTATGTGCGGTGCTCAATATCTGTGCAGTTTCTAACGGCATCTTAACTATATGCTTGTTGCATAACTGAACAGCAGATATCACTGGGTCATCGTCTACATAAAATATATTCATGAGAACAGTACAAGTACCAGTATTGAGCAAGATATCATAAGCGAGTACATAACAAATACATCCATTTTAATCTCCTTGTTTTTATTATTACAGCGTGACGTACAGCGTAGCGCACACGCTAAGAGATATTACTGTGACATTCATCACAACTAATCCAATTGACATATTAAACTCTCCCTTACAGTGATAAATACTCAATAAATTTACCGTCTTTATACTCATGCTCGTATATCTCAGACGGCTTCTTGCTCATCCACTCTACACTAGCCTCAAGATAATCGACTAAACCCCAGTCAACATCCTTTGAGTAGCATTTACGAACACCATCGTAAGCATAATAAAAACGCCCCATATCTCTCTCAACAGTCCACATAGAATGACCTCAGAATATCCCGCACAAGGTCGCAGGGAGCATGAAAAACGTGTTCCCTAGACATATAGCAGGGGTTAGTAGTATGTACCCATAGGGTACGTGGGGTTACAACTAGGGAGCAGTTATTTACAGTCATACTCAGGACTGAGCCGATATGTGCAGGGTATCCCTATACGGCTATCAAATACCCCGAAGTCAGTTCATTTTACCACCGTGACTCAGGGTGGATTCACTGGGGTCAACATCATCCCCTTACCGGAATTACTATCTAAATCTCTGCCTCGCTATCCTAGGCGGGGCACAACCAGACTTGGTTCGTTTAGTCTTAATATTAGACTTAACTCTAGGCGTTTTTTGTGCGGGTATAACTTCAATCCACACGCCTACCTCTTTATCGTAGTACATTTTCCTCCTCTTATGATGTTATCTGTGAGAATCACACTGTTTCCAGTGTGAATCCCGCTGACTATGCCGCTTCTGACCACTCCTCCATCTTGGCAATTTTCTCGATAGTCTGATTGAGTTCGCCAATTGCGTCATATGCTTCCATGACTTGATCTCTCGCTTCATCAGAGTGCTTCTCGATATCTGCCGTGGTTTTCTCGATAAGTTTCTTTAACTGCCAGATACTTAGCGATGATTCCACTTCGAAGTCGTACCATTTGCGGGCATGAAGTGTAACCATATCAAACTCGAACTCAGACTTTTTTGCTTTCTTGAAGCGTAAGTTTTCTTTGTCCCAGTTGACTTGGCATACCTCCGACACGAAGCCTATAAGTTTTTGCTTATTAACTCCGTCGCACTTTGTAATACCCTTCACAAGCATAGATAGGTATGTACTATCGCCATGCTCAGAGTAGTGCCATGCGGACGACACGAACAGTTCTTGCACTTTATCTTGCCACTTAAGTGCTTGATTTACTGCGCGTTTGATTGCCGTGCCGAGGTCTTTTCCATTTTTGATGATTTCCATCGTTGCGGTGCTCCGTTTTTGTTTGAATCACGGAAGTGTGATTCTCACAAATAACATTATTCCCCTTACCATATCAGTCCCATATTTCAGGTTACGGACTAGGCTTGGGAATAGTGCTGATCACTAACTCTGGCCCAAGCCCCGCTAAGTCCCCTACGCTTTCGCGAACATTCCTTAACGGTATAACATCTAGCCTCGTTCGGTCTTATCCTCCCCAGTCCATCACTTTCGTGTTTAGTCCAATTTACTCGTTAGAGTAACTGCGTGGTTATCCTTACATTCTGGATACCTGACGTTCTGGGTGATTAGTGGGTTCAGTCTCACATTGTAGCCTAGGTTTAGCGTTTGTTCCCTATCCCGTAGGAATTATGGGGCGCTACTCGACCGAGGTCGGCAAAGGCATAGCGAATCTGCTAACATTGCCCGTCGCATCATGGGTATGATCATTGTTTTTTTGCTCTGGTGCAGTCCGAGTTTTACACTCTGGCGTTTCTCGGAATCTCTCGTTCACCGTAGACCGCGACACTTTATGCGATCTTGGAAAGGTCTTTCGTTTCCATGCATTTACAATAGCGCACCTTGACCCAAATTGCAAATTGCCTGCCTATATAAGTGCTTTCTAATATACTAACCCTGTAATATAAGCATATTATAATATTCGAAGGTACTCCGAGGGACACGCCCGAGCGATCCAGGTTCAGGAGTCCCGTTCCACCCACCCAATACATATAAATAAAAAAAGGCACTAACACAACATTAAGCCGTTCCCAAGAGTTTATTAAGCTTTAGGTACCCCTACGTATAGGTTATCCTTTGTATATAGATAGGGAGCATGTTTTTAGTGTTCCCTGGAGGTATAGAATTGAAATTGGAGGGGGGTATATCTATTGGTTATTGTCCCCTTATGGAATATTATATTATGTTTACCTATATGGAGTATTGTCATATCTGGCTTAGCGGCAAAATTTTGAAAAGTGCGTTGCGTGTAGGCAGTGTCCGGGGCTAAGAGACCTAGAAATTTTTGATTCCAAATTTTTTTGGGGGTATATTTTCTATAAAAAGTTATTCAAAAGTTATACACAGGGTTATGCACAGGTAAAAAGTAGGTTAAATCTATGATTATAAAGGGTAATCATAAAGTTATCCACAGATAACCCCCTCCCTTATTATAATATATATATATTTATATTACTATATGGACAAAATTGGTAAGGATTTTCTTAGGTGCCTGGCTAATAAATTTGCTAACAGAATAAAAGTGTGCACGTTTACCCCCCCAATATGCTATAATATAAGTAATGAATTTGGGATTGTACCAGCACATCTCTCCCCTCCTTGTTGAGGGTCCCTTCTCCCTTCTGTTGGTACAGTCCCACCTTACGAAGGAGATTAAAATGCGTGGACCAGCAAAAATAGCAGGATCAAAGATGGGCTCTAAGACGGGTTCAAAAACCTGTCCTGTATGTAAAGGAACTGGTAAAGTTTCTGGAAAGACTAAACCGAAGCCAATGTCAACTCCGGCTGTTGGTAGTAGAGGTGGTCCAGGTAAAGGTAGTGCGGGACCAGGTGGTAGAGGTGGTCGAGGAAAAAGTGGTCCAGGCGGTAGAGCTAGCGGACCAAGATCATAATTAAAATTTAACAAAGGATATTTAAAATGGCATATGGTGATCCAGAAGCAGGCAGTAAATCAGCTCCAGGAGCTGGCAAAAGTGGAAAAAATACTGGTGGAAGACGGGGGACTCAAAACTCTAAAGCAGCAGGAAAATCTGTAAGAGGAATGAAAACAGGATCTTCATCTAATAGCGAAAGACCTTCTGCACAAAAGAAGGGCAGCGTAATGCGAGAGGCAACTTGGAATAACATGACCAAGGGTGCTCGTATGCAAAACTACGGCACGACATCATACGCAAAATATAAAGCAGGCAAGAAAGCTTCTAATATTAAAGGAAATTCAAGGTCAAACCTTCAAATGAGGGGCGGAAACGGTGGAGCCAGAGGATAATGGCTGTTAATCCTGTAAAACGTAGGGAAGGCAAGGTAGTACACAACAGTGTGTGGACCACAGCAAACAAGAAGAAAGTAATTGAGATGTTTGCTTGTGGGTCTACCGTTGTTGAAGTATGCAGGTTCCTTGGTGTTCATAAGTCTACGTTCTACCGCTGGCTAAAAGACGAGAGAAAGGGTGATTTTCAGCGCACCATTGAGTTAGGTATACAAGCTTCTGAAGCTTACTGGATACAGATAGGTAGGGATAACCTAGAGAATAAATCATTTAATACATCGCTATATGCATTCATGATGGTTAATAAGTTTAACTATAGATCCACTTATTCTAAGCAGGAAGTAGAAAAGAAAGAAACAAAGACTACAACTGTCGAGGTTAAGAAGGCTGTTGATGTAGAGTCTATAATTGATAAACTAAACGAAAGTATGAAGGAGGGGGAGCCAAAGCTCCTTAATTAATATGCCTAAAGTCGGAACTAAAAAATTTGCTTACACCAAAGCTGGTATGAAGAAAGCTAAACAATACTCTAAATCTTCTGGCAAGAAAGTACAGAAGAAGGCTCCAAAGGGGTACTAAGATGGGTTGGGGAGGAGCAAGCAGCCCAGGCGGTGGTGCTGATTCTAGTCCTGACGCTCCAGGAGGGGGATTAGGTTCTGGAGCATTTGGAGGAGATGGTCCATCTGTTTCTGGTCAATCTAAAAGCTCTCAAGATACCAGCACTGTAGAAGGTTTTAGAGCTGCTCTTGCTAAAGCTTTAGGTCAGGTTACACAAGCGCAAAAAGATACAGCTGTAGAAGCTCAAGAGGAAGCTGCAAATCAAAGAGCTAGAGATGCAGCAGTAGAGGCAAGAGATAAAGCAATAAGAGATGCTGCTGATCTTGGTGAATTGGACCGTGGTATAATGGGTATAGACAATGATGACGATAATGATAGAGGTCTTCTAGGTCCATCAATAGATGATCCTCAAGGAACTCAAGAAGGTCTTGATGCAGAACAAGAAGCAAGGGATGCAATAGGGAGATCTCAAAGATCCGATCAAGAAAAAGCGATGAACGAGGCTGTAGCAATAGGAACGCAGAGAAACATTTCCAGACAAGATCAAGAAAAAGAAATGGATGCAGCTTATTACGATGATCGCACTATTGATCGTCAGAAGCGAGAAAATATGAAGGCTATTCAAGATAGGTTTGGGTTTAGCCCAGGAAACCCACATCTAGATCAAAATCTTGATTCCCCATCAAGAGAGTCTTTAGCAAAAGATCCTAGAATGAGAGATCCAGTTTTTAAAAATTTAGCTTTTGACTTTATTGACAATGTGTTAGATCAGAAAACTAATTCAACATTAGAAACTTTTATGGGCTATATAATGAAAGCTTTTAATCCAGCTTTAGGATTTGGAACAGCTATGAAAGCCATGTTTGAAGCCCTTGGATTTGACACTAATCCAAATCTTGGCCAAAGAGCTATAGCTGCTGCAATAACCGCTTTTGAAGGTGGTATTCCTGGTCAAAGAGGAGCGGGAGGTTTAATGGAAGGAGAGAGGGGTAATTCTTTTGGAGAAAAACAAGCTATGGAAGCGTTAGAAAAAGTAGCTCCTTGGACAAAGGGATTAAATCAAAGACAAATTGAATATTACTTTGCTGATGGAAACGAAGAAGAGCTTGAATGGGTTACAAATCTTTATAATCAGATGAATCCTGAATGATAGAGTTTATAGCTATAGTTTTAGTTGTAAATATTTTTATAATTGGTGTAGTATAATAGGTGTACAACATGGAGAAAAAAATGGTAGGTAATCAAATTAGAGCTATGGATAGAATGTTTGAGCGCATGATGGGTATGACGGGACACCGTTCACCACTTGCAATGGTAGAATCAACAATGGACAGGATGGAGTCGATGCTTAGCTCGATTCCAACCAACAGTGAAGAGTTCACGGTATGGAAGCTAACTCCTACGACGTATAGGACTGAAGTTCAAGAAGATGGTTCCATTCTGTTCAAAGTTGTTGAAGATAAAAAAGATAATGGTTGGTCTGAAGAAGCAAAGGGACCTGACGTAGAGAAAAAGTGAGCCTACCAGAGATAACTAAAGATGCTTTTGCTGATACAAAGAATGCTGAAGCAGCTATCAAATTTGCTCAGTGGGCACAAGGTGCAGAGTACGATCAAGTCGTTGCTGCATATGCTAAGTGTCATAGCGATCCCAATCTTGATGACACTTTTATTCGTACTCTCGGCCAGCTTGACAGGTATTATCTTGGTGTTTTCCTCTGTAACCGTCATGACATGCTTCACCCTTGGATATATGAAAGATGCCGTGAGGTCGAAAATGACAGAGATAGAAGACTCGATCTTTGGGCAAGATTTCATTATAAAAGTACTATAATAACTTTTCTTGGTTGTGTTCAAGAAATATTATGTAATCCAGATATAACAATAGGTCTTTTATCTTTCTCTTCTAAGCAGGCTAAGCCATTTTTGCGGCAAGTTATGCAAGAGTTAGAGGTAAATGAAAAACTTAAAGGGTTATATCCAGATATACTTTACGAAAAACCTAGGCAGCAAGCTCCTAAATGGGCAGAAAACGAAGGTCTTTGTGTAAAAAGAAGCTCAAACCCTAAAGAACAAACGGTAGAAGCTCACGGTTTAGTGGATGGACAACCAACGGGTAGACACTTTTCATTAATTATATACGATGATGTTGTTGTTCAGGAAAGTGTATCAACTCCAGAGCAGATAGCAAAGACAACCACGCAATGGGAGCTATCATTAAACCTTGGGTCTACACACAATCCAAGATATCAGTACGCAGGTACAAGATATTCATACGGTGACACGTATGGAACAATTTTACAACGAGCAGCGGTAAAGCCTCGTATACATCCAGCCACACACAACGGTCAAATGGATGGAGTACCAGTGTTCCTGATGGATGAGCGCTGGGAAGAGATTAAAAAAACAACTTCTACATACACTGTAGCTTGTCAGCAGTTACTAAACCCAATTGCTGGTAGTGATGTAGCGTTTAAATCAGAGTGGTGGAGAGAGTGGGAAATAAGACCGTATACAATGAATGTATATATTCTTGTAGATCCAGCTAGCTCTAAGAAGAAAGGATCCAACAGAACAGCTATGTGCGTTGTTGGTGTTGATTCGTTCTATAATAAATATTTACTCGATGGAGTTTGTCACAGATTAAGTCTTTCAGAGCGTTGGGACTATTTAAAAAAGTTACGATCTAAATGGAAGATGGCCCCAGGAATTAGAGAAGTAAAAGTTGGGTATGAGAGGTATGGGGCTCAATCGGACATAGACCATTTTAAAGAAATGATGCGTATAGAGGGGCAAAGCTTTCCTGTGTATGAATTAAACTGGGTTGGTGGTGGAGGGTCACAATCCAAAAAGGATAGGATACAAAGATTAGAGCCTGATCTAAAAGATGGTTCATTTTTTTGGCCTTACCCAACAGATAAAAAAAGACTTACATCTTTGCAGTTAGACGTAAAAGACAGGAAGCAAGAGTTTCTTATGTCTAGGAAAATAATGCGTAAAGATGAAAGTGACGTTGTTTATGATTTAGCAAAATGGGTAAGAGATAATGAGTACAATCTTTTTCCTACAATTCACCCTGATTTTTTAGACGCACTATCAAGAATATACGATATTGACCCAACACCTCCAGTTATTCGCACCTACAGGAATCTGGAGCCAGAGGCAGAGGCAGCTTACTAATGGCAAGAACAAGGAGAATAGGACGACGAACTTATCAACCTAGGCGTGTAGCTTACAAGATGAGTAATGGCAAAGCTTTCTACGAAAGACAGCCTCGTGATATTCCTTATGGAGTTCTTCCTTATGTTCAGCCTACATACTGGGTTGCTGGATATTGTGTGGATGATTAACTATGAACCATATTAAATATTTATTAGCAACTATAGCTGCATTTACTTTTGTTATGTTTGTTATAATGTTTCCTGTACTATTAAAAGCTCAAGATGAAATGCCTGAAGGTATGTACGAAAAACAAATCAAGATGAGTCTTGGTTGTACTGAAGGATTTATGGCTATGATAGATATTCTTCATGATAACTATCAGGAAGTTCCAGTAGTTATGAGTCATCTAGATATGAACACAACGTTTGTTTTATTCGTTAATGAAAAAAGAACTACATCTACATTAGTTATTACTAAAAATCTTAAACACAAAGAAGAGGCTTGTATTGTTTGGGCGGGTCAATCTAATGGGACATCTTTAAGTATAAACCCTAATCCGATATTTCCAGTAGAAACGTGATGGAAGAGTCTGCAATGGTTGATATGTTGTTTGGGGTATTAAGCATCGGTCTTGCTTTTATACTTCGTAGAGTTTTTTCTTTATTTGATAAGCTTCAAGAAGAAGATAAAATATTGCATAACCGTATTACAGAATTGGGAGCTCAAGCGGTAAGTAGAGCAGAGTTGCATGGAGCAATAGATAGAGTTTTAAATCGTATAGACAAACTAGAAGAAAGGTTAATGAATAAATAATGGCTTCTAGAAAACAAAAACCTATACCAAAAACCACTACAGGAAAAAAGCCTAATTTTAGAAAAACTAAATCAGGCGCTGGAATGACAAAGGCGGGAGTAGCCGCTCATCGCAAAGCAAATCCAGGATCTAAACTTAAGACAGCCGTAACAGGAAGTCCTAAAAAAGGATCTAAAGATGCTAAAAGAAGAAAGTCTTATTGTGCTAGATCAGCTGGACAGTTAAAAAATTCTAGCGCTAAAACAAAAAATGATCCAAACTCAAGAATAAGGCAAGCACGACGAAGGTGGAAATGCTAATGGCTAAGAAAGGATTGTACGCAAACATACACGCAAAACGAAAAAGAATTAAATCTGGCTCTGGTGAGTCTATGAGAAAACCTGGGAGCAAAGGCGCTCCAACTAACAAATCTTTTAAAAGGTCAGCTAAAACTGCTAAGAAAAAATGAAACATTTAAAGGAAAATAATGAATCGTATCTGCAACACTTACGAAAAGCAATGTCTATATCTGGCTTTATGCTGGTTGGGAGCGCTACTGCTTTCATTCACGGCATTGCACCACCTTTGGTAACCAATACAACTAGCAATATACTAAAAAAAATAAATAAAAGATTGGAAGGAAATGAAAAAAATTGATTGTAACTACGAAAGCTCAAGAACAATTAAACAAAGTTTTAAATTCTGGAGAGTGCTTAGAGATAGGATTAAAGGGTGGCGGATGCAATGGCCTAATGATTACCTTGGAGAAAATTCAATTGACAGGTATCACAGAGTTGAGCATTGGAAAGAATACCGTATTCGCAGACAAGACATCGCAGACATACTTACAAGGCGGTAATCTTGATTACGAAGATAAAGGGTTTTCTCAAAAATTTGTGGTTAATCCAAGTGAAAGTACAAGAAGATGCGGATGCGGCGACAGCATTGCTCTTCCACCGTTGTAATAATTTTATAATATTTAGGAGGTAGTTTATGTGGGACAGCGTAAAACGAGGATGGAACCAGTTAGATCGAAAAGTAAAAATAGTAATTGCAGTGATAGCAGTATTCGCTATTTTGTCCGCAATCTTTGGATCGCCATCGCCATCAGTTCCTGTGCAGTAATAACTGGATGTCAAGCTCTAAAGGAGTCAACGATAGTAGCGACAGGAGCGGGAACGGGTGCGGTTGTTGGGACTGTGATCAGTGGGGGTGTCGGTGCGCCGATACTGGGAGCCATGACGGGTGCCTTTGCGACAGATGTAATGACGGAGGTTTTGACAACAGGCCAAGAGCCTCAGACTATTATCAAGGCGCCTGATAACTTTTTTACATTGCTTGGCTCTCTTGCGGAAATGGGAGGTTGGTTACTTATTTTGATAATTGTAATTCCTATGGTATTAGGATGGTTTTTGCCAGGTCCAACAAAATTAAACAGAAAGAAAAATGATTAAAAAGTTTGCATCGTTAATACTGTTTTGTTTTTTTGTAAGCGCAGGATTTGCTACTGTGGTTGCTGATTACAGAAGTACTTTTTTAATAGGCGCATCTCAGTACAGCACTTTGTCTTGGTTGTCAGATGACACAAATAATATCTGGCGAGAGAAGGTAATAGAAAAATTAAAATTAAATGGTGATACCCATGCAGATGTCATGGCTAGAAACCATGATCCAATGTTTAAGGCGGTTGACGGTGTTAATAGAGTTGCTTGGCGTGATCGTCTTAATAAGTTGCGTGATAAAAATTTGGCTCCTGTAATGTGGCTAATATCTGATGATAGTCCTAAAGTATACAAACAGGGATTACAGAATCAAATAGATTACCAAAATCAAGTAGTAGACGCAGTAGACGATTTAGTTAGTCACTACGTTGTATGTCTTGAATGCGATGAGTATTACTCAGCACAAGAGGTAAGCGTTCTTATACAGAACCTTAGAAAGAAAGGCGTTAATAAACCTATTGGAGTTCACTTAACACCAGGAGTAAAACCTGAATACTACAAAGATGCAGACGTTATATATTTGCAAACTGGTTTTAATCTAAGTGAGTCACAGTTCAGGAAAAGTATTGAAGAAGCACTTAGGATTGGTAAGCCCGTTGTCGTATCTGAGTACGACCTCAACGGAACAAGCGCATTGGCAAAAAAATATGGAGACATTGCTTGCTCGTACAAGGGAGTTGTGGGAACTGGAAACGGCAGGGGATCAGCAACATGCAAAACAATGCAATGGGATCAAGGACAAACAACAAAGTCTGAATGGGACAGATGGGAAGACTTTGTAAAGAAAAACGATGAAGAGTTATATGTATTCGCGCTAGCTTTAGTTACTATTAGTGCGGCTAATATTATTAACCTGCCATTTATGGCTACTTTTAACTACGCCTCAGAAAACTACTATGAGTTAATGCTTCTTAAGCCTGTTACAGAAACTATAGATGCAGGTATAACTATACGAGATGATGGAAAAGTAATGGCATTTGGTAACTGGAGATTTAAATAAATGGCAGATCTAACATTAAGAGAAACAAAAGGCAGTCCTCTTACGTTTGAAGAGATGGACAATAACCTTAGTAATCTTAACAATGCTAAATTAGAGCTTATAAATAATCTTAATGTAGCAAGTTCAATGGATATTAATTCCGACTTTATTGCTATTTATGATGCAACTACTGGCGATAATAGAAAAATACTAGCTAATGCTACATCTTTTTCAAATAGAACATTAGTGATTAAAGTTATTGCTGACGGACTTCCTACTTATGTAGGAGACGGAATTGCTAGGATTGTTATACCATCTACATTTGACGGGCTTAGGCTTAATACTGTTGGTGGGCATGTATATACAGCTGCAGCAGGATCAACAACAAACATTCAAGTGCATAATCAAACCAAAGGTGTTGACATGTTAACTACTTTGTTAACTATTGACGCTGGAGAAAACGATAGTAAAGATGCGGTAGCGCCTCCGGTTATCGGAACAAACAGTTTAGTTGATGAGTTTGATGTAATAAGATTTGACATAGATCAAATAGGCTCTGGAACTGCAGCTCTTGGATTAGAACTTAGACTAGAGTTTAACGCTTGAATTCATTTAAAGGTTATCCGCCTTCTGTTCAAGTCTTACAGCCAATTCCAGATATATTTGTTGCTGTAAATTCAGATAAAGAAGAGATAAGAAATAATATAAAAAACAGTGTTTCTCTTGGATTGCCACAGGTAAAGCCATTTGAAACGCAGTGGGGCAAAGAAATATGCCTTGTTACTGGTGGTCCATCACTTAAAGATACATTTGATATAGTAAGGGAAAGATACGAAGATGGCGTTCCAATTGTAACAGTAAATGGAACTTATCAATATTGTCTAGATAATGGAATTATTCCTAATGCTTTTATAATGCTAGACAGCAGAGAGTTTAACAAAAGATTTATTGAAACTCCAGTAGATACATGTAAATACTTAATGGCATCTCAATGTCATCCAGAGGTATTTAAAATGCTTTCAGGCCTCAATGTTTGGTTGTGGCATTGTGATACTCAAGAAGAAAACATAGACGTTCTTAAGGATCAATACGGAAAAGCATATGAAGACTTCTTCCCTATTATGGGTGGCTCTACAGTAACACTTAGAGCGTTGCATTTGTTAAGAATTTTAGGCTTTCATAAGTTTGAAATTTTTGGTTTTGATAGCTGCATTATGGATCATCACCACGCATATGAGCAGCCAGAAAATGATAAGGAAGAAGAGATAGATTTGGTTGTAGGTGGGAAGCAATTTAGATGCACTGTAGCCCATTATCATCAGGCAAAGGAGTTTGTTCAGTTAATAAGCGTTACAGGCTCAAGCTATGATCTTATTGTTCATGGCGAAGGACTTATATCACACATCATTAAGAATCCAGAATCGTTAAAGGAGGCGGCTTAAATGGCGGCTACAGCATGGAGTTTTTTCAATAGTTTTAGGGAGTACCTTGGTAATGGTCAGTTTGACCTTGACGGTACTAGCGTTAAATTTTATATGGCCTTGCATACAAGCGCCGCAAGCGCAAACGTAAATAACGTTGCACTGTCTACTCAAGCCTCTCTTGGCAATGAAGTAGCTAACGGTAATGGGTATGCTACTGGAGGTAAATCAGTTTCTTCCAGAACATGGGCATCAGCGGCAACAAACAAGTATCGATTTGACTCAACGGCTTGCGTATGGACCGCTACTGGTGGCGATGTATCTAATGTTAAATACGCTGTTATTTATCAGTCAGGCGGAAAACTAGTTTGTTTTTCTCGCTTAACATCAAGCCAGTTTACATTAGCGCAAAACAACACACTTACCGTAACGCCTAGCGCTACTGGTATTTTTGAACTTACGTAGGGGGAACTATGGCACTAGAAAGCGCAAGTTGGGTAACTCAATTAGTAAACACAAACCCTACAGTTTCAGACCCTGTAGCAGAAGGCGATGACCATCTTAGAATGTTAAAAGTTGTTCTTAAGAATAGTTTTCCATCGTCATCTACTGCGGCTATCGTACCTAATATGTCTGGTCAGTCTGGAAAATATTTAACCACAGATGGCACTGATGCTTCTTGGGGAACCGTAACAGCGGCATCTCCTGGTTTTGCAGTTGCTATGGCTATTGCGTTATAGGAGAGCATAATGGCACAAGATTTTGAACGAGCGGCGGCATCAGCGGTAGGAACGGGAGAGACAACTCTTCTTACTAGTAACTCTGATGACGCATTAATTGGTATTAGAGTAACTAACATCCTTACAGCCGCTGTAACTTGCGATTGTTACATTGATAAGACAGGCTCTGGTACTGACTACCACATTTGCAAAAGCCTAACCATTCCACCTAGTTCTTCTGTAGAACTTATTCAGGGTGGCGCAAAGGTTGTAATGCAAAACACAGATGTCCTTCATATTAAATCTAACACAGGATCTGCTTTAGATGTGTGGGTTTCATATGTAGATAGCATTTCTACGTAAGGAGGAATCATGGCTGAAGTAGTTAATGGAAATCAATACATAGGTCAAGCGCCCGCAAAAGACGGGTTCTTTATTCATCAGGAAACCATTGATGGAGATCATACCATTGAATCAGCAGTTCTTGCAGGGCCAGTAACTATGACAGGTACAATCATTGTTACTGGTACATTGGTGATCGTATGAGCACTATAAATGTAAACAGCATCTCTCCCGAAAGCGGAACGGATTTAACTATTGGTGATTCTGGAGATACGGTAAGTATTTCGGCTACCACTGTTGGTGTTCGTTCATCAGGCACAAGTACACCTACTTATGATTACAACACGCTAGGCGAAGGGCTTTGGTTAAGATACTGGGATAATTCTCCAATACGCACAGCAGATATTGTGGCTATTGGCAATACACCCGCTGGCGCTACTCAGGCTATGCGTTTTCTCACCAATACTGGCGGTTCTCCCGGAACTGCTGTTGAGCGTATGAGTATCGACCCTAGCGGTAACTTAAAATTCAACTCAGGCTACGGCTCTACTGTTACGGCATTTGGTGTTCGGGCTTGGGTTAACTTTGACGGCACTGGAACTTTATCAGTCAAGGCATCTGGAAATGTAAGCAGTGTCACAGATAACACAACTGGTGATTACACCGTAAATTTAACAACAGCAATGCCTGACATTGATTATGCAATTTCAGTTAATGTTCGATATGACGATACTGGTTACGGTGGTTGGGGTACTGTAGGTTGGGTAAATACTGCTTCCGCTTTTCGCATTAGAACAGGCGCATACCCCGGATCAAATATTTACGATATGCAAGATGTCTGGGCAATGGTGGTGAGATAACAATGAAAAGAATAATTTATCCAACAGATGACGGCGGTGTGGCAGTAATCATTCCCGCACCTGAGTTTTTAGAAACCCACACGATTGAAGAACTAGCCGCTAAAGATGTGCCAAGCGGTAAGGATTATCAAATTATTAATGAGTCTGAAGTCCCATCTGATCGTACATTTCGCAACGCATGGGAGTACGCCGAATGATTGTTATTAACATTGAAAAAGCAAAAGGCATTGCTCACGAAATACGCAGAACTAAACGTGCTGAAGAGTTTGCACCATACGATGAAGTCATTATGAAGCAGATTCCTGACGCTAACGCAACAGAAGCAGAGGCATCAAGGCAAGCCATTAGAGACAAGTACGCAACCATTCAAACAAACATTGATTCGATTGCAGACGTTGAATCTCTTGCAACATTGGTGGGTGAATTATGAGCAGTGAGATTAAAGCAAACAAGATAAGCCCTGCCACAGGTACTGGTTTCACATTTGGTGATTCGGGGGATACGTTTACAGTGCCATCAGGTGTGACCCTGACAAATTCAGGAACTGCTTCGGGTTTTGGAGTTTCAAATGTAATAACAGCAGTCCATCGAACATCAAGCCAATCTATTACGAAAAATGTAATAACAAAACTTCAATTTAACGGCGAAGATGTTGATCCAGAAGGTTGGTTCGACTCATCGACAAATTATCGTTTTCAACCAGACGAATCAGGAACCTATTTAGTGTTGGCTGAAGGTAAGGTAACAGGAACGTCAAGCGAGGACGTGATGGATATGTACCTTTATAAAAATGGTGCTGAAGTTTACAACACTGAAGGCGACATAGTTTCACCAGGAAGTAACTATCCTCAAGTATCGATGAGCGCGTACGCAACTCTTAATGGATCATCGGATTATTTAGAAGTGTATATACGTTCCGGCGCTAATGGAACGCTTGTCGCTAACTATTCATCGTTCAACGGAACATCAAATAAAAACTGTCGAGCCATATTTGTGAGGATGACATGATTACTTCAGACGGATTAGAAAAATTAGGCTTTACGCCAAACGTTGATTTTGTTCTGCAAGATGATGGTGACGGCGTCTATATCAAAGAATGGAACAGTGGATCGACACAACCAACCGAAGCAGAAATTGAAACAGCGAACGCTGAGTGGCAAGCCGAATACGATTCACAAGCATACGCAAGAGCAAGAGCCGAAGCATATCCGTCTTGGCAAACACAAATGGACATGATGTACCACGATCAAACAGAAGGCTCACGCACTTGGTTAGATGCTGTCGAAGCCGTTAAGGAGGCATATCCAAAATGAGCGAAGTCAAAACTAATAAAATAAGTCCTCGTTCTGGAACTGCATTTACATTAGGCGATTCAGGAGATACTTTTTCAATTCCTAGTGGTGGTGAAATTGATATTGCTTCTGGCGCTACTCTTGATATTAACGGCACTGTTGATTTTGCGGGAGCAACAGTAAGCAATTTGAGTGCAGGAAAGATTGGTCAAGTTCTTTTTGGAACGAAAACTGGTAGCAACACAGTAACAACAGCCGCTTATGTAGACACTGGCTTGAACGTAACTATAACTCCGTCAGCAACATCCTCAAAAATTATTTTGATGTTAAATGGCCCAGATTGGGATTCAGCGGGAGACGGGAGTCGGGGTCTGGTACAAAAATTTTACAAAAATGTGGGCGGGGCGGGGGATGCCGCAATCGACGCAAGCTTGACCGAATACCGATGGCCTTATTTTTCAATTATTCCGTATTGCAGAACTTACATTGACTCACCTTCAACAACGTCAGCAATCGAATATTCTCTTTATGTACAAGCGGTTACTAACACGGTCTACTATTTTCGAGATGGAAGAACTTATCAATTGATAGCGATGGAGGTCTTGGCATGATTGACCAACTTCAAATTATTCAGGCATTAAGACCATCCGCTGATTATTGCATTGATGGAGAGATTACAGAGTCTAGAATCTCTACTTGTATAAGGTATGTAGTAAGCGTTGACGATCAAGGCGCGGCAGTTTTTGGCGACCCCGGTGATGCAGTAACGTGGGATCAATTCGATGCAAAACGAAGTGAACTACAAGCCAAATACGACTCAACGCAATACCAACGTGATCGACAAGCGGAGTACCCATCTGTTGACGAACTAATCGTTGCTCTATGGGAAGGCGTGGTCGAAGAACGCATGGCATCTGTCACTGCGTTGGAAGCAAATCGTCAGGCGGTTAAAACAAAATATCCTAAACCATAAAAATGTCTGAAGAAAAAGCAATTCAACTTTCGGATCGAACGGGAGTTTCGTTGCCGCTTCGTAATTTAATTGGTTTAGCGTCTGCTGTTGCAATTGGGACATGGGCTTGGTTTGGCACTATGGAACGCCTCAATCAACATGATATGCGCCTTACCTTAATGAGAGCGGAGGTTGATTCTAACAGCCAGTTCTCAGAGCAGTTACAAAGAGGGGAGATCAGCACGGCCTCATCCCAAGAAATGTTTTTATTATTAGAGCATACAGCAGGGCAACTCAATGCTTTAGAAAAAGAAATTTCTGAAGATAAAGCGGCGTCAATTAACAAGCAACAAGAACTAACGTTAAACTTTTTATCAGGTCGAGTTGATTCTTTAGAAGGAAAACTTGAAGCGTTGCGCGATAATTACGCGGAGATGAAAGCAAATGGAAATGGGGCGCACTGAATGGAAACACTTTTTGTTTTACTTCTATATATAAATGGCGAAATTAAAGAACACATGGCATTTTGGGAAGACCCAGTAACTAGCGAGTGGGTAGAGATGGGTATGCCTGGATGTCTTGCAATGAAAAGAACTTTAAAAAGACAGGGATGGCATGATACCAAAGGTGGTAGGTATGCTTGCGAAAAAAGAGTTGTTGAAACAAGGATTAACTGGGAAGATAAAAAAGTAATTGCGAGAATAGTTGAATGACAAATCCTTGGGCTTCTTGGGCTTCTAATCCAGATAATTGGAATGCAACTACTTATAATTGGGAAGACTACTATCTTACCCCTAGTACATATAGTGCAAGCCTAACTGGATATGCTCCAGATAATCCTAACAATCATATAGTTTATCCAAACAGTGTAAACCTAACTCTTAATGGTATTTCTCCTGATTTAGGTATAAGTTTTTCGCCAAGCATAGGAGCGGGATCTTTATCTATTACTGGTTATGTACCAATATATGCTAAAGGAGTTTTTAAAAATATTCCTGCTGCTTCATTGTCAATGGATTTAATCAAGTGGTACACCATATCAACCACTTGGGCAACAGATCCAAATACTTGGAGTGCTTATGGTAGAGCGCCAATTGTAGGGCAGACTCATTCTTATGATCCTGTTAGCGGAATACTTACAATAGATGGTAAATCTCCTAGCTCAGTCTGGAAAGACCCAACATGGAAACCTACAATATGGGTGATATAAAAACAAAAGAAACTACTTGGAGTTGGATGGATGAGTGCTACAAGGCTGATCCTTCTCTTAAGTATCCAACACCAACATATATATTCGACAATGGAAACAGAGTTTTCTATACCGAAACCGCTGTAAAAAAGAAACAAAAGAAGGGAAAAAAGTAATGGATTTAGATGTTGCAAAGTCAAACGTATACTCTTTAAATGACAATATGTTGGCTAGGAATATTGCAGAAAAATTAGAAGAAAAGTATCCTGGGTGGTTATGGGCTGTGCATGTAATGGACGGAGTTGTTTCTGTAAAGTCAATGCGTCTTTCTGGTAACTGGGGATTTGTTCTTCATACTGATAAAATAGACAACGATTATAAAATGGTTGTTATGGCTGGCGGAGAAATACTAGAAAGGTTTAGGCAGAAGAGGGGTCAGTTTGATGACACACTGTACCATGACCTATCAATAGATTCCAAAGGCAAACTTAATGGGGATTACTCTAGATGAGCCGAATTAGACCGCAGCCTCCTACGGAGGGTTCAGAAAATATATCTGTTGAACAGATGGAGGATACTCCTTATATAGAAGATTTTTGGCTGCGTATTGCTCGTGAAGCTTATGAAGAGTCTAGTGATTGGATTGATACCAATCTTAGAGATCAGTGGGAAAAAAGCATTTCTTTGTTCAACAGCAAACATCCCCCTGGTTCTAAGTATAACACTGGAGCGTATGATAAAAGATCTAGGTTTTTTAGACCAAAGACCAGAACTGCTGTAAGAAACCTTCAGTCTGCTATGGCTGTTGCTTTTTTTACAAACGAGGATGTTGTAAGTGTTCAGCCTAGAAATCCTAACGATCCAGATCAGGTTGCAGCTGCAGCAGTATCTCAATCTATCATGCAGTACAGGCTTACAAACACTCTTCCTTGGTTCCAGACAATGTCTGCAGCCTTGCAAGATGCAGCTGTACAGGGCATATGTGTAAGCCATCAGTATTGGGAATATGAAGAGAAAGAAGAGTCTTATTTAAATGTAGATAGCCAGAACAGACCCGTTATGGATGCTGATGGTAATCCCGTTGTAACTAAACAGAAGACATCTATTAAAGATAAACCTATTATAGATCTTATTTCTCCAGAAAATATTAGAATTGATCCTGCTGCTGACTGGCATGATCCTATGGAAAGCAGTCCTTACATCATTCATCTTATGCCTATGTACGTTCAAGATGTTAGACAAAAAATGATAGATGGAGAGTGGTTAGATATTCCTATCGGTGAGCTTCTAGCTTCTGATACAAATGAAGATGATGATACCACCCGAATGATTAGGGATGAGCCAAGAGAGGATAGATTAGATAACGATGCTGGTTATGGTGATATTGATTCTTACAGGATTGTCTGGATACATAAAAACATTGTTCGCAGAGAAGGAATGGATTGGTGCTACTATACAGTAGGAACTGATGCAATGCTTACGGATCCAAAACCTCTTCTAGAAGAGTATCCTTGGTTAAGGAATGGTGAGCGTCCCTATGTGATGGGTTACACCAATGTAGAATCTCATAGACTTTATCCAGCAGGAACAGTAGAGCTAACTCAAGAATTGCAGGCCGCTGCTAACGACATATGGAACCAAAGGTTTGACAATGTTCGTTTAGCAATGAACAAACGTTACCATATTCGCAGAGATAGAAACATTGACTTAGATGCTTTGTTTAGATCTGTCCCTGGTGGCGCAGTAGAGATGGATGATCCAGATAACGATGTACGTGTTATTGATACTAGAGATGTTACAGGTTCAGCTTATGCAGAACAGGATAGAATCAATATGGACTTTGACGAGTTGCAGGGTAACTTCTCAACGTCTACGGTACAGGGTGCTAGATCTTTAAATGAAACTGTTGGTGGTATGTCTCTTATGGCAAGCAACAGTGGAACAGTTACAGAGTATGTTCTTAGAACCTTTTCTGAAACTTGGGTAGAGCGTGTACTTAAACAGCTTATGCGTCTTGAGCAGTACTACGAAACAGATGAAATTATTCTTGAATTAGCAAGCGATGCAGCAATTCAAGTTAATGAGCAATACCAAGGCGTTATAAACGATCTGTTAAAGTACGAGGTTCTGTTAAAGGTTAACGTTGGAATTAGCGCTACAGATCCATTACGCAAAGTTCAAAACCTTATATCTGGAATACAGATGCTTGGAGGTCTTCCAGGTTTTGCAGAAAGTTTAAATGTTCAGGAGATTGTAAAGGAAGTGTTTGGCGCTCTTGGATATAAGGACGGTGAACGTTTTGTTATGATGGAGCAGAATCCACAGGTTGCAGAACTTACAGCGCAACTTGAAGAGATGCAAGGATACATTCAGTCTGAACAAGGTAAGTTACAAAATAGAGTTACCATTGAACAGATGAAACAACAAGGCAATCTTGAAGTTGCCAATATGAAGTACGGCACAGAGATGCGCAAAAAAGAGATGGAATCGCAACTTAAGAATATTGATTTACAATTAAAGCAAGAAGACGTAGCAACTAGACGTGCGGAGTTAATGCTACAAAGAGAAGCTTTAATTAATCAGATAGCAGATTCTGAGATTGCGAGGCAGGAAGAGATGGTTGACGAAGGCGATATTGGAGTAATGGCTAGAGACGACTATGGTAAAATACCTTACGCAGTAGGATAATATGGATTACTATGATCCCCGTGAAGTCGGGATTGATGACTTAGTTAAAAGAATAAGAATAGGTCATACTACAAAAGATTTTTTAAATACGTCCGTAGGTAAAGCAATATTAACAAAAGCCCTAAATGAATACATAAAGGGAATTAATAATCTAGAAGATATTGGTTTAAACGGATTTAAGGGTTCTTCAGAAGAAGAACTAAAAGAGTACCGGAAGATTGTTTCTGATCTCTCAACACCCTTAAAAACGCTGCAGTGGTTTGACAGTATTATACAAGAAGGGGAGAATGCTGATAAGATTTCAAAATACAAATCTTCTGGTGTGTTAGAACCATAAGGAGATAGTAATATGGAAAACGCTACCCAACAAGAAGTTCAGGATGCGTTAGAGTTGGAACAAGTTGTTGAAGAGAACGTTGTTGATGATCTTAATAAAGCTCAAATAAACCCACTTTCTGCAAGGGAAAAAGCTTTAGAAGAAATATATAATAGACGACGAGAAGAAGAGCACGTAGAAGAAGCACTAGAAGAAGAAGCTCAAGAAGCTCCAGATGCGCCAGTATGGTTTAATGGCGAACAGTGGGTTACAAAAGTTAAAGTCAATGGTGAAGAAGTAGATGTACCATTTGATTCTTTAAAGTCTTCTCACCAGAAAGATCGTGCATCTCAAGAAAAGTTTCAAGCTGCTGCTGTTAAAGAGCGAGAGCTTATGTATCGAGAGCAGCAGATTCAAGAACAATTAAGAATGTTAAATTCTCAACCATCCGGTCAGGACGTTGAGCAAAAGGAAGAAGCCGAAGGTGTTGAAGACATTGTCGAAAAATACCATGAAGCATTATTCCAGGATGACGCAGCGGAGGCTGCTAAACTACTCAGGACCTTGGCAAATAGTGGGCGCAGCAATGCTACCCAAAATGTAGAAGAGGTTGTAAATCAAGCTATTCTTTCTCACGAAGCAAGAAAAAAAGCAGAGCAAGATCATATTCAGAGGGCAGCATATCAGTCTGAATTAGAGGATGCAGTAAGATCTTTTAATGAAGACTATCCAGATATTGCACAATCTGAGGAGCTTCGAGCGATTGCAGATAGGAAGACGATTACCCTAACGGAGCAAAATCCTAATTGGACACCGTCGCAGATTATCAATGCAGCTGCTGAGTACACTCGTGAGTGGGCTGGAACTAGTAATGATTCAAATGAACGGGTTAATCGCAAGCAAAAAATTGTGAGACAACCTAAATCCGTAAGGGCTTCGGCTGGCAATGCGAAGAATGATGTCCCTATGACACCATCTCAAATTGTTGCAGAAATGCGTAAAGCTAGAGGCCAAAACTTATAACTCTTTTGGAGGTTAATTATGGCTGGACAAGTATGGTCAGTTAACACCTCTGGTGGTTATATGTATGCTGACAACCTGAGCCGCCTTCTTCGGATGGCAGTTCAGCCGATGGTCAAGTTCCGTCAGTTCTGCGACGTAAAAGACGCAGCGCATCAGGGCTTACATCGCGGCGATACATTCCATTGGAACGTGTACAGTGACGTTGCCACGCAAGGCACGACACTAACAGAGACCAGCACCATCCCAGAAACCTCGTTCACTATTTCTCAGGGAACCATGACCATTACGGAAGCTGGTAACAGCGTACCGTATACCGGTAAATTGGATGATCTCTCTGAGCAGCCTGTGGCCGAAGTTATCCGGAAAGTGCTGAAAAACGATGCTACTAAAGGATTCGATAATCTTGCTGCTGCGCAGTTCGATGCCGCGAAAGTTCGCGTCACGCCTACTGCAGGTACGAGTACGACTTCTTTGGTGGTTACAGAGAATGGTGCGTCTGCAACGGTTAACAACGTTGCTCTTGGTAAAGAGCATGTCAAGTTGATTGTTGACACAATGAAAGAGCGTAACATCCCAGCGTATGCTGACGATGATTACTACTCAATCTCACGACCCTCAACCTATCGAACGTTGAAGAATGATCTTGAAGGAATCAAGCAGTATATTGATGCTGGTTTCCAGATGATTATGAACGGCGAGATTGGTCGTTACGAGGGTGTGCGTTTCGTTGAGCAGACTCACAAAGGTGCCGCAGCTCTCGGTACTTCAGCTAGTGCATGGTCCAACGGCAAGTCCGATTGGTGCCTGTTCTTTGGTGAAGATACTGTTGCTGAAGCTATCGCTGTTCCTGAAGAAATTCGTGGGAAAATTCCTGGCGACTTCGGACGGGACCGTGGTATTGCGTGGTATTACTTGGGAGGTTTCGGCCTCGTTCACACACAAGCAGCCCAGTCACGTATCGTGATGTGGGATAGCCAATCTTAAGGAGAAATTGTTATGAGTTACAGCGATCCACGTCCTTATGCATTCAGCTATTACCACGACTTTGGTGCAGGCACTGGTTCCATGATTATTCGTGGCCCAGAAGGAAAGCAAGGTAGCATCAAAGAGATTGATGTTGAAGCTATCGAAACTTTCAATGCCGTCGCCTCGGAAGGTGCTGTCAATCTTGGTTCTTCTGCCGCTGGTACGCAGTACGTAAACATGGGTTTAGGTACGCTTGCTGCTGGTGCTCAGCAGAGCCTGACTGACACAGCTGCTGACCTTGTGCTCGACGCACTTCCAGCTGATACCGATATTCATCTGACTTTGAAAGCTCCTACTGGCGGTACTCCTGCTGGTCAGGCGCATGTTCATGTCATGATTGAATGGTACTAGGAGGAAATTATGAAAGATAGTGCAAGTGGCAAAATGCCCGATAATGGTTTGACTGAGAAAAAGTCTTTTGCAGGAGAATCCCTAGCTTCAATGGGGATGGACGGCAAAGGCCCAGATCAGAAACCTATGGGTATCGCAAAAGGCAGTGTTAGTGCTCCCTCAAAAGGGAAGTTCGAGCAAGCCTAATTGATGCGGGGGAGGGGCAACTCTCCCCCAATTCATTTCAATTCTAAGACCGTAGGGAACAGCTTTTTCGTGCTCCCTAGGACCTATATAGATGTAACCTAAGCCAACCTACAGGGTAAGGTAATCATATGAAAATCAATGTAATAACTGCGTACATGGGTGACCTAGAAGAAACGCCTAAAGAAAGCTATGGTTCTACCGAGCCCAAGCAGAAAGGATTCACGAGTGGCGATCAGCTATTTGACGAGCGTTGCAAAAAGTATGCTGCAGAGCAGCCACGATCTAACAATGAAGCCAGAGTAAATGGAAAAATGGTACGTTCTGGAATGACTGTGTCAGGATGGGGATATTAAAATGGCATTAACAGCGGCTCAAAGAAAAAAAATTCAAACTCAAATGAAGAACCAATTGCAGCAAGTGGCTGCAAGACGTGGAGCTATGAAAAGAGTTGGCCCTAAAGGATCTACTACTCATAAAAATGTAGGCAGTACAAAAGGTTCTAAGTATAGGGGAACACTAGCTGGTCTAGGTTACAATGCAGAAGAATTAAAGTACGCTAAAGAATATAGAAACAAATACAAAGAATCTGGAAGCCAAAAGAAAGATTATAAATCAGCATTTAAACTAGGTCACAGCGGTAAGATTACAAATAACGAAGCACTTACTCCAGCAGGAGCTAAAAAAGATAGAATGAAAAGTATCAAACAGGGTGGAACTGTTGGTAAAGGAACTCATTCTTCTGGTAAAGCTAGAACTGAAGCTAAAAATTGGCGCAAAAAAAATGTTGACGCTTTAAAGAAAAAACATAATATTGGTGCGGGATCTAGTGCTGCACAAAGAAAAGCTTATTCAGAGGCTAGATCAAAAGTTATTAAACGACACAAAAGGATGATTGGTAGTTAATTGAAAATAATAAAAGTTCCTGAAAAGGAAATTTCTGACTTTACTCCCGAAGACTTTGGTGGAATAAGAAAAGAAAAAACAGTTTGTGTAATTAGATACGGAGCTTTTGGAGACATACTGCAGACAAGTTCAGTTCTGCCATTACTACAAAAGCAGGGATACAGAGTTTGTGTTAATACTAATGAAACAGGAAAAGATATATTAAGATCTAATCCTTACGTTGATGAGCTTTTAGTACAAAGAACTAATCAAATATATCCAGATAAACTAGATGATTACTGGGCGCATTTTGATGGGCTATTTGACAAGGTGATTCAATTTTCAGAATCTGTAGAGGGAACCCTATTAGTTGTTGGAGACAGGACGGTTCAGTTAGAACAAGGTCCAGTTCTTATTCCAGGAGATGAAAAGTTTAAATGGGATAAAGAAGATATTCATGCACAATGTAATGTTAATTACATGGAGAGAATGCATGACATTGCTGGTGTAGAGCATGAGTTTGACACATCATTCTACCCAACAAAAAAAGAAGAATCCAGAATGAGGGATTGGAAAAAGAAAAAAGTAAAAACTAAACATCTTGTTATGAATGTTTTATCTGGATCTTCTGTGCATAAAGTCTGGCCTGGAAATGATGCTTTAATGGCTAGGTTTCTTGATATGCGAAGAGATGTTACATTTATCACAGTAGGTGATTATGCATGTAAACTTCTTGAGCAAGGATGGGAAAAAGAAAGCAGAGTAATAACTACATCGGGTGAGTGGCCTATAAGAGATGTTCTAGCTTTAGCAAAACTATGCAATGTAATTGTAGGACCAGAGACAGGAGTATTAAACTCTGTTTCTAACTACAGCAGAGTGCATAAAAGTTTATTCTTATCTCACTCATCAAAAGAAAATTTAAGCAAGCACTGGAATAACACCACAACCTTTGAGCCATTTGAAGCAGAGTGTTATCCTTGTCATAAGATGCATCATGGATTTGACACTTGTGTTAGGGATAAAGAAACAGGTGGTGCATTATGTGCATCTAAAATACCAGTAGGTAAAGTTTACATGGATATAGCGAAGAACTTAAAATGAGTACATACTTACAATTATGCCAAGATATGTCCAGAGATATAGGTATTCCTGGAACTGGTCCATCAAGTGTAACAGCTTCTGATCTTTCAGAAGAAGAGCTTTCTGTTGTTCGCTACATTAAAAACGCAGATCTAGATATACAGCGTAGGTGGTTTAACTGGGATTATCTTTGGAGCGAAGCAACTATAACCCCTTCAGTTGGAGTGTCCACTCTAACATCACCAGCAAATTTAGGCAATTGGAAGTTAGACTCTATTGTCTTTAGTAAAGCTACAGATAACTATCAACAGTTAGACTTTATGGATTGGGAGCCATATAGACTTGAATACAAGCTTGGCGTAATAGACTCAGGGACTCCAGAAGTTTTCTCTATTAAGCCTGATAACGTTATAGATGTTTGGCCTACCCCAGATTCTACTACAACTATATCTACAGAATACTACAGAGTTCCAACAGAATTAGCAGCAGATTCAGATATATCTTCTATTCCCCCACGATTTCACAATATGATTATTGCTAGAGCAAAAATATATTATGGTGAGAATGAAGATGCTCCTGAAATACTTAGCGGGGCATTAGCTTCTTTTGAAGACTTGCTTGACAAGCTAGAAGCCGATCAACTTCCAGGTCAAAAGAATAGAAGGTTCTCTAAGGTGCAAGACTTATTTAATTATACAGTTAGGCCAGAATGACAAAATTAAGAAATCGTCGTTTAGCTCCTTCAGGACTTCAGTCAAAGTATTTTCCATTTACTGGTGGAATAAACCTTGTTGATCCTGCTTTATCTATAAGTCCTGGGGAGTGTGTATCTGCTGACAACTTTGAAGTTGATATTAGAGGTCGATACCAAAGGCTAGATGGATATGAAAGAGCTGATGGTCAAACGCTTCCTTCTAAAGTTGTATACTATAGAATACCTTTTACTTTAGGAACATCTAAGTACAGTGTATTTAGTAGCTCATATAGTTCAGCTTTTAGTCTTCAGATTCCATCTACGGGTGATATGGTAAAGGGTGAAACAAGCGCAGCTACTGGAACAATACTTCAAGTTAGTATAGAGGATGTTACTGGAGATTCTAGCGCGGGATCTTTTGCTACATCAAACGCAGAAGGATATATTTATTTTGTAGTAACAAGTGGAACATTGCAAGACGGTGAAACCTTGCTATTTTTAAATTCAGACAGCGCTTTCGGAAGCGCATTCAATGTGGAGTACAATTAAATGGGAACACCTACAGCCTTAAGAAAAACTAGAGCAGTTTTAACAGGCACAAGTTTTGCAGACAACACCACTGGAGCAATTACTGCACAGATGTTAAGGCAGTATGTTGAATCAGGCATGGGTGGATATGGATGTATAAACAATGCAGCAGGAGATGGAACTCCCGCAGTTCAAGCAATTGCAAATGGCACAACAGTAACAGTAGACTTTTCCGCAGGATCTTCAGGGTCTGATGTGGCTCAGGATACTGGCACAGTTTCTTCAACTACTGTTGGAGCTGACGCTGATTTTGCTAATGACCAAGTTAGAATATACGATAAAGGATTCTATTTGGTAAACATGTCTTTGTACATAAAGCAAGCAGCTACTGCAAACATTATATGGACTGCTATGGTATCTACCGATAACACTGGAGGATCAACAGTCGATGCTCCCGCAATCAAAGCAATCCAATACATTACTAACGCAAATGACGTTGGAACTTTTGTTGCTTCAGGTATTATAGATTGCACTGGGCATACTACATACACTGATGTGTATCCAAGAATTAAACATAACAATGGGAGCAGTCAAAATATTTATTTAAACTACGGTCAACTATCTGTTATTAGGGTTGGCTGATGGGTCTTTACGCAACATCAGTTGCATTTGGTCCTCCTGTACTAAGGGATGCAAGTGCTGAAGCTTCTCTTATTCCAGAGCTTAGGCAGGCTATAGAAGACCAAAGAAGTATAATAAATATAGTCCCAGGAGAAGGTTCTGTATTAGGTGTATGGGTTTATCAAGGTGATATATATGCGTTTAGAAATAAAACTGGTGGCGCAACTGCTGGCATGTATAAATCATCTTCTTCTGGATGGACAGAGGTTGACCTTGGTGAGGCGTTAGACTTTGATGGTACTACTACAAGTGGAGAGCCTACCCCTGGAGATACAGGAACCCCAACAACTTTAGTTGGTGCAACTAGTGGAGCAAGCGGAGACCTTCAGGGCATTAGTTATCATGGGTTGTGGGAAACAGGCGCTGCAGGAACAATGGTTCTTACTAATATATCTGGAACCTTTGTGGATGATGAAGATCTTCAAATGCCACTTCTTTCTTTTGATATAGGAACGATAGAGATAAGCCCTGGGGATACTATTACTGGTGGAACATCTGGAAAGACTGCTGAAGTAACAAGTGTTGTTATTACTAGCGGAACTATCGCAGCAGGAACAGCTGCTGGATACTTTTCAGTAAAGAACAATAGTGGAACATGGACTGATGGAGAAGACATTACAGTTGGTGGAGTTAAAAGAGCCGAAGTTAATGGAGCATCTCAACCAACTTCCGTTACTGTAGCAAAAGCTAACGGTACTGTATATGCGCAAACAATTAATCCTGACGGTAAGTATGAGTTTATAAACTATAACTTTAGAGGTAACACGTCTGGCATTACTATGTATGGTGTCAATACTGTTGATAAGGGATTCTCTTGGGACGGTACTACGTTTATAAAGATAAGCACAGGCACATCTGTAGATAAACCACAGCATGTTATAGCTCACACAAAACATTTATTTTATTCTTTTCCAAGCGGCTCTATTCAACATTCAAGTATTGCAGCGCCTAACAAATGGAGCGTAATAACTGGAGCTGCTGAGCTTTCTGTTGGTGATGTTGTGTCAGGATTCTCAACAGAAGTAAACGATGTAATGTCTATCTTTACCAGAAATGAAACTTTTATGCTGTATGGTTCTTCAGCTTTAGATTGGGCTCTCAAAAGATTTCATCAAGGAACCGGAGCTATACCCTATACGCTGCAGAAAATGGATCAAACATTCTTTCTGGATGATAGAGGGCTTACTTCTATATTTACAGTTCAAGCGTTTGGTGACTTCCAAGCAGCTGTTGCATCTGATGCTATTGATCCTTATATGCAGCAACAAAAAGAAAAAGCTATAAACTCTGTAAAGGTTAGAGCAAAGAATCAATACCGTTTATTCTTTAATGATAAAACAGGTGTTACGATGACCTATATTAATAGACAGAATAGAGGTATCATGCCGTTTACTTTAAAGCATCAACTATATTCTGTATGCTCTGCTGAAGATGAGAATGGATTTGAAGTTGTATACGGCGGGTTTGAAGACGGCTATGTAAGAAAGATTGATTCAGGTACTAGCTTCGATGGAGAATCAGTGCCATCATTTATTAGAACTTCTTATCATAGCTATGGATCACCACAAGCTAAGAAAAGATTTAGAGATATAAATCTAGAAGTTAATGCTGATACATCTACATCACTTACTATTCAGCCAAGCTTTGATTATGGCGGCACATACGACCCACGTACTTCACCAGCAGCATCAAGCTACACTGTACCTGTTACAGCGGACCAATGGACAGCAGCTGATATATCTAATGACGCTACTGGAGTCACAGTTGTTGCATCAGAAAGAATTAAAATAAACGGTATAGGAACCAACATGGGACTTATTATTAAAAACGAATCCATTTACGATAAACCAATAACCCTTCAAGGGGCGGTTGTTAACTATTCTCTTAGAGGTATTAGACGATGAAAATCCCAGTTAAAGGAAAAGGCAACACAAGTCTTGCTTACATAACCAATGAAGAAAGAAAGCTTCTAAGGCGAAGGGATGCTGTAAAAGGATCTCCTAATAAAAAAATGGATCATGGACTTCCTAGCTTGCGAGACGGCGGAGACGGCGAAGGCGGCGGTGGCGACTATCGAATGGAGCTAGAAAGAGAGAAGGCGTTACGAGCCAAAGAAGATGCCTTAAAAAAAGCTGGGTTTGAAAAAGTGTTCACTGCTGGTGGCTCTGCTGGCACTGAAAAATATGTGCACATAGGAAAAGGTCTTAGTGCTGGTTTTGTTGGATCTCCTTCTGCATCACCTATTAAGTATGGAATGGGTGCTGATGAGGTTCGCAGATTTCCATCAATGGGTAGCGCCCTTTCTGAAAAAAAGGAACCTGAAACAAAAACAACAACATCAACATCAACACCATCTTCAGGAGGCGGAGGATCTTCAGGCTCAAGACCAAAACCAACTCGAAAACCTGCGGCCCCGATTGAAACAGCAACAACACCAACGCCAACTCCTGAAACAGAAACTCCATCAACACCTTCAATAGATGAAAGCCAGCTTCAGCAACCAATGTTAGATGAGATTGTAGCGGATGGAGTTAACTCAGAGCTGTTAGAAACAAGGTTAACTAATCTTATTAATAAGAACAGTCCCCTGTTTAAAGCGGCAACAACTAAAACCATGCAGGCTATGGCTGCGCGTGGCTTAGTTAATAGTTCAATTGCTGAAGAAGCAGTAATGAGCGCTATACTTTCAGTTGCTATGCCTATTGCTGAGCGAGATGCTAATGCATATATGAACCAAAGAATGCAGAACCAAGCATATAGCAATGAGTTTAGAACAGCTCAGAATAAAGCTTACTATGAATCATTTTTAATGGAGCTTCAGGGTAGCATGGATATGGCTTTACGACAGTTGACAGAGCAGTCAGCTAACTGGAGAGCAGTTCTTCAGGCCCGCAGTAACATTACTACTACACCTGGAATGGATGCTGATGCAGCAGAAGCAGGTATGGATGCAGTAACCCCTGATTGGTGGTCACAATGAGCAATACTGAAAAACTAAAGACGGCTGGATTAAACGCAGACGGAACCTCACGCTTATCTGTAACAAAGAAAAAGAAAAGCAAAAGCAGATGGATTGTTCCTGCTATTATTGGAGGAGCTGCTTTGTTTGCAGGCATTGGTGGAATGGGTGCGTCTTCAGGCCAAGGTTTTATGTCTTCTCTTTTGGGTGCTGGAAAAAAAGTTGCTGGATTTTTTTCAGGAGGATCTTCTTCTTTAGCAACTTCGCCGGCAATTAACCCATCAGTTGATAAAGGTGCTCTAGGCGCAGCAACAAAAGCTTTAACAAGTGATATTCTTTCAAACTCTTCTGATTCTGGATTTTTTAGTAATGTATTTGGTAAGTTAGGTGAATTGTCAGGCAGTCAACTTATAGGGTTGGGTCAAATAGCTAGTGTTGCTGGATCTACTTTAGGAGCTTTACTTGAGGATGACAGTGACATTCTTGCAGAAGATCAGCGCCAGCATGATGAGCTAATGGACTATAGGTATGCTGCATTAGAGGCTGAGCTAGATATTGCGGGAGCAAAGATTGATCTAGCAAATAGAGAGGGCGCTCTTGCTGGAACTTTTATGGGATTTACTAATCCTATATTTGGAGACACAGATAGCGTTAAAGGAAGTGTAACACCAGGATACACCCCTTCTAAGCCAGCAAGCATAGCTGGAATACATCCAGTATCTGGTGGGCTAATATCTCAAGCGGAGAATACAGCATGATGAAACCTCAAGCAAGACCAATGCCTATACCCGCTCAGTCTAATCAAGGAAGTGTTGAAGAGCAGGACATGGCTAAACTTGGAGCAGAGCAAGCACCAGAAGAAGAGGTTGCTGAAGCCAAAGGAATGATAGAAAATATTGTTTCTTATATTTATGGAGATGGTGCTGGAGATATTATTTCTCAGATGCCTAACGGTGCTCCTAAAGAACTTGGCACCATAGCTGGCAATCTAGTTACAAACGAAGTGGCTTTAGAAGAAGAAGAAGGTAAAGATATCTCAAGGGATATAGAGATTGAAATGATGGCTGAGATTGTTCATGAGCTTACAGATCTAGCAATGTATGAAGGCGCTGTTGATCTGCCAGATGAAAAGAGTGAACAGACTTTTATGGGGGAAGCCCTTACCTTTGCTATTACAGCAGCAATGGATTCTAATGATCCACAAGTAAACAATGATTCAATGATGAGATTGGTAACAGGAATGCTAGGAGCTGAAGACCAACAGCAAGCAAACGGAATACCAATGCCACAGGAGATGATGAATGGCGAAGCTTAATATCCTAGGCGCTTTAACTACTGGTCTTATTGAGGGCGGTAAAGCTGCTCAAACTTATGGGGCCATGAAGCTTAAAGAAGAGTACATGCAAAAAGAATTAGATGTTGCTACACAAGCTGTTCAGCAAGACAAGCTTCAGTTTATATACAAAGAAAATAATGATGAGATTGCTGCGCTATTAAAAGGTGGACAGTTTGGCGTAGTATCTCAAGAAGATCAAAATAGACTAAACAATCTTAGACACTCAAACAAGCAGCTAGCTAATTTAATGTTTGGCATAGGACCAGATGCTGGTTTAAGTGAAGAAGAGAAAAACCTTCTTTTGTCTGGGCAAACTTTAGAAGCTCCTACAACTGAAGAAGGAAAAGAAAAAGCTGATATAGGTCTTGTAAATAATTTTATAAAATATCTTGATACAGAAGTATTTAAATTTAAGCCAGAAAATGTTATGGAATTTATGAAAACTTTAAATTCTTTGGCTGGCTCATCTGATATACTTTCTGATACTATAGCTGAAGTTAATTCAGAATTCCCTAACGCAACTGAAAAGCAGATTGCTTCTGAAGTTTTTAATAGAATGATGAGTGGTGATTATGGAAAAGGAAATCCTAATGATAATCAAGGGGATAGAGGATCAGAAGTTCCTTTAAGTGACGCTCAATCAGAGATGAACAGAATTCCTTCAGGATCTGGGATTGATATGCCTTTAGCAGCAGGCGGCGAAGGCGGCTTATTAAGCGAAGAGCAAGTTGAAAAAGGCCCTTATATGTTAGATTCTGATACTGGATATGAGGAAAAAGGCCCTTATATGTTAGATTCTGATGCTGGAGAAATAAAAAATCTTCCATATCCTCTTGATACAGAAGTAATTAGTGCTGAAGAAACTAATACAGAAAACTTTTCTGAGTATAGAAATAAAATAAGAAGGGAAAGTCTATTAAAATTAATTGCTAATCCAAAAACATCAGACAAGGACAGGAAAGAAGCTGAAAAAATATTGTCAGAAATGGGAGAAGTAATTAGTGCTGAAGAGCAAGCATACGAAGATGCTAGAAATAAAGCGGCTTTAGGAGGGACTGGTGCAACATCAGCTGATATGACGCAAGAACAAATGGATGCTTTATCGAGAGAGACTGATAGACAAGCCGCTATACAGCAACAAGGTTACATTGGTTCTGATGAAGCTATAGAGTCTTTATATGCTGTTGGTGGTCCTATAGGTGAGCCAGCAACTACCGATGTTCTTGCTAGAGCAAATGTAAAAAAAGAATCTCCAGAAATTGAATCTACTAAATCAAGGATCATTGCATCTTTGACTGATCTTATACTACAAGCAGAGTCTGGAAAGGATACTGTTAATAATAAGTTTAATGCCGTATCTGGCAATAGAGAAGATCCAAATCTTACCAATATGACTATTGGAGAAATAGTAGATAAGTATGGTAATGATGCTGTAGGTGCTGGTCAATTTAAATACAAACAATTCACTAAACCTATGGCTAAAAAATATTTAGGGATGGAGGAAGAGGAATTAAAACAACAGGTGTTTACTCGACAGTTTCAACTAGACATGATTGCTTTAGGTCTGGAAGATGCAGGTCTTACTAAAATAGCTAAAGGAGATTTATCTCCAGAGAAGTTCCAGAAAAGAATAGCTAATGTATGGAGAGGAATGCCGCCAACAAAAGAAACACAAATAGGAGATCCTACTGACGAACTTGGCAATAAAGCTAGAGTTTCTGGTGCTCGTTATCAACAGCACCTATACAACTACCGAAACTTATAGGAAAAAATAATGAGTTCTAAGTTCATATTAAGTTCTGATGATGTACAATCAGCTCTTGCTCCACTTATGCCAGGCTATGTATCTCCATCAGAGGGTGCAGTTGAGCAACAAGTTGAAGAAGAGTCAGATTTTAGTTTATCAGGAGCTGCTGGAGCTGGCGTAGATCAACTTCAGTTTATGGCTTACAATGCTTTAAGAGCATTTGCAGATGAGTTTGACGTTGGCGTTCTTAGGACTGTTGCAGATAAAGGCATTGAAGTAAATAAGCAAGAGCTTTCAGAGTATTCAAGAATTGGATATGATGATATAGAAAATCTTAGCGATTTAAATAAGTGGTGGCTTGATAACTTAATTATTAATGCTGGATCTTTTGCTCCTGTTGTTGCTGCAGGTATGGTAGCTGCTCCATTTGGTGGTCTAGCTTTTGCTGGAGCAACTTTGCTTCCATCGGCAATCCTTGGAACAGGTGAGTCTTACGCAAAACAATTAGAAGCTGGAGGTAATCTAGACTCTAAAATTGCCATGATTACAGGCATGACTGTAGGTGCTCTTGACGTACTTACACCTAAAAAAATACTTAATGCATTTGGTATAGGAAAAGGATTTAACAATTACCTTACCAACCAGCTGGCCTCTAGAGGAGCTTTATCAAATAGATTTCATGCTGGAGTAAAGGGTATGCTTAGGGAGGGCTCAACAGAAGTCCTTCAAGAAGCTTTGATGACAGCTTCTAAAAATTATGTTAATGAGCAAGATCTAACAGACTTTAGCAAAGAAGAAGTTAATGAGTTAATTGAGGCATTCTTAAGCGGTGGTAGTGTTGGTGCTACTTTCTCCGCTGCTTTAGGCGAGGCAAGCCCTCAAGAAAAAGCTGTAGCATTAGCAAAGAAAAATGCTAGCATTAATTTAAAAGATACTCTTGGTTCTGAGACTTCAAGAATAATAGAAGAAATTAATTCTTTAAAACAAAACGAAGAGTTTGCAAGAAAAGGTCCTAGAGGTATTGGATCCTTCTTAAACAAAGAAGGAAAGAATAGAAAGTCAGAGCTAAAGAAAGAACTTAAACAGCTTATTAAAGATACAAAGTCTAAAGATAAAGCTATCTTTAAAGCTAAGACTGTAGAAGAAATTGATTCTTTATTTGCAGATCCTGTCGAAGAAGAATTAATAACAGAACCTACAGAAGAGAAAGAACAAACATTAGCTGAGATAATGGCAGCTGATCCTCGTGAGTCCGCTATTGAGAGACAACAGCAGCCTGATGTAATACCGCCAGAAGGAACTCAAATAGGAACCGCTCCTACTCGGTCCGAGATCGAGCAAAGACTAAAGGATGAAGCGGCTACTAGAGCTGACCAAGGAATGCAAGATCCCTCTGTTATTGAGAATACAAGAGAAGATTCTAGGCCTCAAGGTCCATTCCCAAGAACAAGAGAAGCTTATAGAAAAGCAGTAGCTGAAAGAGCTAACAGAGGATCTGCTCAAGAAGAAAGAAGTTCTAATCCTGTAATCTCTAGTGCAGTACCATCTGATAACGTGCTTACTGATGGAGAAGTTCTTATACTTAGGCAGGATATCGAAGAGGCTAAGTATTCTAAGGCTAGCAGAGAGCTTGAAGATATTGCTATGCAAGCTGAATCAGATGCTTTCGAGCAAGCAGAAGCTGACGGTATGGATTATCCAGAAGCTTTAGCTGCAGGAAATGAAGCCCGTGAAAGAGTTCTTCAAAGCGGTGGATCTAGAAGGAAAAGAGTATTCCCAAATCCTGAAGCTAGAAGGAAAGCTCAAGAGGAGTCTGCTAAGGTAAGGCAAGAGAGAGAAGCTAAATTGAACTTTGAAGCTCAGCGCAGGATTGATGAGCAGAAGAAGTTTGAAAAAGAACAGGCTGGTGAACTTAAAGAACAAGCTATAGAGATGGCTGGCGAAACATATGATGCTTTCTTCTATGGACAAATAAGCGCTCAAGAGTTTTCTTCTAGAAGGCAGCGGGAAATAGCGGAAATAAAAGATGGCATAGGAGGCACAGCTGCTGTCAACGCTTACAGGAAAGCAGTCCCGCTTGAAAAGGCTAATGCTATTCTTAAAGAGAGAGGCTTGCCCACTCTAACAGTTAAAGGAGAGAAGCCTACTCAAGCTGATACTACAGCACCAGTTCAGAAAGCCCCACCTAAAGGTGGAGTTGGATCCTCTGGTCAACCAACAAACAGAGAAGGAAAGACTGTTGATCCTAAAGCAGATGCTGCACCTACACAAGCAGACGTTGCTCCTACTGTTGGTGACACGCAAGCAAAAGTTGATGCTTCAAATGTAGTAATCAAAGACACAGACCCTATTATTCTTGAAGAGAATAAACGTATCAGAGAGCTTGAAAAAAAGCGACAGGCAATTGATGATGCTTTAGAGACTGGCTCCCAAGAACTATTAGACTTGGAACTGGGAAAAAATCTTGAGCATGAAAAGCTTTTGCTAGAGGAGATGGAGCTAAGAATAAATCAGCGTGAAAGAGGTCTAAGGAAAAGAGGAATTGATGTAGAATCGAGAAGAATATATGATCCTTCATATCCACGTAATCCTTTACCTGAATTTATAAGAGACAGAGACAAAGCTAAGAAAAATATTGAAGCTCTTGAGGCAGGTGTTGCTCCTCCCGTAGACGAAACTATATTAGAAGATACTGATACTTCTAGCACTAAGACTGACTCAGATACCACTGTCATTGAAACCGCTCATTCCACGGAGACACTAAATGACTTAAAGGGAATAGCAAAAGAAGGGTTAGCAATAGGTTCCTCCACAGAGTCTGCTGATAAAATGGTATATGCGGACGGAACATTTAGGATTATTTTTGATGGGCCTGTAAGTGGTAAAAAAACAACAAGAGCATTTGCTCCCAAAGATATAACAATTAAAACATCTGAGGTAATAGAGCCCAAAAAAATAAAGCGCGTTGAGGTGGATGTAGACAACCTTCCTAGCCCTACTACAGATAATTTTCTTGATTACGCTAAAAAATATTTAAAGGATAAAGAGCCTGGACTTGATGTTTTAAATGCTAGTCCTTCTGAATGGGCTAGATTATATGATAAATATCCACGGTTAGAGCGAGAGCTAGACAAGCTTAATGAATCTGAATTAGCTAGCGAATTAGAAATAAATTCTAGTAATTATAAAGCAGTATTAGCTGATATATTTGGGAAGGATGTAGAAATTGTAGACAGGGTTGAAGACAAGACTAGCAATACCACTACTAAAGATGGTAAGGGTGCTGGGGAACAAGGAAAAGGTGCTCCCAAGGGCGCCAAACAAGGTGATAAGACCACAAGGGCAAGATCTGCATCCGCTGATGATGACGCTGAAACTACCATAAGGAAAGAAGATAAAGGTACAGCTGCTAGAACAGATCAAGCAACCACTACAACCAATAAAGGTACAAAAGTTAGCGATGCAATATCTGATTTTGAAGTTGATGATGCAGCCGATACTGCTGCTCAAGGGCAAACTGGTGCAAGCGCTACAGTCAGTGGTGAAACTGCTGACATTTCAACTGACGACATTACCACCACTGAAGCTTTCGATCCGACTAACACGTCTATTGATGCTGACACTATTGAGGTAGCTCCTACTGAGCCAGTAAGACTAGCTTATGAAGAAACAACTGTCAATTCTCAAGGTGTTCCTGTTAGAATATATAAAAATCCAGAAAACCCTGAAATTAATATTGTTGAATCAGAAGGTGTTATTCTTAAAAGATTAAAGGATAGAAAGAAAGCTGTAACCTATGCTAACAATCTAACTAGGACAGCGGTTGAAATGAGAGGACCTAAAGCAAAGGCCGCTCCTAAAGTCAGACCAGAAGGTAAGGTATATAAAGGACCTCAAGGAGTCCTTACTGATGGTGTATACAAGTTTATGTCTAGCAATAAACCATTCAAAAATACTCTTGGTAAGATGCGACTTAACCAAGCAGAAAGTTTTGGTATAGATACTGATGTAGTTACAACTGAAGAGCAGTTGTATGATGAGCTTATTACTATCATAGATAAAATGAAGCCAGCTGAAGCGCCATCAGCTGACATAGCGAAGGAAGTTCAGAAGAAAGCTGAAAAGATTGTTCCAGAGACTCCTGTTCAAAAGATTGCTAGGAAGCAAACAGAGCGCAGGGTTATGGAAAACGCTGTAATGGTTCAGGAAAATTTGACTCCTGAAGAAATTGATAGCATTAACCAAGCTGAAGAAAACAGAATAAGGGAGGCTCAATCAATTGGACTTATGGAAGACGTTGATGCTGACATTAAAGCAAAAATTGCAGCAGAAGAAGCAGCTTCAGAGGCAGACAGATTAAGACTAAAGCTAGAGCGAGAGTCAAAACAGGTTAGCTTTGAAACAATAGATAATATGGAGATTGCTGATTTTTTACAGTTAGCCAATACTCCTAGAAAACCTGGCTGGAGCAAAAAACAATTAGTTGAAATTGCTAACAACATTCAAGTAAACGATCCAGCTGTTACATTTAATACTAAAAAGAATAGGGCTGATCTTGCGGTAGATCTTATTGGATGGAAGGAGGGGTCTGTATCTACTGTAGATCCGGACGTTTTAGACCCAGACTTTGTAGATAATGTAAATTATAGCGGTGATGTCCATACAACATTTAATGATGATTCCGATCCTTCATATGGATTTGATAATAAAGCAGTTGAAACAAGTAGTGTTAAGCCTTCCAGTGAAGAAGTATTGAACATTGAAAGATCTCTTGACAATAATCTTAGTGCAATGTTTAGTAGATCTAAGGCTAAAGAATTAAAAAATATTAAGTTTATTAATTTTATAACTTCATCTGAAGCTAAAAGATTAGGCATTGAAGATGATGTTATAGCTAGCTATGGATCTGGAGATGTTAAGGTTTACTTTATACCAGAAAGAATTGCAGCATACGCTAAGTCGCAGAACAAAGATGTAGACAAACTTACTCGATCATTAATTATGCATGAGGTGGGTGTTCACGCAGGAAAGAATATCTTTAGTGGTCAAGAGTTTGATTTGGTAATGGATCAAGTTGTTAAACTGTACGATCAAAAAGACCCAGAATTTGTTAACGCATTTAACGTTGTTAAAAAAACTTACCCAAAACTTCAGTTATTTGAAAGAAGGTTTAATGAAGAAGTTCTTGCTCATGTTATAGAGTCTAAAGCTTATAACCTAGAAACAATTAATAAATCATTGTTTGATAAGCTAAAGACTGCATTCCAGAAATTCTTTGAAAAATTATTCTATACTGTTAGTGAGGATAAGACCAGAGTAGATAACCTTACTCCAGATGTAACAGCTGATGATATGTTTAATCTTATTTCTGGTTACTCAATGAGGAATGTTTATTCTTACGCATTGAAGAGGCATGGTGATAGCAAGAACTTTTCTAATGTAAGAACAAGGAATAGAGATAACTTTGTTAAAGATTCTGTAGTTAAATCTCCTATGTTTCACGCAGGACATTATAATTTTTCAGCACCCGTTCTAGATAAAACTGAGCTTGGCCTTCATGTTGGAACCGAGAACGCAGCTCTCGAAAGAGTTGCTGGAGATAGACAGAAGCTTAAGAAAGGATATATTAATATACAAAATCCTTTTGAGTTTAACGATGCAGGATACTTTGGATCACCAAAAGCATTTCAAGTTGAGCTAGGCAAAAGAGCGGGATTAGTATCAGATGAAAAAGATTTAAAAGAATACAGGGAACTTTTCAGCATTGCTGCTGGATGGGAAATTGCTATATCTAAAATTAAAGAACCATCTGCTAATGCACCTTTACTAGACATACACCTAGAGCGAGTTAAATATGCTCAAGATAAGGATAAAGCTCAAAGAGGCTTTATGGAAGATATTAGAAATGCTCTGATATCTTTTGGGTACGATTCAATTGCTTATACAAATACACAAGAAGATGTTGGATCCATTAGCTATATCCTTCTTAAGGATAACCAGTTTAAAGATGTTGATTCTTTAATGTTCCGATCAGGAACCAATGTGTTTATGGATAAGAGGGTTGTAGAAGAGTCTCCAGAGCAGGCTGTTGAGCAGTCTAGAAAGATTGAATCCATAGCAGGGCCTCAAGTAACGAACACACGAAAAGCTCAAGGCAAAATGTTTAGTGTTCTTAAGACCATGCAGAGAGCCATTGAACCATTGATGACTGTTCAAGGATACAGTGAGCTAGAGACTGCACGTATGCTAGCAAAGGGTGAGGTATCTAAAGCTCACAATACTGGAAGGGTTCTATTTGATACACTATATCAAGCCAACAAGAAAGAGCAGAGAGAAATTCTTAAGTACTTTGAAACAAAAGATGCGTCTCCTGACAATCTTCCAGACAGGAAGGTAAGTGTAGCTATGCAACCCACAGTTGCAAGGGGAACAAGATCGAATGCAAGGACTGCAGAGCGGGTATCAATTAAAGATTCTGTAATTCAAGCTAAGAAACAAATTGAAAAACTTGGGCAAGATCTAGTAGATATGGGTCTTATTACTCCAGAGCAGTATAACAAGTTAAAAGGATCGTACCTTCCAAGAACCTATCTTGAATATCTTGGTAAAGATAGAATGGGAATTGGACTTGGCACAAGTAAACTAAACTATACTAAAGCTAGGACTTCTACTGATACATTCTTAAGGGATGTTATGGATGGTAGGATAAAAGATCCAGGATTCTTAGCAGCTAGATACATTTCAATGGCGGGTGCTGATATAGCAACGATAAAGTATCTTGACTTTATAGCTGCTGATACAGGTCAGAATGGTTGGGTTCTTCCTAATCAGATTGTTAACTTCGAGGGCATGAAAGGTACTGTTGGTTTTTGGAATGAAAGGCTAGATGGTATCAGAAGGAATGCAGCTCAGATGGAGTCACTCAATCCATCGCAAGCAAAAGAAATGAATGCGTTTGCTAGCAAACTTCAAAGAGCAATAGATGCTGTTGGAACTATACCTGCTGCTCAAGGATACAAACGTATACCAGACAGTGCAAGGTATGGAGCGATGCGTGGCTTGTATGTTAAGAAAGAAATTGCTAACGATATCATGAGTCAGGAATCATTGTATACAAATAATGAATTCTTAAACTCAGTTCTTAACGTATCATCAAAAGCTACCAAAGTATTTAAGTATACTAAAGTTCCAATGAATATTCCTACTCAGGCACGTAACGTTATATCTAACATTGTGCTTATGGATACATCTGGAACTAACTTCTTTAAGATACCTGGACTGCTTAACAGAGCAATACAAGACATAGTATCTAATGGAAAGTACATGGAGTTAGCTAGGAAGTATGGTATTGAATCAACGACATTTGCTTCAGAAGAACTTGTCACTATGGACAAAGAGCTTCAGAAAATAAAGTCTCAGGATAAAGGTTGGGGTGGCTTGTGGGCAAGAAGTCAGGTATTCTTTAACGATTACCTAGACGTTGGTGGTCGTGCCTATCAAAAGACAGAGGTGATGTTTAAGATTGCCAAGATGATTGACCTTATGGAAAATCATGGCAAGTCTGAGGCTGAAGCAGCCAAGCTAGCAAACGAAGCATTGCTTGACTATAGTAATGTATCGCAAGGTGTAAGGGTTATTAGATCTATGCCTCTTGGTTCTCCGTTTATTACGTTTAACCTTAAAGCAGGTGCTCAGATGATTCGCAATATTAGGAATCATCCTATTGCTGTTGCCAAGTATGCAGCTATACCTTACATTGTTTCTCAGATGCTTCTTGAGAATAACGATGACATTGAAGAAGAAGATATTCCCGCAATGCAGAAGCTTGTTGCTGACTACATGGAAGGTAACATGACTACAATGATTCTTCCTTGGAAGGATGAACAGGGTAGGCTTAGAGTTTTTGATATGGGATACTTCTTGCCGTGGGGTGCACATTTAAGCATGGCAAAGAATCTTATGGAGGGTGAGTTTGGTGAGGCTGCTAAGACTCCAGGGTTCTTTGGAGGACCTTTCGAGCTTGTGGCTGGAATGAAAACTAATACAGATCCATTTACTGGACAAAGCATTTGGAGCGAAGCTGATCCTCCGATGCAACAGTATCAAGATATACTAGGCTTTCTTGTAAGCTACGCTACTCCACCTATGATTATGCCTAGAAATAAATCAGGTGATGTCATAGGTAATGGAGGGCAGATAGTTAAAACTCTTATGGCTGCTGGATGGATGGATGGTAATACAGATGCCGATGGTCTGCCAAAAAATACTGTTGGAAGTTCTATTCTTTCTTGGATGGGAATTAATACTGCTGCTTTGACTGCTGAAACAGCAGGTAGAAAGGTTTACTTTAAAGGTAAGGATGTTGATAAGATCATGCAGAGATTAGTAAAACTTATTGATGATCCTAATGTAAAAGAAGATCAACGAGAAAGACTTATAGAAGAGTACAGAATGCACCAAGCAAATGCAATAGAAAAATACCGTGAGTATGCTGATGCATATAGACAGGTAGAAGATGTCCTCTAGTCTTTATGTTGAAGTTGAATGGGTAGATATAATATCTACATCTGGGTGGGAAAAGTCTGATGAAATAAAGACCCCCATCTTTTGGTCTTATGGATATTTAATTAACCACGATGATGAAGAGGTTCGTATAGCTACGACCAAAGATGAGGATGGTGAATGGTATGGGTTTACTATCATGCCCATAGGTTGTGTTAGGAAAATAACCCCCCTGGGGAAGGGGGGCTATTCAAATCAAACGAATAACATAATTAGACAGGCAGAGAAAAACACATAGCTTCCGTACCAGCCAAGCATATAAATTAAATCTCTTGCCATCTTTGATTCCATTTCTTAACGGCGGATTCTTTTTGAGAGTCTACCTTTGGGTGAAAGCTTAAGAACAAAGAGCACTTGGTACATCCAACTAAGAACTTACCAATCATTGCTTTTGCTCCACAGAATGGACAATGTTTTAAACTCATAAGTATTCCCGTAGTAGTTTGCGTTGAGTTACAGCGTTTATTTCATCGTAGTATCCCTCCCCATCTAGTCCGTTTAAACTAACAACCCCCCTCCACCAAGTGTACTCTGTATCCCTGCACCAACTCTCTGAGTAGTGAGGGTGAGAGAAACATCCTGCGCTTAATCCAAATATCTTTTGACCATCAGGTCTAGTTTGTTCTGCATGATTATACAAGTGTGAATGTCCTTGCACCGCTGAGCAGTGCAGTTTAGATACCAGTTGATGACCAATATGTGATGAACTAATTGGCCTTCCTGCAACACCAGAAGTAAAGTAGTGGGAAAATATAATACCTTCAACAGTTAATGTCCTTTTGAATGGTGTTAGTTTCCAACCAAACTTTTCATACTGTAGGTCTTTGATTGAGATAGCTCCCTCTAGTTCAGGTGCTGAGTTAACAGCCCTGTCTATTCTATCTTCATGATTACCTAAACACATGAATAGCCGTGGCTTGTACTGCTTTTCTTTATTCTTTTTCTTCTTAGCGTTAAGCTTCTTGATAGGATCGAACATCTTATTTTGTCCATCAATAACAGATTCAACATCCTTCTTGTATCGTCTTCCTTCAAAACCTTTAGTCCCCTTATCATATGATGAGAGACTAGGCATATCTGCAAAGTCTCCCAAACATACAATGATCTCAGGCTTGTGCTTTACTATATAGTTTCCTAAAGCAGTAAACCTGTCGCTGTCATACTCAGGTGCAGCATGAGCATCTGGTATGATTAGCATGTTTTTATTAACCTTCAATTTTATTCTCCGTTTTTGTTTTGCGTCTTGGTTTGGACACTGGTCTATACGGGTACAAAGCACAACTTGGAATCTCGCATCTCTCTACTTGATACCTCATAGACCCTGACTCTAGTGGATCGTATATACATTCAATACACTTTTCCATAATTGCTTTGCTTCTACTCATTACCCTTTCCTTACTTCTTTAATTAGTATATTAGCATAAGATATAATCTTTTCTAAGTCTGCCAGAGGTTCTCCTTTTTTGTCCCATCTGGCAGCATACTTAATAATATTTCCAGAACAGAAGTCAAGCCCATTAGACATAATAAAATCTATTGGTTCAATCTTCATCTTGTAATGGTCACTCATTATATCCCACACACTCCACTTAAACACTGCTCTTCACTGTTGTCCTCATAGATAACACCACGTTTAGCATGAGCTTCCTCATAAGGAACAGAAGTAATAGGCTGACCACCTCTAGCACCATCAGGATATACTGTTAAGCCACGTAACCCTGGTGCATACTTAGCGATAGTCTCTGCGTACTTCATGATTGTATCCTCATTGTTTAGATCGCTACCCCATGAAGGCAAGTTAATTGTACTGCTGATAGCATGGTCAACATACTTCTGTAGTTCATACTGAAACTTGATGCGTCTCTCTGGATCACCCGCTAAGTCTACTGCTGACTCTATGTTTTCTGGTTTGATTCCTCCGTCGATAAGGGCTTGAGCTGTACCGTCGACGACAAACTGATGCTTCCATTTGGTTCCATCCGTAAGATAACGTCTGCGGTAAGCAACGGCGTATATCGGTTCCACTCCAGAAGTAGTCCCTGCGAGGATACTAATGGTTCCTGTCGGAGCAATTGCTCTGTATCCTTTAGGACGTTTGAGAAAAAGTCTATCGCAGTGAGCGTCTGCTGATCGCTTGCTTTCTGATTCATAAACTCTCATCCATTGTTTAAGTTCATCTGTCATTTCATACTTATGACCACGCTGAAGAAGCCACTCATGCATACCCATAAGACCCAAACCAATACGACTATTTTGCATCCTTACTTTTGAGATTTTTTCGTAGGGGACTTGCGCTCTGATAAGCCCACAAACAAGGAACTTACTTGCAAGATTAACAACATCCCTAAACTCATTAAGGTCCCCAACATTAGCCAGATTAACAGACCCAAGATTGCAAACGTCGCTATCATCTTCGCTAGTAATTTCTGTGCAAGCATTACGAAGCGTTTCATTTTGTTTGTCTCCAAAGTTAAACGAGAACCCAGGCTCTCCTGTCATCATAGCTTGCCTAATGTTCTCAACAAACACTGGATTCATCTTATCTTTAAGCCATGCATCATCATAGTTAAGTGATATGTTCATCATATCTAAAGGAGCAGGAGCATTGAAGTCTGCTTTCTTTAGTTCAGCATAGTTAGTACCACCAACACTGATGTCATGCCAGTTCTTAACCTTTAGGAAGTCATTAGCATCTTCATGTTGCCAGTTCATTGAGCCATACAGTGCAGACCTACGGCTACCACCCTGCATTACATTACGTCCAACCTCATTGAGGGTAGACAGTAGTGGAATAGGCCCAGAAGCAACACCTCCAGTACGAACCAGTCTGCGTCCTGATGGTCTAGCCTTAGAGATATCAACACCAATGCCTCCACCTGTCATCAAGCAAGACATAGCACGTTGGGTAACGCCAGCCCACTCTTCTCTGCTGTCCTCCTCAAGCCTAAGAAGATAGCAGTTATTGTAAAACCTAGCATCCCTACCTGCATACCATAGATACCTACCACCTGGGACAAACTTAAAGTCAGAGATGTATTGAGCAAGCTGATCTCGTTCTGTCTTGTCCATTAAAGGATTCTTTGTCCCATTGAAGTCACCACATACGCTGTTAACTACTGCATGCGCCTTGTCATTCCAAGTCTCATACTCTGTAGATGCGTACTTGTTTTTAAATATATCTTCGCCTAGTTTAGTTTTAAATGTCATTGTATACCTTCGTTAATTACTTTATTTCCTGTGCTACCAAAACCACCATCACCCCTAACAACATAACTTGCAACCTCAGTAGATAAAACTGGAGAAAGATAATGCGAGAATACTAACTGCGCTATCTTATCTCCCTTCTCAATATCATATGGCAGATGTCCCGAATTAAAAAGGATTACCTTGACCTCACCCTTGTAGTCTGGGTCAATAGTTCCTGGGGAATTAAGAACAAACACACCATGCTTAGAGGCTAAGCCACTTCTACTTCTTACCTGACCTTCAATACCGATTGGCATATGAAGTTTTATTCCAGTGCTAATCACCTTTGTAGATAAAGGTCTAATCACATCATCCTCTGATGAACAGATATCATACCCAACAGAAAACTCAGTTGCCCTCTGTGGTATAGCACTTGCTGTACTCATCAACTCAATCTTTACTTGATCTGACATTTATATATTTTCCTTTTAGATCGTGTTCTTTTGCATATCGCATATACTCTTGCAGAGAGCATCCAGCATGGTGTTTAAAACATTCTTCCCAAGAATTAAATTTAACAGTCGGTTGTTTTTTACCAGAGTAAATGTCTCTTGCAAGGAAGTATATGATCTCATCTTGTGGCTCTCCTTTAGAACGGTATGTCATCAGCTGATACTTCTTTAGCTATATCTTTCATGGCATCTCTAGCACCCGAAGGCATAGACTTCTTGTCAGAAGATCCCACCTCTACTTCTTTGTATGCATCTGGACTGTTAATCATCTGCATCATATACCCTTTAATATCGGTGGTATATTTTTCTACGCCACTCTTATCGGTATACTTACGATAATCAATTGATCCCTCTACATACAAGTTAGTACCCTTACCTACATAAGCTTCAACAATCTCTGCTTGTTTACCAAAGAAGACTACGTTATGCCAGTCAGCTTTCTTATACTCGCCATAGCCTGACTCGGTAACCATAGATACCTGAGCAATCTTGCTATCGTTTTTAGTAGTACGAATAGTAGGTTCTTTCCATACATTACCAACTAGAATTACTTTATTAATTCCCTTCATTACTTTCTCCGTGTTTTTCAGGCCAATATTTCTTTACACTTTTCCATACTTCTAATGCTGAACTAAAGATAGTCCAGTACCTATCGAAGTCTTTACTATCCCACTCATGAAAGACAACAATGCCTGGGTTGCTAGCAGAGATAAATACATTTGCTATTCTCTTAGCTGGCGCAGGCAGTGCTCTCTCATAAGCAATCAATTGGTATGCCATAGACTCGTAAGCTAACTGCTTGCTACCAGTAGAGAACTCTTTGGTTTTAAAATCAATAACCCATTCGTCTGATACCAAGTCTATCATACCACCATACCCATCCTTTACATTACATACAGTTTCCTCTGATCTCCATTGTTGTTCACCACAATTAATCTTTAGCAAAGCATCAACAGCATTAAAGATATTTGAGTCAGCACCAGTAGGAGATAGTTCATTTTTAAAACAGTTCTCTAACATATTATGTATCCTACTACCTCTTTCGGATGCTTCAACTGTTTCCCTTTTGCTTTCTTGTAGCACCTTTGACCTCCATATCTCAATACTTAAGTCTCCTCTTGGCACTAAAGCAGCAGCATCAATAGCCTTGTTAGTTTTCCATGTGTCTAATCCAGGCTTAGCTAGTATGTCTAGAACAGAAGTTACAGAGGGCATCCATCCATATTTTCTTGCATCTCTTAATGTTGTAGCCCTAGTCTTCCCGTTCTTTCCTTCAATAAAATGTCTTGGTTCTCCTTGTCTGTCATACCAGTGCATTATTTATCCTTTGTCCTTTTACTCATTAGTTCATCAAAGCCCTCTGGTGTAGCCCAGACAGCAGCTTTATTACTACGATCAAAAGCATTGGGATGGTATAAGTATCTTCCTATGCCGAACAAGACAGCAGCCCTCTTAAGAGCGTCACTGATGCCACCCTTTGCACCTTCAATATTAGAATCATCAGCACCATCTGACTTAGTAATCCATGTTCCATCTATATTAACAGACAGTTCACATATCATACGATTGCCAATCCAATGGTACTTAGTCTGCCAATTAGAAATACCAACAACCTCGTCTAGCCTATCCATTACATTTCTAGCATCAATATAAGCTAACTCCTTACTACCCCCACCTTTTCTAAACTTAACCTTACCTTCTGGAAAAGGTCTTTTAAATGCCATCTCTAAACTATTCATTAGTATTTATTTTCCCTGTATTTTTTTAGTGAATCAAGATACTCTCTGAAGTTATCCTCCCTATCTTCTTTCTCTAAGTTATCAAGCCATAAGTTATACCCCTCTTCAAACTCCTCTTGTTCTAATGATTGTTGTTGTTCCCAACCCATAATCAAAACTCTCCCTTAGTCATGCTCGCTGGATTGTAGAACCCAGCCTCAATAAGAGTTGCTTCAACTCTCTCCATGTACTCAGCGAACTGCTCAACATTTAAACCAGATGTTTGTATAGCAACCTCCACTGCCTCACCATCTAAGTTTGTAACTGTGTTAGTACCCAGTATCTGAACACACATAACAGAGTGTAGTTCATTAGTGGTATATCCTATTTCATTTGCAGCCTCCCTAATAATATGCCAGTACCTATTGTTCTGATCTATAGATCGTTGATTCTTTTTATTGTACGGTCTTATTATAACTTCATAAGGCTCATTAGAATGAGATAATTGTTTAATATAATCTACACAATTATTCTTTTCATGTAAGTTATACAATTTAAATCTCTTTACTTTTTTGTCCATTCTATTATACCATATTCAAAAGCACGTCCTATTGTTTGCAAGCACCATCTCATTTGTGTTTCCTTATCTATCTCCCCGCTATGACATTCAGCATGGTGAGTGTAGCATACTGGTAACGTAAAATAATCTGGCGCTTTCTTACCCATCCCTGCACCAAGAGCCTGAACTCTAAGGTGGTGAGCCTGTGAATCTTGACCACAGTATATACATGGTTGATCCGCTACCCACTCAAGGTACTTACGACTCTTCACTTAACCCTCCTGTAAGGATTGAATACTCTTTGTAACTCTAGTTCCCATTCTTCTATATCTGTAATTACATTATTAAAATAATTATATTTTATATGTCTATCAAATACGTTTCTTTTTTTATCTAAATATTTTTCTCTATTTAAATTCGTCATTTTTTTAGTACCCAATCCAAAGCATAGATCACACTCATACAATTTATCTAATATAATTACCTCCTTTCTTCCATTACATTTAGGACATATAGATGGGTTAACCATTTCATCTAAAGCTAGATTAACTATTTTAAATATATCAAAATTAGATATAGTTTTATTCCATTGTAGTTCTTTAGCATTTGTATATAGATGATCTATCAAAACTTTGTTCCATTTTTTTTCTAAGCAATACTTATACCTAGCGTAACAACCACTTAGATAACTTGCCTTTGCTAATGTAGCCGCCACATCCTCCCAAGCAGGGCCAGAGTTTGTACTCCAAATACTGTTTGATTTTATTGTTAAAGACTTAAGTGCTTCCAGACCTGACATCAAATATTTCCTTATAGATTGTAGTTGTTGGCTTAGTTGTACCCATTATTTCTCCTGTTTCATAATAATTTTGATACGCTTCACAAGCAGTTTTCTTTTGAGCGCAATACTTCCAACTGAGGCAAGGATTGCATGGAGATTGTTCGCTTGCTATTGCTCTTGCTAAATTAAAGTATTCACGTTTCATTTTAATTTCTCCCTAAAATCCTTAGCCCTAAAGACTATAAGTGTGTCATCAAAAGCAGTACCATTTTCTTTTATGAATACAACTGGTACTGTTCCGTTCCTAGATGATGCAACAGCTTGACGCATAGCATCCTTAATCCACTCAGGAATCTTCTTCCTATACTTACATTCAATGGATAGTGTATTGCTTGTAACATCTGGTGCGCTTCCTCTTGTCCTGCCAGTAACTGGTACACGATCAGCATCATCGCCTAGTTCGGTAAGGAATTCCGCAACCCAACGTTCAAACTTTTTCCATGTCTTATCCATAGTTTAATATCTTAGCGGGTACTTCTCTAACAGCATTGCTTGGTAAATGATATGTTCCTGTCCTCCAATTGTAAGTTAACTCCACGTTTCCTAACTGCCCATCCTGTTTAAACCTAACTTTCTGCACATGAACTTCAATGATTGAATCATTCTTTGTGAAGTCCCTCCATACTGTAATACAGTTATCAGATTTGTCACGCCATCTAGCTGAACCACTGATATCATACGGTGTTGGAATAGGAATCTTACCATTCTTATCTCTGTATAGTTTAGCAGGGTGAGCCACAATCCATAAATGAATACCATACTTTCTTGCAAACTGTCTCATCCTCTTGAGTGCTACTGAAATGTACTCTGTTTCGTTCTG
>Ga0070746_10000059_pt1 | contig 50403 bp, 26 predicted proteins | sample VirMetDEL_Mar_21_FD_77016 | JGI IMG/M metagenome (GOLD analysis project Ga0070746, IMG submission 77016) | Aqueous microbial communities from the Delaware River and Bay under freshwater to marine salinity gradient to study organic matter... | ecosystem: Environmental > Aquatic > Marine >...
TCCTCCAACAATTAGATCAATTGATAGTTTGTACTGGCTAAACATTAGTACAAACAACAATCCAGATCCAGCACATGTAACTCGTTGGTATGATATAGTTTTACCAAGTTTAATAGAGCAGTCCTGGTTCGATGTACATACAAGTAATCTTGTTAATGGTAATGTTTTCAGTAGAGTATCAGATGATACAACTCCAAAACTTGGCGGCGCCTTAGATGCAGATGGAAAAAATATAGAAAATCTTGGTCAAGTTCAAATTGGACAACTTGGTTCGGTTGTTTTTGAAGGATTTACCGATGATGCATTTGAAACAACACTCATAGTAACTGATCCAACAGCAGATAGAACAATTACATTTCCAGATGCAACCGGTACAGTAGCACTAACAACTGATTTGACAGCATACATTAGTTTAGCAACACTTAAAGCTGAAGTAGCAGCAAGTACAGATTTTGCTGATTTTCAATCAAGAATAGCAGCACTGTAAAGGACATAACATGACCGAAAGATATTATACACTCGGAACACATACTCCAGAGCAATGGCAAGAAATACACGACGAATTGTGTACAAGTGATGCAACACCAGATACTATTCCTGACAGAGCGTGTACATGCACTGATGATATGATACATAGTGCTGTTCGTGGTGAGTTTTTGCTCACTGAACAAGAAGCTCAAACACTTGCATTAGATAGTAGAATTAAGTTTATTAATAAAAGTTTTAACAGGTATCCTGAACTTATGCCACCTGAAGATAAATTACACAACGGAATTTTAGGAACAGTAAAAACTGAAAGATGGGCAACACCAAACTTAAACTATATGACATGGACAGATTTCCAAGAATCTGAGTTTGGTGGAGGAGGCGTTTATGTAGTAACAAGTCAATTCTCGACTGAACAACCTACTGTCAACCGTGCTAGTTATCAGTTTGTCAGGATGCAAAGCAAAGAATATTATTGGAAAGATCAAGCATTTGGGTATTATCCAACCCAAAAACCAAGCCCAAAGTGGGGAGCCAGTGAAAAAGTTAGACAATTTGGTGCAGGAGAACATACGGATGTTATTTGTGCTGACAATGGCTCTTGGATCGGGCACACAGAGTTTATTAACAGTGGTGTTACTAATGCAGTGAACCCATCTGACTATACAGGCGGAAATGTGCTACCAGGCGATGGATATTGTGATGTATTAGATTTGGTGTTAGATGCTCCTTATTATATTGATCCAGACTGGTTCGATGCAAGTCCAGGTACAAGATTAACAACACGATGGGACGGTACAACTGTGCCTGTTGAAAGTATTGCACGTAGTTGGTGGCAATACACTCAAGAGCGTAGCCCGCAATTCGCAGCTTTTGGTAGCATTTTAGTGCCTAGTAGTTATACTAGAGATAATGCACATGGAAGTCCTACAACGCTGCCTAGTTCAGCAAATCACGGAACACAGTGCGCTAGTTTGCTTTACGGTAGAACTCATGGTTGGGCATATAATTCTAATAAATGGCAGATGAATCTATATGGAGCTAACAATATTGGAAGTTTTGAACGTGGCTTCGACATTCAAAAAATATTTCATCAGTATAAACCAATTAACCCACTGTATGGCACAAAAGACCCTACAATAAGTTCAAACAGTTGGGGATACAGAAGCGGCGGCAGTGATGATCACAATCCGGGGTATAGCGATAAAACCGGTGACTATTGGTATTGGAGAACAGATCCGGCAGTTTCATACGATGGTCTTGGTTGGGAACCTAGATTCATTAGTCGTAATGGACTCAAAGGAGACAGTGGACGCTGGTCTAGTGAAATGTATGACAACAGTATGACGCAAGCAGGAGATGAACTTATACAAGCTGGCGTAATTTTTATTAGCTCAGGCGGTAATAGTAATCAACAGATAGTAAATCCTGATCATCCTAACTACGATAATAGAATCAGTAACAACAATACAAACACACTATACCAGGATAGTTTTTACGAATTTGGAGTGCAAACAACAGGTACAACCAATCGCAGAGGTTTCCCTAATCACATAGGTAAAACAGAAAGTCAAACATTTCAAGGAAACACCACAGTGAAGTTTCCGGCTATTACTGTTGGTGCGTTAAGTGATAGAAATGCTATGCAGTACCCATTTGTGCGTATAGAGCATAAAATTGATTACAGTAATACAGGATCTGCAATTGATTTTTATGCACCTGGTGACGGAACTCTTGCAGCCACTGTCGCAAATCAGGGAGTGATTCAAAGGTTAGATGATACTTATAGTGATTTAACTGTGTATTCAGGCAACTGCTACGATGCCCGCTTTAGTGGAACTAGTGCAGCAGCACCTGTGGCAGCAGGACTTTTAGCTTCAGTGATGCAGTATAATCGAGGTTGGACCTGGGAAGATTTAAAAAATTGGATACAAAATAATGTAGAACTACAACCAGCTGATTCTTTCAATCAAGGTACTGAACCTACAACACCAAATGATACCGATTGGACACAAGCTGATCACGCATATGAATCCTTACTCGGTGGCGATCCGAGAGTACTGTATCAAGCAACTATTCCTGTGAATACGCCGTATCCTGGAGTAAGTGATACTGAGATTCAAGGCAGCTTTACCCTGTCGGGTGGTATTAACTTTAGCATAGTTTGATATATTACAAGGAAATAATAACTTGACTGAGCGTGAATATATAGTAAGTTTAAAACGTGACGTTGATGCTGCTAGTTTTGCAGCAGAAATGACTCAAACTACCGGAAATACTACTATACCTGGTCGTAGTGTTGACGTAGCCAATGCTAGATTGTTGAGTGAAAGAAACACACATTATTCATTAACAGACCAAGAAGCACAAGCTCTTAGAAACGATCCTAGAGTAGTAGATGTTGCAATACCACCAGATCAGGATGATGATTTAGAACTTGTTAGAAATGCAATACAAACAGCAGACTTTACCAAAACTACCAGTGATAGTGGTAATTTTGTCAACTGGGGACTGAGACGTTGTATTGGTACTAATAATCCTTATGGTTCTAACCTAACAGAAAACACAGGACAATATACCTATAACCTAGACGGAACTGGTGTTGATGTTGTGATACAAGACAGTGGCTTGCAAGTAGATCATCCAGAATTTCAAGACAAAAATGGCGTGTCTCGTGTGCAACAAATAGATTGGTACACATCTAGCGGATTAAGTGGAACTCAAAATGCCAATCATTATAGAGATTATAACGGACATGGAACTCATTGTGCAGGAATTGCTGCAGGCAAAACATACGGATGGGCTAAAGAATCTCATATTTACAGTGTAAAAGTAGCAGGACTAGAAGGAAGCGGGGATCCCGGAACTGGCATCAGCATCACTGATTGTTTTGATGTTATAAAAGGATGGCACAACAACAAGCCTGTAGATCCAGCAACTGGATTTAAAAGACCTACTATTGTTAACATGAGTTGGGGATATGGCAGTTATTTTTACAATATACTAGGTGGAAACTACAGAGGTACAAATTGGACAGGTACAACCAGAAGAACAGATTATGGTATGGTTGGTTCTTATGTGAGTGTTTACAATTTGTATAGATATGTAGTAAGAGTTGCTAGTGTAGACACAGACCTACAAGAAATGATAGATGCAGGAATACATGTTTGTGTTGCTGCCGGAAACAGTTTTCAAAAAATTGATGTACCTGGTGGAGTTGATTACAACAACTATTTCAATAGTGGTGCGTTTGGATCTAATAGATATTATCACAGAGGAGGAAGCCCATACGACGATGAAGCAATTGTGGTAGGTAACATTGATAGTTCAGTACATTCAGGAGGCTTAGAACAAAAAGCACAAAGCAGTGAAAACGGTCCTGGTGTGGACTTGTACGCTCCGGGTACTGATATAATGAGTACAAGTAGTACTATAAATGAATTTAACACAGGTAATTATCCCCAAGACACTAACTTTAAGATCATGAATATCAGTGGAACCAGTATGGCTAGTCCGCAAGTTTGTGGAGTAGGAGCATTGATACTACAAGCAAATCCTCATATGAATCCTGCACAGTTAAAAAAATACATGTTAGCACAAACTGCATCAGGTAGTATCTATTCAACAGGACTAGATAACGATTACACAGACAGCAGAAGTATCAAAAACGGTAATAATAGATTTTTAGTTAATCCTTTTTCAAGTGAATACAAGTATCGTATTTTAAACTAGTTGATACACATAAATAGTAGTATTAAGTGTGAGAGACTACTATGGCGTTAAACCTAGATCATCAGAGAGATAGAATAAGCACCGCTAGCGGTAATATTACTATCAGTACCAGCGGTGCTTTGAGAGTTCCTGTTGGCAACACAGCACAGCGACCTCAAAGTGGAGTTGTACAAACTGGTCAAATTCGTTTTAATACTCAAACAACACAGTATGAAGGCTACAATGGTGTAAGCTGGACCAGTCTAGGTGGCGTTAAAGATGTAGACCAAGATACATACATCACTGCTGAACAAGCATCGGATGATGATACACTACGTTTTTATACTGCTGGTGTACAGCGGTTAACAATCAATAATCTAGGAGAAGTTGAGATTTTCAACGATACTAGTATTACACAAAACTTTCGTGTTGATGGTTTAACTACACTAGACACACTAGACGTAAACAGTCAAGCTACTATTGCAAGTTTAAATGTCGAAGATCTGGCACAAAATAGTGTGGTATTTGCAGGCCTCAACGGTGAACTTGAAGATGATGTAAACTTCACATACAATGGTAGTGTAATGGAAGTTGATACTAACGGTGCTATTGGTTTGCCCAGAGGGACACAAGCACAGAGACCAGGCAGTCCTAATCCAGGTTATATTAGATTTAGTACAGATGCTACCAACTTAGAATTTTGGAATGGCTCTACATGGAATGTTGTTGGTACAGGCTCGGGTGCTGCTAGTGCATTTACTACTATCAGTGTAAACGGACAAAATAATGTTGTGGCTGACGGACCTAGTGACACACTAACAATTGTTGGTGGATCAGGAATCAATGTAGTAACAGATGGTGCTACAGATACTATTACTTTTTCAGTACAACAGCTTAGTGCTGGTACATCGTTGTCTGACACCGACGGTGATACTGGAATAAACTTAGAAACAACACCAGACGAAGACACTATAAGATTTACTACAGATGGCACAGAAAGAATGGTCATCGATAATACAGGTCTAGTGTCTATACTAGGTACAGGCGCATTAGAAATACCAGCTGGCACCACAGCAGAACGTCCAACTACACTAGCACAAGGACAGATCAGATACAATACTACAGATGCTACGTTTGAAGGATACGACGGTGCAGCTTGGGGAAGTTTAGGCGGAGTTAAAGATGTTGACGGTGATACATATATCACTGCTGAATTAAATTCAGATGAAGATTATCTTAGATTTTATACAGCCAATTCAGAAAGATTTAACATTGATAATCTGGGTCAGGTAACCTTCGGCGACAGTGCTACAAACAACTTTTATACTTTTCCTACACAAAGAGGATCAGATGGTCAAATATTAATAATTGATCAAAGTGGTAATTTAGTATTCAGTGACTTTTCTACATCCAACACATACTATCAAGACACAGCGCCGGCAGCACCAACTAATACTATTTCAACTGGTGATTTTTGGTTCGACACCGGAACAACAGGCGAATTATATATCTATACAGGCAATGAATGGATCAGTACAACACCGGGTGCTGATACTGGATTTATCAAACAAAACTACACAGGTGATGGCAGTACCACACAGTATGACACACAAACAGGTGTAAACGGAGGTACAGTAAGTTTAGTATTTTTAAATGGTGTACTTTTACAGCCAATCAATGACTATACAGAAGCAAGCGGTGTCGTAACTTTTGTTGTTGCTCCTCTATTAGGTGATCAAATTGATATTATGATTACAGGGGAGTTAGTAACACTATCTTTAAATCCATTGGGATTAAACAACCATAACTTAATATCAGTGGACGCTGCTGGAGAACTAACTGTCAGCAGTTTAATAGTAAGCGATTTAACTGATAATAGAGTTGTAATTGCAGGTGCAAGTGGTCAGCTTGAAGATGATGCTAATCTTACATTTGATGGAACTAATTTAGTAATATCAACAACCGGAGCTGTACAAATACCAGTTGGAACTACAGCAGAACGCCCAACACCAGTTCAAGGTCAGATCAGATACAACACAGATGACAGTACCTTTGAAGGATACAACGGCGCAACATGGGGATCATTGGCTGCTGGTCTTACCAGTGTTAGTTTAAATATTGCAGGTGACAGTGGAACTGATGCAGTAGACACAAGCGTGGACACACTTACATTTGTAGGCGACACTGGAATTACAACTGCGGTCACTAACAATCAAGTGAGTATAGATTTAGACGACACTACTGTAACTCCAGGTGTATACGGTAATGCTACAACTGTTCCTATTATCACAGTTGATCAACAAGGCAGAGTTACGTCTGTTACCACAGCCGCAGTAACCAGCACACCTTCAGGTGTTTACACTGTTCATACATTTACAGGCAACGGTGCAGATGATACATTCTCTACTAGTAATACTAACATAGATGACAATCAAATTTTTATTGACGGATTGTTAGAAGACAGTGCAAACTACACAATTGCACCCAACGGAGATGTTACATTTAATACTCCTCCTGCAAACAATACTACTATTATTGTGTATGCTTACACCACCAGTATTAATTTGGTAAATTTAGAACAACTGGGCATAGCCAATCACAACAATATCAGTGTAGATGTTTCAGGTAATGTTGGATTAGGAACCGCAAGCCCACAAGAAAAATTACACGTAGATGGTGCTATCAGGATTGACGGTGTTAGCTCACTGGCTACTGCTAGTACTACACTAGCAACTGTAACACCCACTGCTATAGACACATTTGCTATCACAGCTTTCAGAAGTTGCAAATACACAATACAAGCCACCAACACAGTTACCAACGAATATCAAACAGCAGAAGCTATTGTAATTCATGATGGTAGTAGTGCATACATAACAACTTATGGCACAATTTTTACTGGTAGTGCTAGTATACTAAGTTTGGATGCAGATGTCAACAGCGGAAATGTTAGATTACTAGCAACCGCATCAAGTGCTGATAGCACAGAATACAAAATAACAAGAATAAGCACATTGGTATAAGATATGTCAACAAAAGATTTTTCAGTAGATAACATTTTAGTTGGAGGTAATATAAAAGGTCCAGCTACTTTTTATCTTGACCCAGCAGCAGACGATACAGCAGAACCAGGCGGATCTATTGTAGACTCGGGTACTGTGGTTATATTAGGTAACTTAGAAGTTACAGGTAGTACCTCCAGACTTAATACACACACGTTAGACGTAGAAGATATTAACATCACAGTAGCAAGAGGAAAAGCAACATCAGCTGATGCAGACGGTGGCGGGTTAACAGTAGATGGCGCTAATGCAACTATTGTTTATTCGGACGCAGGTAACAGTTGGGTATTCAACAAAGCACCTTATTTTTTAACTGAAAGAATTTTAACAACTGCTGATTTAGGATCAGGCAGCGGCATTGATGCTGACTTGTTAGATGGACAAGACAGTCCATACTATTTGGATTATGCAAACTTTACAGGTAATCCTACACTTACTATAACAACAAACTCACCTAGTGGAAATGGTGCATTGTCTTATGACGGCAATACAGGAGCATTTACATATACTCCACCTGCTGTGACATTGGACAATGCTACTACAAATGGTAATACCACTACCAATGATATAAGTGTAAATACATTGACTAGCACTGTGGCTCAAGGTACAGCACCCCTTGTAGTAGCCAGTGATACGTTGGTAAGTAATTTAAATGCAGACAAGTTGGACAACAAAGAATATCAAGAAATAATTGAAGATGCAACAGCACTAGCTATTGCACTAGGATAATAAAATGGCACAAACTTTTAAAAACTATACAGCATCTGGAGTAGGAGTAGGAGACACCACAGTTTACACTGTGCCTGTGGCTACTACAGGTATTATTATTGGTTTAACACTATCAAATATTACAGCTTCTGAGATCAATGCTACTGCAAAACTCAATACTGTACACATAGTAAAAGACGCTCCTATACCTACAGGCAGTACATTAGATTGTATTGAAGGTAAACTTATAGCAGAAGCAGGTGATACAATTGTGGTAGTAAGCAACACTGCAACCAGTGTTGATGCTATTGTGAGTGTTTTAGAACAATCGTAAGGATAACTGATGGGTAAATCAAAAGAACTAGCTGAATTTGGATCTTACGCTCAAATAAACACAGCTACAGACAATGTTCAGATTACAGGTGATCTAACAGTAAGTGGAACAACTATAACAGTTGATTCTACAACAATCACAGTGCAAAATTCACTAACATTTGAAGGTATTACAGCAGATGACTTTGAAACTGTTTTAACAGTTACAAACCCAACAGCAGATAGAACTATCACACTTCCTGATGCTACAGGAACGGTTGCTCTAACATCACAGACACTTGATAATTTATCGTCTATAACAACACTAGACGCAGACCATGTTTTCCAAATTGATGGTTCGAGCAACAGTAATGATGTAGTGACATTTCGTCCAGAAGTTGCTGGTCAAAACAATGCTGTAATTGAACTAAGAAGTTTTGGTAACGGAGGGAGCCAGCAAGGCATTCCAGAATTAAAATTTTGGAGAGATACAAATGACGGAAACTCCGCAGCTGGTGATACAACAGCTCGAATTGTATTTGAAGGCGGAGATATTTCAGGACAAGGCTACAGAGCACCTTACAACTATATCTCTAGCGTTATTGATGATGTGGATTTGATCAATAGTCAAAGATATGGGCATCTTGAAATTCAACATCGTGTCACTAACATTGGCGGTGGCTCTATACCAGACGGTACTTATACTTCTGCAGAATTCCATTATGATAGAATTAAGGCACCAGGAAAACTTGAGATTGGAGATACTAACTCTGCGACATTCGATCCAAGTTCATTGACAGCAGACCAAACTATCACTTTCCCAAATGTCTCTGGAACGCTTGTCGTTGCTGATAGCAATGATACTGTCAACCTGACAGGTGACAATCCTATTATAGAATTAGAAAGCACTTACGAGTGGACTGCTGGGACTGTTGCTGAAAGCAAGCTGCAAATCACTAACAAACAAAACGCCAATAGTGATGCATGGCAAATCAGAGTTGACCCAGACAATGTAGAAACATCATCGTCTCTTAGGATCAACATCGATAATAATGATGTAGTCACGTTCTACAGTGATGAAACACAAGGTGCTACGTTCTTTAAAGATATTAGGATGTGGGGAAATAGTATCTACTTCTTGAATGGTAGTAGTAACCTTATATTCGAGGGCGCAACTTACGACGACTTTGAAACAACTGTAACGGTCGCTGACCCCACCGCTGACCGTACAATTACACTGCCTGATGCGACAGGGACGGTTTTATTACAAAACACTGACAATACTGTTACAATAGACGTTGGAACAGCGCAAAACACTACGAAACTCTTTTTAACTGGAAGTGATGCACTTGTTCAGTTGGGTGATTTGGGTAGTAATAATGGCCCTCATGGTTTTCATTTTGGTTACGATGTTGCTTCATCTGATGGCATGTCTATCTTGTATCGAACTGCTAGTGATGCAATTACCTTTGAGGATAGCTCAGGGCTTTCTGGCAACAGGGTTATGTCTGTACAGCAGGATGGTAATGTTCTATTTACAGGTGACCTTATCTTTGAAGGAGCAACAGCAGATGACTTCGAAACAACACTAACTGTAACTGATCCAACAGCAGACAGAACTATCACACTACCTGATGCAACTGGTACAGTTGCAACTATAGACAACAGCCAAACATTTTCAGCACAACAAACCTTCTCTGATGATATTATCATGAATGGGAACACTAATAGAATCTACTTTGATGACATATCTCATGGCATTTATATGGAAGGTTTCAATTTCACAGGGGCACCTGCACAAGAGTATTGGAGAGTGTTTGTTGGTGGCACACAAGCACTTAGTGCTCATAATATAAACTCAGGCTCAAATTATGTCAGGATAGGCACAGGATTTGATCTTCAGTTTGAGGGTACAACGAGTGATGGTAATGAAACAACACTAACTGTCATAGACCCTACCGCTAGCAGAACTATTACGCTTCCGGATGCAACTGGTACTGTAGCTCTGCTTGAAAGCACTCAGGACTTTACAGCAAGTCAAACTTTTAGTTCAGACTTGGTTGTTGGCAGTGTTCTTAAAGTCGAAGGATCTATATGGGAAGAATATATTGTCGGAACTGTTACTACCAATACTTTAACAGTAGATATACTAGGTTCTGCTAACACCACACAAACTGTGAGCGGTCTTAGTGCAAATTTTGAAGTAGCATTTACTAATGCGCCTACATCAGGGACATACACAATTGGTGTAGCATTAATAATCACACAAGGTGCTAGTGCTTACATACCCAATACTTGTACAGTAAATGGCACAAGTGTTACCATTAAATGGTTAAACGCATCTGCTCCAACAGGAAACGCAAACCAAACAGACGTGGTGAATTTCACTCTAGTAAATAATTCAGGAACATATGATGTACTTGCTGGCTTATCAACATTTGGGTAATTATTGATGCCTTTTTTAAAAACTACCACAGGACGATTACTATCCTCTACATTTATTAGTAACATTCTTCCAATTTCTTTTACAGAAGATTTGTTTCATATTGACACATGGTATGGTGATGGCAGCTCAGAAAGAACAGAACCAATACCTATGTATACAACTGCTGAAACTACTCCAACAGCAGGTACTCTTTATACCTATGACACTTTTCCTGGATATACCAGGGACTTAAGAATTAAAGAATATACTGGATCTGGTAGAATACTTATCAGAGGATATTCTTCTCAGAGCAACGAATACAACAACTGTATAGTATTAGAAGAGTCGACTGATTTTCAACCATTCACTGTCAATTCAGGTCGATGGATTCGATTCGGCACAAGTGGTGTGTATGATTGGGAGGATGCTTGTCTTAATCCCAACGGAGAATTGTTTGCTTTAGGTAGCGACAGAGTCAATAATAATACTAACGAATGGGAAGCTATAGTTATAAAATATCAAAGAGATGGTTATCAGCTGAATGGAACTCCGGCTAATATAAGTTATGGTTCTTCTACTTCAGCAGCTTGGGATAGGAGTATACAACCAGTGAATGGCTATGTTGATAACGGCGGCACAGCCACAGATCAATGGCGAATGAGACTAATAGAAGCCGACACCAAAGAAAATTTATGGCTATTTGGCTGGGGTATTGAGAATCTTTATGATGATAGTACATCGGGAAAAATAATAAGGGTACAACAAAGTAACGGAGATATAACAGGTTCTATACAACAACATGTAAAAACAGTAGGACACACCAGTCCAGTTCCGCAAATTGACCCAGACATATCTATCCCTAGAGGAGATATTCAGTTGGCATATGTCGGTGGAGATGAGCATGTTGTGATAACTGGCTCCGCAACTGAACAAAGCAGTAACGTTTCATGGGGAACATCGTGGACTTGGAGCAGTAGCACTTCTAATATATCTCAAGGTTCAGGGTATAGAATATCCTGGGATCATCCAAATGCTAGTAACTTTTTAAATATCTATACCTATGCAACATTTAGTCACAAACACAGTACAGGCGCTCATGCAAAGTATGTTGTTTATACTGGTACTGCTGAACAAATTATAAGTGGAACTACTACCGAAACATATGGCTATTGCACAATTTTAGATGGTAGTAGCAGCCAAGGCGGAGATCAAGTAAAAAGTTTTTATATAACAGATCCAACAGGTAATTCAAATCCTGGTTTTTCAAGGGTTGTGTTTTCCAGTGATGCAAGTGAAAATTATCCTATCTACATACTAATTGGCACTATATTAATGAGATATCAAGGTGTAACAACCACAAGTAACGCTAACAATTGGGCTAAGAAAATAGATTTTTTACATGATGATTTCGATAACGGCAACTTGAATAGTCTTTATCTTTCAATGTCTAGTGCAGGAGATCCTTTGTTGATAGGTTCTTGTCTGACAAGTGAAAACCAGACGCAAATTTCGGATGAACGTCGGCAGGTATTTGTAGCTAAAATACCCGCTGATGGCAACAATTGTAATGGTCTTTGGGGAAGTCATTTTTCTATATCTGATACAACTTTTCCAGTAAACTTTACAAATGATGCCAGTCCGTTTGGTTGGAGCAGATATTCAGGATCTACATCAGTAGTAAACGCTAATGAAGATGTTAATGATTATAATCATAGTAGCAGCACTTCTTATACTAAAACAAATGTTACTAAACAAACTCCTAGCAATCAATTGTTAGAAGATACCCGACAACTAACTGATGCGCTGTATTGGATGAAGACATTCAATAATGGTCAAAATTATTTCATTGACAGCCAACGAGGTCGTTCAGGAACAGGAACTTTAATAACTCCTAGTAGTACAACTAACAGTTCAAACAGTAATAATTACTTAAAATATTGGACTCCTTGGTTTCTCCACAGTGTTAGTACAGTGCATGGTTCTGTTTTTGGTAGTAATTTTAATGTTAATAATACTAAAACTCAATTAAAGGTTATCAAAAAACAAGAAAACTTTTTTGATATAGTGAAATATGATGGAACAGGTGTTGCTAGACAAATCGAACACAGCTTAAACCAAAGACCAGGTATGATAATAGTAAAATGTTATGATATAGGTTCTAGTAGTTTATTACAAGCAGATGCAGATTGGATGGTGTTTCATAGAAGTGCAGATGCATCAAATTCACAAGATGGATATTTTACAATAAATCAATCCAGTGCTGTTGGATGGTATGATCAAGTAGCAAATGACGGCGTTGCAGCAGATGATGCAGTTTGGCGTAAAACAATACCCAGTAGTTCTTCATTTAGTGTAGGTACAGATTCTCGAGTTAACGCAGCCGGTGCCAAATACATTGCTTATATTTTTGCACATGATCCTAGTTTAAGCAATGGAAAAATTGTTTGTGGGCATTTTGATACAGATGCCAACGGAAAAGCATCTGTAGATATTGGATGGGATCCACAGTGGGTGTCTTTGTGTGCGGTAGATGACGGTTATTGGACAGAATATAACAACAGAACAGGGATGAGTCCTTTTCTCAGTGAAGAAATATTCTGGAGTTCTAGTACTGTAAACACACTAACAAATGGTACAGGTGTACACTCTAACAGTGTTGGTTTTAATGTTGACCTTTCTCACAGATCTCTTACTAATAAACGTGTGGTGTATGTTGCAATTAGATACACAATGAGAAATTGGTTAACAGAAATCGGTGGATATAATTTACCTTTTGAATACACAGGGTCTACAACTTCTCTTTTAAAACTTCCTTATTTTAAAGATTTATATGAAAACCCAGCGAAACCAGGTTCAGACGAAAATGATCGCCCTACTGCTTTGAATGTGCCAAAATTTGGATATTCACGCAGCGTGAACAATGGTCCTTTTGACATGGGAATATGGATGGACAACAGTGGCACAAACATGCCTCAGTTTGGAGCCAGAATACTAGGTAACAATTACTTGCTTTTATCTGCTGATCAAGGTTTAACTAGTTCTAGTGATTGGAGATGGGATTACAAAGCAGGTATGATGCTCAACAACAGAGTTGGACAAACTGTTAGTGGTTCTAGTTATACATCTACAGGACACATGTGGAGAAAAGCACCTAAAGAGTTGGATATACTTGTCTATGAAGGTGATTCCGGTGTTACAACAGGTTCTACTCAAACAATTAAACACGGCTTACAAGCTACTCCTGATATGATGTGGATCAAACCACTTAGTGGAACAGGAGATTGGATTTGTTATCATAAAGACTTGACAAATCCCAACAATCAGTGGCTTGAACTTAATAAGTCTTCTTCCGGAGCTCGAACTGAATTAACAGTGAATGAATATCCGTTTCCTGTTAGTCCTACTAGTACAGAATTTACTGTAGGTCACGACAGTACTGAAAGAGTTTTAGGTGCTAACAGAAAATACATAGCTGTATTGTTCTCACAAGAAGGTGGTACTTTCTTAACAGGCAAATTTACTGGCCCTACAAGTTCAACAGTTACAATTTCAACTGGACAAGATAATCCTGAGTTTGCTATGTATAAAAAGATTACAACAGATCCAGCATTATCCAATAATACAATTGCTGTTGAGAGTTTTAGTAGCGGAAATGACTATAGATGGGATTTTAATTCTCCGACAGCAAATAACAATACTCAAGACGGTGTGCTACAAAGATTTTTATCATCTAATCCTGACGTTTGGGAAGTAGATCATCTAGTTAACAATACATTTTGGGGAAATAATAGCACCTATCCAGGAACATACATTTATGCTCTATGGACTGGAAGGAATTTCATAGATGAAGAATAATGAATAAATATGTATAATACATTTACAAGGATTTTCTAGTGCCATATATCGGAAGAAGTTTAGGTTCAGGTAGAAGAATAGCACACAACTTTACTGCTACAGCCAACCAACAAACATTTAATTTGCCTTATACACCGTCATTTATTGATGTTTTTCAAAATGGTGTGTTGTTGTCTCCTACTGATTATACAGCTACAGATGGTGCTACAGTTGTTCTAGCAGTTGGCGCATCATTAAATGATGAAATAACTGTAATATCTCACAAAACTTTTAATGCCGCAGACAGTGTTAGTGCCAGCAGCGGAGGCACATTTAGTGGTGTAGTAAACTTTGCAGACAATGTAAACATCACAGGAGACCTCACAGTCGACGGCACTACTACAACTATCAACAGCACCACACTAGAAGTAGATGATCTAAACATAACTGTTGCTAGTGGTGCAGCAGATGCAGCAAGTGCAAACGGCGCAGGTCTCACAGTGGACGGTGCTAATGCTACACTAAATTATTCTAGTGCAGGAGACATTTGGGAAATCAACAAAGGATTGGGACTTGTTTTATCAACAGTCGACGATATTATTTTGGAAGAAGTAGGATCAAGTGGTGTTGCAGGATTTCACAGTTCTTCGACTACAACAAGCATTCTTGCAATTGACGCTACAAACAACAGAGTAGGTATAGGATTAGATGAACCTACAGCTCTTTTTGAAGTCAATGGCGGAACAGGCGTTGGATCTCAAGGTACATCAAAAGTTATTGTAAGCGGAAACGATGCACTTGTTCAGTTGGGTGATTTAGGTTCAAACAGCGGATCTCATGGCATACAGTTCGGGTATGATAATACTAGTTCAGATGGTATGTCTATATTGTACAGAACTGCTAGCGATGCTATTACTTTTGAAGACAGTTCAGGAATTAGCGGTAATAGTGTTATGTCTATTTTGCAATCGGGTGTTGTTGGAATTGGCACACAAACACCTCAAGCAACACTGGATATAGGATCTACAGATTCAGTTAAATTGCCAGTGGGATCAACTGCTGAACAATCAAGTTCGCCAGTTACTGGTATGATAAGATACAACAGTTCAGATACAAAATTTGAAGTTTACAACAGTACTTGGTTAAATCTAGTTGAAAGTACCAAAGAAACAGCGCAAGTCACACTACAAGGCTCGCAACCTAAGATAACTTTAAATTTAGGTGCCGGTGGAAATAGTGAATTTAGCATAGACGGCGATACAACTTTTATTGACATAGATCCTACAAATACTATAAGTGGTAGTGAATTTAATATTAGAATTGATGGAAATACCTATTTATTCTTTGATGGTACAGGAACCACAGCATATCAACCATTTGTTATCAAAGGCACAAATTTATTACTAGCAGATGACCCAGTAACGCCGGGCGTTGATCCAGACTTCACAACAACGATTACCAAAGGCATAACTTCTGCTAATAGAACAATTACTATACCAGATGCAGATGGTGAAATTGTACTGTACAACAACGGTATTGTGTTTGAAGGAAGTACTGCTGATGATTTTGAAACACTGCTATCTCCCACAGACCCCACACAAGACAACACTATTACACTACCAGATGCTAGTGGTACAGTTGCACTGACAGATGTATCTGGCAATCTACAGCTGACTGGAACACTCACAGCAACCAGTGTTTTAACTGACAGTGTGGTATTTGAAGGCAGTATAGCAGATGATTTTGAAACAACAATTGCAGTTACAAATCCAACAGCAGATAGAACAGTAACACTACCTGATGCAACGGGTACAGTGATCACAACAGGCAATTTAAATAATATCACCAGTGTGGGGACATTGGTCAATGATGTTACTATCAGTAGTGCTGATCTAGATGTATTTGGTAGAATTGGCGTTGGTTTAAACAACCCTGGAGACTTCAATAGTAATGCAAATGATGTTGTTATTGGTGATGGTAGTGCTGTTCATGGTCTAACTATATATTCTTCTGCAGGTACTTCAGGTAATATATATTTTGCTGATAGTCCAACTGGGACAAATGCCTACAAAGGATATATCACTTATAATCAATCTACTAATGTTATGAGTTTTGGTACCGCATTCACTGAAAGAATGACCATTGGTTCAACTGGGGATGTCAATCTGGTAGGAAACTTATCAGCTGGGGATGTCAATCTGGTAGGAAACTTATCAGCTGGGGATGTCAATCTGGTAGGAAACTTGATATTTGAAGGAGCAACAGCAGATAACTTCGAAACAACACTCACAGTAGAAGATCCTACACAAGACAATACAATCACACTGCCTAATCACAGTGGTCACGTTATAGTAGGCGATGCAACAAGTACTAGTGATGATAAAATTTTTATCAGCAGCACAAACAGCCAGCGACCTAGAATTATATTACAAAATGATCAAACAGGCAGCTCTTCTAGACCTGAACTGCATTTTCAAAGAACTACTACTAGTGTATCAGATGGTATGGATCTTGGAATAATTAGATTTGTAGGCAAAGACAGTGCAGGCGCAGACACACTGTATGCTTACATTTTTGCTGAAATGAGCGATGTAACCAACGGATCAGAAGATGGTAGATTGACTTTTCAATGCTTTGGCAATGGTGCAAGCAACGGCGCTCGGTTTGTAATAGACGGCACAGGTGGCAATGACGATCCTGATCTAGCTAATTTTGAATTTAGTGGTAATAATACTGGTTACGTTATGCATGTGGAACGCACTGTAATAGATCAAGGCAACCAAGGTGCAGTATTAGGTTTGAGTTTAGGCGAAGATACTGGACCAGAAGATGATCCTTGGATTGACTTTATAAACTATGGTACTACAGGTACAGACGGATCTCCAAGCACAAGCGGGGATCAAAATATAAATGGATCAATAAGCACTGTTAACGGCAATCAAGGTATAGTTGTTTTTGGTCAAGAAAATCTACTGTTAAGAGCTGAAGATATTGCCAAAGTTACCCAGACAGTTAGTACTACAGGATATGCAAATGGTATTGATATTACCACTGGCATGAACATACTCAACAAAAGTAGTTTTACAACCACCAGAGAAAAAATCGCAACAATTTCTGCAGCCACAGGTGTTGTTGCACACAACTACAATTCCGCCCAAGTGTTTTACCACACAGCACCAGCAGCAGACTTTACAGTAAACATCACAAACATGGACACTGCAAGCAGCTATGTGTACACAGTTAGTGTTGTTGTAGTACAAGGTGCTACACCTCGTGTACCAACTGCACTTCAAATAGATGGTGTTGCAACAACTGTTAACTACAGTGCTGGCACTGCATTTAGTAGTTCAAATGCAAACGGTGTAGATGTTTTTGTTTATAATTTATTCCGCATAGGCAGTTCTTGGACAGTGATTGCTAACGAAGCGGATTATTCATAATGGCACGTTTTAGTCAACTAGCATCCGTAATCAGCAGAGTACAAGGACTACCTAATAGCAGTTTTTTTATGGGTGTGCATGATGCTAGCGGCGATTATACCATGAGTGCTGGTAGTTCGTTGGCTGTCAATCGCAAAGGTATAATTGCACTTCATCTTCGACTGTATCCCAACAATGAGTTTTTATTAGTACTACTGGACAAAACAGGAGATATACTTGAAAAAAGAACCTACAGTCATTTAGGTAGTGGCAAAACAGCAGAAATTTATCATGATCCTGTTACAGATGGATTTTATATATATTCTAAAAATAGTAATCCGGGATCAGCAGGAGATACTTATCTAATGTTGGTAGCAGATGACGGTTCTATTGTAGATCAAATTGAATTAGGCGGAAATATAGAGTACGGGAGTGGATTTCAAGCTGCCAACGGCGGACATACTCTTGGCGGCTGTGTTTCAGATGATAGTTTTTTTCTTCCTGCACATGATCAAACCAATAATGAAATGTTTGTTGCTAAATTCAATACCAGCACAGGATCAATTGTAAGTTCAGTAATTATTCCAAATACTTCACTCACAAATGTTGGCACCTCATTCAGTGGCTACAGTCGACGTCCGCTTACTATTGGGGGAAATGAAACTGATGGATTTATAATTGCATCATTCAACAATGGCAATGGCGCAGATAGACTGGAACTAACAACTGTGTACGGCAGTTCTCCTTATAGTGTGTGGGGAGGAAGCACAAGTGCATCTAGTTTCTGTAATCATTGTTTGTTTGTAGGTCAAACAGGCGACAGGGTAATATTTGATATACAAGCAAGCAACAACACTCAATACTTTGGAGTAATAAATGACAGAGACCTTTCCACCAACGATCTTAGGCGAATGACGTATAGTGTTAATACTCCTTATAGCGGATCTGCAGCGGGCGATGCTGTTTATCCTAGTACTTTTGCACAACGCAAAGATAATAAAGCAACAGTTGATGAACTTAGATGGTGTTATGCACTCAACAATGATATAATCAATAGCAAATACATGCAAGTTATCATGCCTTTTAAAAGTGATCTTAGTGTTAGCAGCATGGATAGAGATTTTACATATATTGAAGTACCTGAAGCAATGCTAATGGTAATGCACTTTGATTATCAAGGAAATGTCTATTTGTTAGGAGACAGCACATCAGGTGTTCACTTGATAAAATTAGATTATGATGCTGTATGGGATAACGTTGCTGCTAATATCACATATGACTATGATGGTGCAACATATACAATACACACAGCAAGGAATTTAACACAGTTAAATACCCAAACCACATACTTCTATACTTTTAGTTCTAATAGTGTTGGGGCTGCTAATCCACTGACTAGTGGTATCACATCTACAGCCAGTGCCAACACTTCTTTAAGCCTTGCAAATCAAATTTCAGGCTTTGGGTATAATTATCATTTTGAGACTGATACACTACCATATGTTCCGTTGCCTTGGAGTGTAGAACTTACAATAAGCAATCCTGATATTGAACCATCAGATCCAACTGATTATTTTGGTCGTAACCTAGATATGAGTGAAAACTATGTTGTTGTTAGTGCGACAGGAGAAGATTTAGGAGGTGCAGGCGCAGGTGTAGCTTATGTTTTTAATCTATCTGGAGATTTGCTGTATACCTTGCAAAATCCAGTTCCATCTTCTACAGGTTTTGGTACTGGTGTTGCTGTAGATGGAAACTATATTGCTATAGGCGATTATGATTACAATACCAACGGTCGTGTTTATGTATATGATATAACAACATTCGGCAGTGTTGGCAGTACTATTACCAGTGCAAATTACACATTAGAATCGTTTGCAACTGCACCAGATGGTGCAACACAAAGCGGCAGTTCGTGGTTTGGATGGCAAGTAGCTATACACAATGGTTGGCTTGTAGTAGGTGCGCCTGCTACTACACACACCAATCAAGGATCACATGGTGCTGCTTATTTGTATGATATCAGCACTTTTAGTACAGGTTCGATCACCAGTGCAACTTATATACTAGCAAATCCCAATCTACCCAGTGGTACTGCTGATAGAATGGGATACAGTGTTGCAATAGATGGCAAATGGATTGCAGTAGGTATACCTGGGGCAGAAGACAATCCTAAAACATACGAAGGTGCAGTTTATGTTTGGGACAAAAGTACATTTGGTGCAGTAGGAAGTTCTCCGGCATACACTTGGGAGTTTCAAAATCCAACCCAAACTTCTTTTTTTACACGGGGGAATCAACAACAGATTGCAATATCAGAAACTGCTGGTCATGTACTAATAGGTAGTTATAATGAAACTAGTGGTGGCTTAACTCAAGCAGGAAGAGCATATCTTGGTAGTTTAACTACAGGTAGTTACTTTTACAACATTGATACACCAAATCCAATAAATCAAGGATTTTTTGGTCAAGGTGTTGCATTATCCGCAGATGGAAGATACGCATTTATAGCACAACAAGACAATTTGACTTCTCAAGCTGCATTGTATGTTTATGATACTGCTAAGTTTGTTGGCGGTATTACAGCAAGCCCAGATTATACTACTAAAATGAGTAACAATTTTCCAGCACCTGTTGCTGCAAACAGCAATAGAGCTGTTATAGCAAACGGTTCTACGTCAGGTGCTCCACAACTTGTCACTCAGCACAAGAGATAAGTATAAATATGTGTAAGTAGACTAGGATACACATATGGCACTGAACTTTCCAAATAATCCCGCAGATGGTGATATCTATCAAGCCTTGGGCAGAGGCTGGAAGTATAACAGCACGGCTGGTATTTGGGAAGCATTAATCAGAGTCAACACTGCATTTGACAGTGATGATATCACAGAAGGTGCTGTCAATCTCTACCAAAGTCCTGAAAACATAGATGACAGAGTTAGTCAACTGTTGCAAGCAGGAAACAACATAACTTTAAATTATGATGATTTAGCAAATACCTTGACAATTAGTGGTTTTAGTAGTAATATTTTTAGTATCACTGACGGCGTTACAACAGAGCAGATTGACGCAACCAACACTGTTACATTTCTTGGAACTGCAAATGAAGTAGAGGTTGCAGTAAGTGCAACTGATACTGTGACTGTTGGACTTCCCAGTGATGTTACAATTGGCAATGATTTAACAGTAACGGGTAATCTTGTCGTTAACGGCACAACAACCACTATAAATAGTACCGAACTCAGCGTAGACGACCTTAATATTACTATAGCTAGTGGTGCAGCAGATTCAGTTGCAGCAGATGGTGCAGGAATCACAATTGATGGTGCTAATGCTACACTAATATATGATAATGCACTGGATGCTTGGCAATTCAATAAACAGCCCTACTTTAATACAGATAGACTGTTAGACACAGCAGATACGCTGGATAGTTTTTCAGATGTCGACTTTAGTACGCCTCCCACAGACGGACAAACCATAATATGGAATGCAGCACAGAGTAGATTCGAAGCAGGTGAAAGTTTTAGTCAAGCAGAATTTGAAACTAGCTTTGATACAAGAATTGCCACAACAAATATCACTGCGCTAGCAGATGTAGAAGCAGGCCCTGCACTGGACGGTGAGATACTGTTTTATTCAACTGCTAACAGCCAGTTTGAATTTGGATATATTGGTACTGCTAATCTTCAAACAGGATTTTATGTAAACGATACATACACAGGAGATGGTAATACAGTTGATTATGCACTGTCCCATGACCCAGGAACAGCACAAGCACTGTTAGTTTTAGTAGACAACATTGTGCAAGAACCAGCAATCAACTACACTACTAGTTCAACTACACTGACATTTACAGGTGCTCCTGCACTAAATGCTAGAATATACATACGTTATTTGGGATTGCCTGCAAATGTAACAACTGTAGGTGACGGAACAATTACAAATGCCAAACTTAGTTTGACATATTCAAGCAATCAGTACACAGGCGATAATACCACAGTTAATTTTACAATTGCCAATGGACACACAGCTGACAGTGTACTGGTAATATTAGATGGTCTAATATTACCTCCCAGTGATTACACTGTGGCAGGAACAACACTAACATTTGCTGTTGCTCCGTTACAAGATCAAAGTATAGATATAAGGTACATGCCAGTATGAGTAGAGTAAGAAACAAAGCAGATTTTGCAAGTAGATCAGGCGATTTCGACGGTGATAACACAGATGATGTACAGTTTGATAATATCACTGTTACAGGAAATATCAATGTAACTGGTACTAGCAGTACTATATTTACTGCTGGTGCAAATATTGAACTTGATGCTGCTAGTAGGGTATTGGTCAAAGATTCCCCTTTTACACCTGCTAGACTAAGTTCAGCACAACGAGACGCTATTGTAGGAGCATTAGGCGGAGATATAATTTACAACACAACCACACAAGTCATGGAAGTTTACCAAAACGGACAATGGGTTAGATTTGATTCTGTGGGTATTGTTTTCCCACAAGGAGATCTTGGAGATTTAACACAAGATTTTCAAACTTTGGGATTTGAAATAGGAACTGCTACTAATTTTGATTGTGAAAAAACAATAGTTTTTGCTGCAGAAGACCTAGGACCAGGATTAACATAATAGGAAGAAAAAATGCCAACAACATTACAACTAAGAAGAGGATCAACTACACAACACAATACTTTTGTTGGTGCTGCGGGTGAAATCACTGTAGATACAGACAAAAATACAATTGTTGTGCATGATGGTGCTACAGCAGGTGGCTTTCCTGTGTTTCATACAGGAGCTAATGCCACACTAAACAATTTAATAGTATCGGGAAATTTAACAGTTCAAGGTACTACAACCACACTGAATAATGCCAACACACAAACTGTAGACCTCGGAGACAATGATAAAATTCGTCTTGGAGACAACAATGAATTACAGATGTATCACACAGGTATAGGTGGTGCAGCTTTTGTTGACAATACAGAAGGCGTACTAACACTAAGACCCAACGGACAATTTACAGTAAGTAACTATACCACTGCTGAAACTTATATTACTGCCGCTGCTAATAGTGGAGTTCAACTTTTTTATGATGGTAGTACCAAACTCACTACCAACAACACTGGTATTGATATAGCAGGTACTGCAACAACAGATGGTCTTACCGTAGATGGTACAAGTTATTTTTCTGAAATTATTGAAAATGGCACCTTGAATGCTACCACCAGCGGAACAATAGACATTGATCTCAGAGACGGTGCATTGTGGTACTTAAACACAGCACAAACAGCCAACAGAACTATTAATTTCAGAGCAACTTCAAGTGAAACATTAGACAGTATACTAAACAACATTGATAGTATCACTGCCGCTATAATTTTAACCAATGGTGCTACACCTTATTATTTCAACACAATTCAAGTAGACGGGTCTACTATTACTCCAAAATATCAAGGTGGAGTCAATATTACCAGTGGTAATGCTAACAGTTTAGATGTTTATTCATTTACAATACTCAAAACAGGCAGCGGTACATTTGAAGTATTGATGGGTATGACACAATTTGCCTAATAGGATTTAAAAATGTACGAAGTATGGGTAGAAGATCCAGGCAACAACGAACTTTTTTCAGGACCTGATTACGGAACAAGTCTACACACTGAAAACACATATGAACAGTGTGAACAATGGATTACAGACAACTTTCCTGATTATGATGAAACACTTAATCCAACTCCTTTGTATGTAGAATACTTCACTTGTACTTGGTTGATTAGGGAAGTGACATAATGCCATTTGTTACTACTATAGCTGCTCAATCGGTTCTTGGCTTGGGAAGAAAAGAAAGGTACACTAAATCTATACCTTTTACTTTTTTGTCTACAAGTTCACTAGGAACCATTGATTTGAGTTGGCGTAAGGTTATTCCAGGGCTAACTGTAGGTTATTTTTTAATGGGCGGTGGCGGCAGCGGAAGTGCTAGTCATTACCAAGGCGGCGGCGCAGGCAATTTTCAATATGGTACGTTTACTACATCAGGCGGACTTGATACAATTACAATAACAGCCGCAGGTAGAAGTCAAATTCTTCAAAATCCTACCAATATCAATCTTCAAGGAGTTGCTGGAGAATCTAGTAGCATAGTTGCTCCTGAAAGTAGTATTAATATAACAGCAACAGGTGGTGAAAGAGGGAATATAAACGCTGCTGAAGCTGCTGGCAGTAGTGGTGGGGGCGGCGCTGGCAATAGCGGCTTTGGCGGTGTTGGCGGTAGCGGGGGATCAAATGGGTCCAATGGTAATACCTATGTTGGAGGTACAGGCATAGGCACCACTAATTGGAATACTGCAACAAGCTGGCTTACAACTAAAATTCAAACCTATTCATTGAATGCCAGTGCTAGTATAAGTGCAGGAGCAGGAGGTAATCCTACTACAAATAGTAATTGTGGCGGAGGCGGAGCCGGTGGATTGGTTTTTGCTGATGTTGCTGAAATTTCTACAACACCCAGCGGTTTGGTAGCTCCTAGAACCGACGTTGCTACACAAGGAACAAGTGCAGTAGGTTGGGGAGCTGGTGGCACCAGTGGAGGGTACAATGTCACTTATGGCCGAGGTACTGCCACAGGTCAAGGTGCACAAGGGTTTGCCATGATATGGACCGAATAAATATTTTTAAAGGAATAGAATAAATGCCATTTTTAACAACAAATGCAAATAGAGCATTCGGATTGTTTCCACAAATATATTCTTCTGTGGCAGAACTTGTACAACGTTTGCCGGAACGTGATGCAACGTCTTCGTTGAGTGGCACTATATCTGCTAATTCGGTAGTGAATCTGGTTGGAATTTCATTGAACAACGATTTAAAATATACCACTATTGAAGACCCTGTTGATGGCACTAGATTTAATGCTATCGGGATAGCCAGTTATACAGGCAGTGCCTCTAATAATTATAACAGTAGAGATAGTACTACAGGACATAATGCATCATCAATGCAAGTACCTAATGCCAACAGCACATATTCCGCCAACGAAGCATGGATAGGAACAGATGATGCTCAAACACTGATATATAATAATTACCAAATCTTAAGATGTTGTATGGCAGTTATTGGACCTCAGTGTGAAAATTATTTTATGAGACCAGTGGGACAAGGACCTTTGAATGTTTGGTCACCACTGACAACAAATGAAGGTACTAACTGGTCACAAAACAACACTGCTCCTAGAATCAAAGATGCTGTTGATGGTACAAATTTCAGTACTAATAAGTCTAACGGGCCATGGGGAAGTGGTCATTATGGACCTTGGTGCTGGAATACCGGTCGATCTGCTCCAACACAAAGTCATCTTTTAAAAAATAGCATCATGGGCAATGCAGTATCCGCAAGCGCAGATCCAATATATATATTTGAAAGAAGCAGTGATAACGACCCTTATCCACCACAAGACTCGTTATATACCTTTATTTTTTGGCCAGACTATCCCGTATAAATATATATAACTAGAATAAGGTTATTATATTATGGCAGTTGCACAAATTATTCAAAGAGCTATAGCAGTTGATAGCGTTGGTCCAGATCAACTAGCACCAGGTGCTATAACCGCTGCAGATATTCCCAACGGAGAAATTACAGCAGATAAACTAGCGTCAACTTTAGATCTGAGTGCAAAAACACTAACTATTACACAAGACAGTGTTACTGCTCACCAGAGTGCTTTGAGCCTTGCTGAATCTCAGGTTAGTGGTTTAAATTTAGATACTATTTTAACAAGAGGCAATACCAGTACACAAAGTTTAACTGTTAACCAAGTTATTGCCACAGGAAGTGGTGCAAACAACTTGTCTGGTACTACTACTTTAGGCGGTGATGTAACCGTTAACGGTACAATTGCTGCAACAGGTAGTATAACTGCTGATAATGGATCACCTTTGATGACACAAACCAAAACGATAGCCCTATCGATAGCTTTAGGATAATAGGAAAACATAATGGGTAAAAAACTTTTTGTAGGCAGATATACATTTGATGCTTCAGCTAACAGTGTTACAGTAAACGACAATATTGCAGCTGAACGCTTGCTGATTATTACTGATGTTACAAACAACAAAATCATTTATAACTTTGCTGAACCAACACTTGGCTTTGCTAGCAGAACTTATGATGCGACAACTAAAAAAACTACTTTTATACTAACCGCAGACTGTGTAGCATTGGGATGCACAGACACAGACAGCTTACAAATTTTTATTGAAAAAGAAGCACAAGAAGTTGTATTCAGTGATGCTTATTTGGATCCTGTTAGTAAGATACGTGTGAGCAATCCTGAAAACTTGATCGACACTGACTTTGAATATGGACTACAAAGTACAAAGTGGGAAACACTAGAACTTACCAATAATATTCCTACTTTCTTTAGTAGAGACGGTGATTTTGATATTCCTATTAGTACAATACAAGTTTCAGCTAACAGTGATATTGTAACAGTTACTACAAGTTCTCCTCATGGATTGCAAAGAGGATCACCTATTATTATGCAGTCAACATCAGAAGTCAGTGCTGATAGTGGATTCATCGTTGCAGGTGTTATTGATACAACCAGTTTTAATTTTAAAGCTAAAAGTATTTTTACAGTTACAGATGATATCAAAGAAACATACACACAATTGTTTGCAGCTAAAATCTATACAGGTACTGAATTTAAACTCAGCCAAATTGGAGGTATTACAACTGATGGCGGTAACCCGAGTACCATCACAGTAAACACGGTTAACCCTACTAATTTTACCAATGGAACTAGTATGGCTATGAGTAATACATTTGCTAAGTCAACTGTTAATTTTAATACAGATGATGTTGAAGTAGACAATACTGATGTAATAGATATATCTTATACCAGCGCAACAGCTACGGGAGAAACAGGCGGTTTTAATCTAGGAGGTGTAGCAAGTGTAGAATTTACACCAGAAGACAATACTGTATTTTTTGAAGAAGGTGTTGAATACACTATTGATCTCACCAATGATACTATTACTTTTAGTGAGCCGCACGGATTTACAAATGTTAGTGCTGACTATGCAATTCCTTGTACATATTTTTGTGACACTACAACAAACACACCAATTGGTGGTTTGACCGCAAACAGAACCTATTGGATATATCGAATTGACGATTATACAGTTTCACTGCACTACTATTTCAGCACTAGCAGCGGAGTAAACTACAAAGTAAATCTAACAAGTCCGGGTGTTAGTGGAGGAATTACTAGAAGTTGTTTTACTAGATCTCTTTGGGTTTATTATACTGATGGCAGATACACTTACGCTGACAGATTTAACACCACTTGGTTAACTGGTAACAACATAAACACTGAATTTGGTAGTGTAAGAAACAGAGGTTTGTACACACAACTAACAAACAGCGCAGGCACGGGTTTTACCGACGGATACGGAAAAAATGAAGTAAATGATATACATTTGGGAAATAATCTAAATTATGATTATTGGGCTTTAAGGTACAGCACAAACGACAGTTATCGAGCTAGGATATACTATGATAATACCAGCAGTAGTTATGTTAGTACATACTATAGTAGTAGCAGTAATGCAGGCTGGACAAATATCAGAGATGAAGTTCAGAGAAGCAGTTTGTGGGTACCCAATCATGGATTAACATCTGCACAAGATGGTCAGTTGATTACTGTTACTGCTACGACTGGAACATTGCCAGCAGGGTTATCCAGTGGAAGTTCCTACAAAGTAGTTGTTGTTGACAGCAATAGACTGGCTTTTGATACTACAGCAGGTTCTGCTGTCTCTTTTACCAACTCAGGTTCTACCAATCTAACCTATCGTATACAATCAACTGCAAGCAAACCCACTGCTAATACTATTAGCATACCTGGCAATACACTGCAAGAAGGAGATGCTGTTGAATTAGATGTGGGCGCAGGAACTCCCATTGGTGGACTAGTAGACGGAACAACATACTACGTTGCACTAAAAAATGATGGAAGATTTTCACTTTCTACTAGTGCTACTATATACGGAGTATCAGATTTCATACTCAATCAGGCCAGTAGTACCTATGTGAACTTGTCAACTAATACTGTTAACATAGGGGGCAGTACTTTTTCCAATGGCGATGCTGTGGTGTATACAGCAGGTACACCTGTGGTTGGATTAAAATCAGGCGTAGTATATTGGGTAAGAGAACTTACCACAAACAACTATGGTTTTTATCATAGTCAAGCCGATGCTCTTGCTAACACAAATCAAATTGATTTCTTTGCATATGGCAGTGGTGCTGGATCTATGGTTAAAATTGATATTATTGATTTTACAAGCAAGCCAGGTACTAACGAATCTCATACTTTCTTAGCTGACTTTGTTGGAGCAGCAGATGGATTGTACACAGTTGCAAGCACTGCATCAGATCAGTTGAGCTTTACATTTAACGCAGGCAATCAAATTGAAGCTAGAACAAAAACAATTGTAGCCCAAGAATCTTTTGTAGATGCATTTGACGCACTCAAAGTTGATAATCACGGATTTATTACAGGAGACAGCATAGCACTTACACTAAATGGAACCACCAACATAAGCGGTTTAAGCAACGGAACGTATTATGTAATTAGAGTAAACAAAGATTTTATTAGACTGGCACTAACACAAAATGATGCTATCAACAATCAATATGTGCTTTTGACCGAAACTGGAACAAGTGCAAGTAGACTTACAGGAACCATCAGCCTACAGCCAACTACTATCGTTGGTAGTTTCAATGGCTCAGGTACAATAAGTTTTACAGCAGACAGTACTTACATAGATGGAGAAAGCACCAGTTTTACCAGTTACTTTAGTAAAGGTGATACATTTTTTATCAATAATCCAGAAACTGTCACCAGTACAGAAATAACCACAGTTAATACCACAACTGATGTTTTCACTGCAACTGCTCACACACTGGTAGATGGTGATTTAGTAACACTGTCAGGTACCGCAGCACCCACTGGATTAAACTATTCAGATTTATATTATGCCAAAGCTGTAACAGTTGACACATTTAGTTTACACTACACAAGAGCAGACGCTGTAGCAGGATCAAACATTATTCAACTCACAGACATTGGTACAAGCACAAGTGTTAATAGGGTGCAAGATGCTGGCAGTATCATTGAGCGTGAAATTGACTACGTAAACGGTGACACAAAAATTCAATTTACCACAGCATTGCCTTCAACTGCACTAACAAATGTTAACTATTTGCAAAACACTAGTTTGTTACTAAGACCAGATGGTTTTGCACTGCACAGACCATACGATGGTGGTGTTGATCTTATTCCGAGTACTAACCCAGACAGTACAATGATACGCCAAACACGCAAATATTTCCGTTACCAGTCTGGTAAAGGTATTCAAGTATCATTTGCTGTTAACTTTAGTCCTACCAGTCAAATGGACACATTCACTAGAAGTGGAAATATAGGAACAATTACTACTAGATTTCCTCATAGACTGAGCGAAGGATTAGAAATTGTAACCAGTGGCAGTACCAATACCAGTAATGACACATTTGGAACTATTAACTACGATGTTTCAGTAGCACCAGATCAACAAGGACAAAACAAATTTCAAGTTGATGGTGAAGAATTATCTACACTAACACTGTACGAAGGCAGAACCTATAGATTCAACCAAGAAGATGCAACTAATGCTACTCATCCTCTGAGATTTAGTGAAACACAAGACGGCACACATTCAGCAGGCAGCGAATACACCGTTAATGTTACCACAGCTGGAACTCCAGGTAATCCAGGAGCATACACACAAATCACCATAGCTAGTGGTGCTCCTGAGTTGTATACTTATTGTTCTACTCACCCGGGTTTGGGATTTGTTGTTACTACACCTGTTGACCCAACTAACAATCAAGGAAACTTGTGGAACGGAACACTGACTGTACTGAGTGTAATTGATGATTTTAGATTTACAGTACAGTTAGATGGCACACCTAGTGATACTCAAGCAAAAGGTGTTGTAGAATATTATGTTAAGAATTGGGAAAACAGTGATCTTAGATGTGGTTTGTACGATGATCAAAATGGTATTTTCTTTGAATATAATGGTCAAAATTTAGAAGTTTGTCGAAGAAGTAGTATCAAACAGTTGAGTGGGTATGGAAACTTAACCTTTAGATCTAGTTTGGTAACAGGTATTTCTACTAAATTTACAAGTCAGTTATCAGTGGGTGATTACATTGTTATCAAAGGTCAAAGCTATAAAGTAAGTAGAATTGACAGTGATACTCAATTGTATATTATACCGGGTTACAGAGGTGTGAGTTTAGAAAAAGCTGTTATTACCAAAACAGAAACAACAAAAATACCGCAAGAAAATTGGAATTTAGATCCTTGCGACGGTACAGGATACAGCGGATTTATACTAGATATTCACAAAATACAAATGGCGTATATTGATTACAGTTGGTATGGCGCAGGTAAAGTTCGTTTTGGATTTAAAGATCAACATGGTAATGTTAAGTATGTGCATGAATTCATTCATGGTAACGAATTTACAGAAGCATACATGCGTAGTGGTAACGTTCCTGCACGTTATGAAATACAAAACAATGGGACTCCTACATATGTTCCTGCACTGGCACACTGGGGTACAAGTGTTATCATGGACGGTAAGTTTGATCCAGATAAAGCATATATCTTTAATGCAAACAGTAAAAACTTGACACTTACTGGTGTGAGTCAGTTGACAGCTAGTGCAAAAGTTGATTACACTGGAATTTATTATCAGAGAAGAGGCAACTACTATTATGCAATTGGTTATGCTCTAGAGCTAGATTCAGCTGACAGTACACTTAACCAGGTAACAGCAGGCACAGAAGTTACAGGTGCTGATTTAGCTGCAAATACTAAAGCTAGAAATCCTATTAGCGGTTCAATTAGTCCTTATCAGCCTTATCTTCCTAGTATTAGCAGTAGACAAGGAACCAGTTATTTCACTCAGGCAAACAGAAACCTGTTGGTTATAGATCAACAACCGTTATCTACTAACTCGTCAAGCACATATGCAATTGGTGCTGCAACAGGTGGTGAGGTTAACGTTACTAAAGATATACCTTTGATTAGTATTAGACTTGCTCCTAGTGTGGATACAAGTGCTCCTGGATTTTTAGGAGAAAGAGAAATTATCAATAGAATGCAATTGATTCTAACAAAGGTTAATGTGCTGAGTACACATGCTGCTACAGTTCAACTTATCTTGAATGGACAATTGAGTTCAAATGCATGGGAGCGTGTTACACCTCCAAGTTTGAGTCAGTTGCTACTGCACGAAAACGTTGATACTATTACAGGCGGATTAAGTGTGTACAACTTTGAGGCACAAGGTGGTACTGGTACTAGCGGACGTACACCTGTGTTGACCACAGAAGACTTGGGTGATATTGCTACACTAGGTAACAGTATACTAGGCGGTGATAATGTTTTCCCAGATGGCCCAGATGTGCTTACACTGGTTGCAACACTTAGCGAAGATCCAAGTACTGTTACAGGAAGCAATCCATTTACAGTGTCAGGACGTTTTGGTTGGACAGAATCACAGGCTTAATTCGATAAATATGTGTAGCAGACACTAGGAAACACATATCATGCCAGTGAGTAAAAATTTCGAATTAGCAAATCTAGCAAGTGGATTAGATGTAGATCAATCCACTGGCGAAGTATTAACGATAAATTTAGATACAGATGTTGTCACTGAAGGATCCGCAAATGTATACTATACAGATGCCAGGGTAGCAGCATTTCTTTCAGGAGGGACATTTACTGGTGGGATCAAATTAGGTGACAATGAAAAAATACAGTTTGGAGATACAACTACTCCAGACTTAGAAATATACCACGATACTAATAATTCAATAATTGCAGACACAGGCACAGGTAATCTAGTGCTTGACTCTGAAACAGTTGTTGTTCAAAGCACAGGCGCATTGGTTGTTCCTGTGGGTACAACTCTCCAACAGCCTACTACATTACTACAAGGTATGGTTCGTTACAACACAGACGACAGTACCTTTGAAGGCTATGACGGTGCAGCATGGGGCAGTTTAGGTGGTGTTAAAGATGTTGATCAAGACACTTATATCGAAGCAGAAGAAGGTGCAGATGACGATACCTTGAGATTTTATACCGCCGGTGATATAGCACTTACAATTGACAATATACAAAATGCTAAATTTGAAAGTACAGGTGCAGTTAGAGTGCCGGTAGGTTCTGAAGCTGACAAAACATCATTTACAGCAGAACAAGGACAAATACGCTACAACACCACGGATAGCACGTTTGAAGGCTATGATGGATCTGCGTGGGGCAGTTTGGGTGGTGTCAAAGACGTTGACCAAGATACTAAAATTGAAGCAGAAAGTAGTGCTGGTGCAGATAACGATGAACTAGATTTTTATACTGCTGGTACACAGCGTATGCAAATTGGTGCAACTGGTGATTTAGGATTCGGAGACGGCTTAACCAAGTTTACAGTAGCATTTACCTCTGGTGATACAAATATTGCTGGTACACTAGATGTATCGGGTGCAGTAAATCTAAATAACACAACTGGATCTACAAGTGCTACAACTGGAGCACTCGTGATAGATGGCGGCACAGGCATTGCAGAAAACTTATATGTTGGAGGCAATATTGATGTAACTGGAGATTTAACAGTTAATGGAACTACAACAACTGTAAACAGTACAGTGGTCACAGTAGATGATCCGATTTTTACACTGGGCGGCGATACTGCTCCTACAACAGATGACAACAAAGATCGTGGTATCGAATTTAATTGGCATGATGGCATTACAGCAAAAGTAGGTTTCTTTGGCTTTGATGACTCTGAAGGTAAATTTACATTTATTCCTGATGCAACAAATACTTCAGAAGTGTTTAGTGGTACAGCAGGAACTATTGTAGCTGATGTTGAAGGAGACTTAAATGGTGATCTAGTAAAAGCTGTCACAACTGCAAATGACATTTATCCTTCAAGTGCCAATCAATACTTGGGTGATACATCTAATAGATGGGCTGCTCTTTATGTTGGGGACATTGTTGCGACAGGTGCAGGTAAAACTGCTTATTTTCAAAATGTAGAAACTTTTGGAACACTAGACGTAACTGGTAAGATTACTGCGACAGGTGGATTAGATGCTCCTAATAACATAGCACTTACAAATAGTGGTTTTTCACATACTCTTTCAACAGATACATTATCGTCAAATACCTTAACGGTTTTTGACGCAAGTGGTGGTTATGTGGCATATACAGACGTTACACAAACCCTTTCTAATAAAACACTAGATGCTCCTATTATTAGTGACCACATTATTTTTGAAGGTGCGACTGCTGATGCATTTGAAACTACACTTGCTGTCACTGATCCAACAGCAGATAGAACTATTACTTTTCAAGATGCCAGTGGCACTGTAGCATTATTGAGTGATATTAGTGGTGGCGGCAGTGCTAGTTTCAGCACAATTAACTTGACAGGTGATATTGTATTTGAGGGAGCAACAGCAGACGACTTCGAAACAACACTCACAGTAACTGATCCCACAGCAGATAGAACTATCACACTACCCGACGCAACTGGCACAGTTGCAGTAAGTGTAACAGATACCACAACAACTACACAGGGCGATTTAAATCTAGACTTCACTTTAAGTACAGCTGGTAATGTAAGTGCAACAGGTGATGCATATGGACTAGCAACAAGTGATAGTCCGACATTCGCTGGACTAACAATTAACGGATCAAGTTTAGTATTTGAAGGAGCAACAGCAGATGACTTCGAAACAACACTAACTGTAACTGATCCCACAGCAGATAGAACTATCACACTACCTGATGCAACTGGTACAGTGCTTACCACTGGAAATTTAACTGAAATAACCAATTTGGGCGTACTGACAGGTGATATTGTATTTGAGGGAGCAACAGCGGATGATTTTGAAACAACACTAACAGTTGTAGACCCGACTGCTGACAGAACAGTTACATTACCTGATGCCAGTGGCACTGTGCCTCTTTTATCAGTCAATGGACTTACCAGCAATGTGGTTCTTACTGATTTTGATGAAACATCAATTAATGGTGTTGATATAAATCCTTCAATTGCTCTGTCAAACTCCCACCGTTGGACAATCAACTCTGGTACTTTTCAAGTGATTTCACAATACACACCAGGGATCTCAGGCTTCACAGATCCTCTTTGGGGTAATATTATTTTAAATGGTAATGTATATTTAGGCGGCGGCACAGGTTTTAACAACTTTGCGTATCTTCACTTCAATGGTCCTATCAAAACTGATTTGGTATTTGAAGGAGCAACTGCTGATGGTAATGAAACAACACTTACATTAACCGATCCAACAGCAGCTAGAACAATCACACTACCAGATGCAACAGGTACTGTAATTACCACTGGGAACTTAACTGAAATAACCAATTTAGGTGTACTAACAGGTGATATTGTATTTGAAGGAGCAACAGCGGATGATTTCGAAACAACACTCACAGTAACTGATCCAACAGCAGATAGAACTATCACACTACCTGATGCAACAGGTAATGTAATTACTACTGGGAACCTAACTGAAATAACCAATTTAGGTGTACTAACAGGTGATATTGTATTTGAGGGAGCAACAGCAGACAGCTTCGAAACAACACTCACAGTAACTGATCCCACTGCTGATAGAACTATTACATTCCCAGATACAACAGGTAATGTAATTACCACCGGGAACTTAACTGAAATAACCAATTTAGGTGTATTAACTGGCGGTATCACATTTGAAGGCACTACAGCAGACAGCTTTGAAACAACACTCACAGTAACTGACCCTACAGCAGATAGAATTGTTACAATCCCGGATGCTAGTGGTACAGTGCTTCTAGGTTCTAGTACAATCAATCAAACTGTCGGTTCTACTTTTACAGTACAAGGAAATAGTAGTTTAAGTTATCCTAGTTACACAACAATGTTCCAGGTAGAAAACACAGGTGGTGGCACTACTGCTTTAGTACTAGCCAATGATACTTCTAGCGAAAGAGTAACATTATTCAATGTTGATGGTGATTTTGTAATACAAAACGGTCTCAGTGAAAAAGGATTCAGATTTTCCAATGGTGAAAGCATTACTTTTGAAGGTTCTTCAATTGATGCAAACGAAACAACACTCACAGTAACCAATCCAACAGCAGACAGAACTGTTACTATTCCAGATTCAACAGGTACTGTAATACTAACAAATACAGAAGACAGTGCTAAAACTATCACTGTGATAGACAACACAGCCAGTGCTTTCCAGTTTAGTGCAACAGGCAAAGCAGGCATATTAAAAATTGACAGTACCGACACTGCCGAAGGTGTTGCAATGAGCGGATACTTAACTGTTGATGGCAATACAACATTTAACGGCAACACAACAATTGGTGATGCAAATACCGATACTGTAACGTTTACAGCCAAAGCAAACAGCAGTTTGCTGTTTGATGCTGATGGAACTTACAATATTGGTGACACCACCAATAGAGTAAACGAAGTACATGCAGATTATGGCGAAATTGATCAATGGATTGATTTTGGCACAGGTATTGGACATCCTGCACACCAAGAAGGTCGTGTATGGTACGATAATATTCATAAAACTTTTAACTATTACAGCGATGATCCTAATGTGGTACATGAACTGGGAATTGAAGAACATCAACGTGTTTACAATAACACAGGATCAACAATTACCAAAGGTTCTCCTTTGTATTTTAGTGGTAACTATGTATCAGGTACAATTGATGTTCCTACAGTAGGATTGGCTGATGCAACTGATGTTAACGCTTATAATGCTCAAGGTCTCGCAGCAAGTGATATTGCTCCAAACAGCTATGGTTATTGTATTATTGCAGGACAGTTACACGATGTTGATACCAGTGGATTGAATGCAGGTACAAACTTTTTCGTAGGACTTACACCAGGTGCAGTACAAAATGCTTCGCCCACATATCCAAACTATCCCATGTGTTTGGGGTGGGTCGTTAATTCAGATGCTACAAATGGCGTTCTTTTGGTAAACCAACAAAACCATTCAGTTAACAGTTTCCGTGTTAGAACATCAGCACACATTGGTAGTGACTTACAGGTTGACGGCGACTTGACTGTTTTGGGTACAACTACCAGTGTTAGTACCGCAGATGTTACTGCAGGTGCTCCATTCTATCGTGCAAACGAAGGTGATAGTATTGGTGAAGCTGGAACAACATTTATAGGTACTGGTTTAGATGACGCATTTTTCTCAGGACACTTCACAGGTGTACAAAGCACAACCTACTATGTGCGCATCGACAGTGTAGGTACACCTGACACATTTGAAGTTAGTTTGGATAACTTTGCTAGTACACTGAGTACTGGTAACGCAATGACAGGCAGCAATCAGCTTATTCACACTGCTGACAACATATATGTTGAATTTGGTGCAACAACAGGTCACACACTAGGTGACGTATGGCAAGGTACAGCTGGACCTACCAATGTTGACACAGGTTTCTTCAGTAACAGAAACACAGGTACAAGTGGTGTTGGATACACACATGTTGGTTTATTCTTTGATGTTAGTGATGAAAAGTGGAAACTAGTAGATGAATATGACCCAACTCCAGCAGGAACTATCGATACAGGACATGCTAGTTTTAATACAGGCACACTGGTAGCTGGTGCAGTTGAAGCAAATGTTGACTGGAGTTACATACAAAACAAGCCAGATCCAACTATTACCACTACACTAACTGGTACAGTGACAGGTACAGGAAACGCAACACTCACTGATCTGACTAATGGTACTATCAATATTGCAACCAGTATTCCTGGTACTACAAACTTGACACTTGCAGATTTGATAGTTACGAACTTGACTGTTACAGGTACACAAACTATCAACAACCAAACAAACTTAACATCTGATGATCCGTTGTTTGTGCTAAACCAATCACAAAACGGTGAACCAGACATTGGTATGATTGGTGGATATACAGAAAACAGTACTGCACAGTACACAGGGTTTTTTAGAGATGCTAGCGATAACAAGTGGAAACTGTTTGATGGATATACACCAAACGTTACCAGTACTGGTAGTATTAATGTAAGTGATGCAAGTTTTGCACTTACTACACTAGTTGCTGATACATTTGAAGGTAACTTGGATTGGAGTTATATACAAAACAAACCAGATCCTGTTGTTACAGTTACACTAACAGGTGAAGTAACTGGTACAGGAAACACAACACTCACTGACTTAGCAAGTGGAACAATTAGTATTGCAACCAATATAGATCCCAACTCGGATGTTGAAGTCAATGACTTAACAGTAACAGGTGATCTCAACGTTCAAGGTACTACTACCACAGTTAACCAAACAACACTGACTGTGAGTGACAGTAAAATATTCCTAGCAGATGGCAACAATGCTGATGTTATTGATATTGGTACTATATTTGAATACAATGATGGTTCTAACGACCAAAGTGCAGGCTTGTTCAGAGATGCAAATGACAGTGGCAAGTTCAAGTTTTTTGATACCTACACACTAACTGTAGGCACAACAATTGATACAGCTCATGCTAGTTTCTCACTGGGCACAGTGGTAGCAGATACATTTGAGGGCAACTTTACAGGTACACTAACAGGTAATATATCAGGTACTGCAACCAGTGCTGCAACACTAACAACAGCTAGAAATCTTTGGGGACAAAGTTTTGATGGCAGTGCAGATATAAGTGGAAACTTGACCAGCGTAGGAAACATCACTGGTACCAGTGCTGTAGAAATAATTGCTGGCGGTACTAACCAAAATATTGTAACTACTCCGAGTGGTACAGGTTACACAATACTAGGCGGAAATGTCGGCATAGGCAACAGTGTACCCAGTGAGAAACTAGAAGTTACAGGTAATATCTTAGTCAATGGAAATTTAATATTTGAAGGTGCTACTGCCGATACATTTGAGACAACACTAACTGTAACTGATCCAACAGCAGATAGAACAATTACCCTACCTGACACAGATGGTACTGTAGCTCTAATAACAGGTCCAGACTCTGATATATTGGACTTAGGAAGTTATAATACTTCGTCTAGTGGAATTAAATATTCATATTTGTATTTTGATAGTGAAGTTCACATTGCAGGAACTGTAAATGCAAACCCTTTAGATGAAATGTACTTTAGAGTAGGCCCAGCCACTACACCAGGATATATTCCTCTGAGGCTTGCACCAGGTTTTATAAAAATCGACGAAGACACAAAACTTTCTTTTGCTAATACTCCATCATATAGAACAAATGTAACAGCAACCGCAGGTACTGCTAACTATAGTATTGTTTTACCAGCCACAGACGGCACAGTACTTACCACCGGGAACCTAACTGAAATAACCAACCTAGGTACACTAACTGGTGATATTGTATTTGAGGGAGCAACTGATGATGCATTTGAGACTACATTAACAGTAACTGACCCCACTGCAGACAGAACTATAACATTACCTGATGCAACAGGTAATGTAATTACCACTGGGAACCTAACTGAAATAACCAATTTAGGTGTACTAACAGGTGATATTGTATTTGAGGGAGCAACTGATGATGCATTTGAAACTACATTAACAGTAACTGACCCCACTGCAGATAGAACTATAACATTACCTGATGAAAGTGGCACTGTTCTTTTGCAAGACAGTACTACTGGTCTTTTTAATATAACTTCAAACACAGCGGGTAACAATTATCTTTATAATAGTGGAAATTTTAACTATCTCGTTATTCAGAACGCAACAAGCGGAACAGGTTCAACCGATGGCTTTTTTATAGGAGCTACAACTCAGGGTGATGCGTTATTTGCTCAAAGGGTATCAAATGGTGGTAGTTTTATTTTTAACTCGGAAGATAGCAGTGGAAATTTTGCAACGAGGGCAACTATTAGCGAAAGTGCCTTAAATTTATCCACAGGTATGCAGCTTGTATTTGAGGGAGCAACCAATGATGCAAATCAGACAACATTAACTGTCACTGACCCAACTGCTGATAGAACTATTACATTGCCAGATGCTGATGGTACAGTGATGCTAAATCTTGTAGAAGATACTACACCGCAACTTGGCGGAACATTAGATGCACAAGGACAAGACATCAATGATGTTGGATCGTTACAAATTGACAGTGCTTATCAATTGAACAGCATCACAGTAGCAAGTATACCAGCTAGTGGTGCTAGTGTACAAACTTTAGGTAGTGCAACTACATTCCGTACTGCTAAATTGCTGATACAGTCACGTGACTTGACCACAGGACACACAATGATAAGCGAAGTACTTTTAGCACACGACGGTAGTACAGTTCATCAAACTGTATATGGTGAAGTCAACACAACCACAGCACCATTTGCCACATATGATTGCACTATAAGTAGTGGTAATATCAATATCCAAATTGGTAACTCAGGTTCTAATGCAATCAAAACAACAATCACAACAACAATGGTATTAACCTGATGACAATCACATATAACACAGCAAGTATAGTAACAACTGATCTACAATTGCATCTTGATGCTGCTAATGCTAAATCTTATTCGGGCTCAGGAACCTTTTGGACTGACTTTTCAGCAAACAGTGTTGGGACGCTGAACGGATCAGGCAATAGTTATGAGGCAGTGACTCAACCTCCCAGCTTCCTATATCCAGACGGCACTTATTCGAGAAAAATCAATATATCTTCTAGCAATCCTATCTATTCTACAATAGGATCTGGAGCATATACACTTGAAGTTTGGGCTAATGTCAATATAACACCTAGCAGTTATCAATTTCTTTTAGATCTTAGAACTGATGATGGCTCTGGTCAAATTGCTCCTATACTTTTTTTCTCTGATACTAGAAAACTAAGAGCTTGGTCAGGTACTAGTAGTTATTTTGATAGTACTACTACTTTTAGTACAGGTTATACAGGATGGAAGCAATTTGCAATTTCTAGGACCAATACCTCGCTCAATCAGACTAGAATTTATATAGATGGTGTATTAGACAGGACCAATACCAATAGTGGAAGTTTTAATCAAAATATCAAGACAGTTACCGTGGGCGCAAGTGCTTTTGGACTAAGCGGATCTAATGGTTACATAGGTGCTGTTAGATTTTATCGCAGAGCATTATCGGGAAGTGAACTACAGCAAAATTACAATGCACAACGGGGAAGATATGGAGTATGAGTCAATCATTTGGAACTGTAACAGAAAGAGGTGAATTAGTAGCTCATTTGGATGCTAGAAATGTTAAATCTTGGCCAGGCAGCGGAACCACTTGGTTTGATATGAGCGGCAACGGAAATAACTTTACACTTTACAATAGTCCTACCAACGACGGCGAGTCTTTTGCTTTTGTTTCTGGTAGTAGTCAATACGCAAGATCCACTAGTACACTAGATCTGTCAGGAACAAATTCAGTAACAGTCGAATGCTGTTGGAAAGTTGATAGTGTTGCTGCAAATAAAATGTTGTTTGAACACACCAGTGATTACAATACAAATGCTGGTGCATTTGGTGTATTTACCAACAGTAATAATGGCAGCGTAGACAGTCAGCCAACAACAGACAACGACTTGTGGACAAGTTCTGCTGTAGGAACACTGGATACTGGACCGATAGAAGACTGTACAACCTACAGTGTTAGTCAATTTATATATACCAGTGGCACTGGAGTTCAACACTATAACAACAATGTTGAACCAACTGTTTCTGCAAGCACTACAAGCACTGTGAGTAATTTTGCCAACGATTATTTTTTTATCGGGTCTAGAAACGGAACTTTTTTCTACGACGGTACACTGAATTTGATGTACATCAAAGTATATACAAAAAGAATTAAACCTATACAAAGAATTAGCAATTATGAAAATGTAAGAGCAAGTATAGGTAAACCTTATGTAGCACCGCCTGCACTGTATAGTTTTTCCAGTCATACATTTGATACAGGTGTTAGCACTGCCACAATAAACAGTGATGCTAGATTCTCAGAAGGAGCAACTCTGGCAGAATATCAAACTGCATATTCTAGTACATCTTGGGCTAGCAATTTGGATTATTTTAATTTAACTACTAGAGGTATACAAGTGTGGACTGTTCCTCGTACAGGAATTTATAATTTTACAATTGAAGGCGCAAGTGTTGTAGACGCCAATGAAAAACCAAGTTATGCTACTAGCTATAGTCAAACCCAGACAAATTCAAAAGGTGCTAGTGTTACTGCAACAATACCTTTGAGCATAGGACAGCAATTGACATTAATAGTAGGACAATCGGGACAGCCTAGTACTCAAAGCAGTTCTCAATACGGTACTAGTGGAGGCTGTGGAGCCAGCTGGGTGTTTTTAGCAGATGGAACTAGATTGTCAACACTAACTGAATCACGATTGTTGTGTGTAGCTGGCGGAGCAGGCGGCGGTACAAATAACACTATTACATGTCATGCTGGCACCAGTTTAGTCGGCACTGCACCTGCATTGGGAACAATAGATGCAATAGCAAATAGTGTAGCCACAGGTGGAAATGGCGGTGCATATGGACATGATTCACTTAATATCCAAAACTATTCTTCAGCGGGCGGTGGCGCTGGAGTAAATTCAAATGGAGGCATGATGACAGGATGGACACCACGTGATGGTTCATCTGCAAACAGAACAGGCACATATTTAGGTAGAAGTTATGATATTGTAGCTGATACCAATTGGCACGGTCAAGGTGGGTTTGCACCTAAAAACGGAGCACAAGGTGGTATGGGTTTTGACGGAGTACATCAGTCTGGAGGTTTTACAGGACACATGTTTGGCGGCTTTGGTGGTGGCGGTGGCTCTGCTGACAATGTAGGCGCTGGTGGTGGCGGTGGCGGCTATAATGGCGGCTGTGGCGGTGCTTGTTATGGCAACTACGGAAATGGCAATGATTGGGGCGAAGGAACTGGCGGTTCGTCATTTGTTGCATCAGCTTGGCGCAGTTCAGCTACAGCAACAGTGAGAAACAGCTTTGGAAATGGTAGTATAGTTATCTCTTTAGCATAAATATTTAAAACAGCTATAGGGGAGAGTGAACCATGGCAACCGATAAAAAGTTTGTAGTCAAGAATGGGCTACAAGCACAAAACATTGACTTTGTAGATACGACTACTGCAACGCCAAACCATACCATTACATTTGAAATGTCAGGCACTGACACACTGTCAGTAACAGGCGATAGTGGAACGTTATTAAGTCTCACCGATAGTTTAACAGGAACTATATTTGCTGTCAACGACATTTCTGGTGTTCCTAGCATTGAAGTAGATGATGATGGCACGATACGTCTTGCTGAAACAACTGGCAATGTGCTGATTGGTACAGCCACAGACGATGGTACAAATAAACTTCAAGTGAATGGAAATATTTCAGTGGGTGAAATATCTGCTTCAGGTCACATTTATGTTCAAAGTACTACAGGTATTATCTTTGAAGGTGCAACTGATGATGCATTTGAGACTACATTAACAGTAACTGACCCCACTGCAGATAGAACTATCACACTACCTGATGCAACTGGTACTGTTTTGCTCACAGACGGTGATGGCAGTAACTTAACAGGAATTATCACAGACCTAATAGGTGATTCTACTCCGCAACTTGGCGGCAATTTAGATTTAAATTCAAATAATATTACTGGTACCGGTAATATTAATATCACAGGTACTATTGATTCAACAGGTAACATTACAGTTACATCTACTAGTCCTCAAATAAATTTAATTCAATCAGGCACCGCAGGCGAAATACGCATGGGTTTTGATAGTAGTGGAACTTTTGAAATTGCAGTCGATGATAATAACGATAACTCTTTTTCTGCACTAAGACTTGAAGTAGATGGCGACACCTACCAGTATTTAAGTTCATCATCTGGGGTAAACTTTTTTCAAAAACCAATCTTACTAGCAAGTACTGCTAACAGCATTACTTTTGAAGGTGCTACTGCTGATAACAATGAAACAACACTCACAGTTGTAGATCCCACATCAGATAGAACAATCTCACTACCTGATCTCAATGGTACTTTGGTCATAAGAGACAGCGATAATGACGGCAGTGTTGGTGACACAGTATGGATCAAAGGACCAGGTGGACCTGGCGGCGGCTATGATAATCAGTTTAGATTGATATCTTGGGGAGAGCCGGGCACAGGACCCAGTCAGAGTCTATTACAATACAGCAATGGATCTATCATTCATTCTTATGCATTGACTATTGACTTTTTTCAATCAAGTAATCTTGACTTGTGGGCAGGCGGCAATGGATCTATCGGTTTTAGATCTCCTGTCAGGCCTTTCACTGTCAAAGGTGGATCACCGCTTGTATTTGAGGGAGCAACCGATGATGCATTTGAGACAACACTAGCTGTAACTGACCCAACCGCAGATAGAACCATTACACTACCAAATGCAACAGGTAATGTGATTACCACTGGGAACTTAACTGAAATAACCAATTTAGGTGTACTAACAGGTGATATTGTATTTGAGGGAGCAACTGATGATGCATTTGAGACAACTGTCACAGTAACAGATCCCACAGCAGACAGAACTGTTACAATCCCGGATGCTAGTGGTACTGTAGTTTTAGACAGCACTGAAGCTGCTACAATTTACAGTTATATGCAAATTTTTGGATAAATGATGAAAATAAATACAAACATAATAGGAGAACAAAATGGCTAACCCTAATTTATTTGCCACCTCTGCTTTATATGGAAAAACTGCCGGTATGGCTGTTACTACAAGTACAACAGCTATAGTTACAAATGCTGCATCAAGTGGAAAAATATATAAAGTTAACTCGTTGATTATTTCTAATGTAGATGGCACAAACACAGCCGACGTCACAGTGAGTGTTTATAAAAATACTACACAATATAGAATTGCAAATACTATACCCGTACCAGCTGATGCTAGTCTAGTGGTTATATCTAGAGACAATCAAGTCTATTTAGAAGAAAGTGATAGTATACGTATTTCTGCTAGTGCAAACAGTGATCTTCAAGCAGTGTGCTCTTGGGAGGAGGTCAATTAATTGGCTAACTATTATCATCACACAAGTAATATCATAGGTGCAGACAAGTCTAATACAAACGCAATCAATGACATCGAATGGACAGAAGGCGACGGAAGAGCACTTTTTACTTTTACTAGTTTTACTTTTACTAATGCAGGAGCAGAAGGAAGAACCGGTCCTTCTTTATCTCAAGCACTGGCAAGTTACAATACAACAACTTATACTTGGCTTAACAATACTGCATACTTTAATATTGTTGATCCAGGAATTCAAGAGTTTACAGTGCCAGCAGATGCTAATTACACCATAGAAGCAATAGGTGCTGAAGGTGGGCAATCAACAAACACAGGTAGTACACCAGGCGGCGGCGGCTATCCTGCAAGAATGATAGGAACTTTTACACTTACAGGAGGAGATGTACTTAAAATTGCAGTTGGACAAGCTGGCAGAGGTGGTTCAGGCTGGGAACGATCAGACCCGGGCGGTGGTGGTGGTACGTTTGTTTGGATAAACGATCCACCAAGTGATCCTCTGATAATAGCTGGTGGAGGCGGTGGCCGTCGTGGCACACAAGGCAGTACAGCTAATGTAAATGCACAATCAGGAACAAGTGCTGGTTCAGCATATGGCGGCGGAGTAGCTAACCCGACAGATTCAACTGCTCCTGGTCAGGTTGTCGCAGTTGGTAACGGCTCCTGGCAAACTAGTAATCGTTATTCGTGTTCAGGCGGTGGCGCAGGCTGGCTAAGTGAAGGTAATGATGGCGGTCGTTCAGGAGGATCAACTGCGTGGTTTAAACAAGATGGTAGTAGTTGTGGATCGTATGGACTATTTGGAAGAGATTTGAGAATGATTTCTCTGAGAGACGGGGTTAATAGAATGTATGACTATACTAATACTGAAGTAAGCCAAACTCAAAAACTATGGGGCGGCTGGGGTTCTTGTGATGCTGGATTAGCTAACGCTCATACAGGCGGTTTTGGCGGTGGCGGCGGAGGTGGCTGCGGCGGCGAAGGCGGCGGTGGCGGGTATACAGGAGGCGGTGCTACATATGGAGGCAACGACCATGGCGGCGGCGCAGGATCATACAACGGAGGATCTAATCAATCTAACACAGCTGGATATACTGGTCACTCGAGTTTTCACGGTGCTTGTATTATAACAAAGATATAAAAAATGTATATTAAAGTTATTGACAATAACCCTATTGGAAAATACACAGTTGATGAAATCATGCAAGAACATCCTGGTGTAGATATTTTTGGTAATGCTGCATTAAAAAGAGCAAAAAAACCGTCTGAAAAATTACTAGCTGATATTGGATTCTATCCTGTGATCACAACACAATATCCTGACATCTGGGGTAAAGTAACTTACGAAGTTATGCCAGAACGCAGAGATGATGGAAAATGGTATCAAGTGTGGAAAGTTAGAGAGTTCAATCAAATTGAAAGAAATAAAATTTTTGTAACAAAAGAGGTTGTAAAGCATCGATTTAGTATCTGTAATACATGCGAACATTATAAAAAATTAACAAAAATATGTGCAGAATGTGGATGTTGGATGCCTTTGAAAAGAAAACTAAAATTGGCAGGTTGTCCTGAAGATAAGTGGTAGGTAAATAATTATATGGCTATAAACTTAAAAGATCCAAAACTTAAATCAATAAAACAAAATATAATTGCATTTCCTGGAGCCTCTTATTCTACTATAAATTCAGGAAATGGCATTCTTTTGTTTAGTGCAGATGATCCCAATGTTTCTTGTCATATTAAAGATATACGTGTTAACCTAGATAACGCTGTTTTTGGAGTTAAAGTAGGTCTAAATGCTTATGATGGAACAGACTATTTTTCTATAGCTAAAAATATTCCTGTAAATACAGGTGCACCTTATGTTGGTCAGACTGTTTCGTTGATAAACGAAAGCAGTAGTATTTGGTTGTCCAATGACGCAGGCGAAATTCAAAAACTATATGCAGAAGTTAACAGTATTGGTTTTGGAATAACTAATTTTGAAATTGATTACGAATTATTTTGGTTAGATCGAGTTGAAGTTGAGGCCACAGGAACTCTTGTAACATTTACAACCCCCGGCATTACTACATGGACAGCACCTTCTAATGCGGTTTCGGTAGATGTTGTTGCTGTTGGCGGCGGCGGTGGCGGATTTGGTGCTGATAGTGTTGACAATGGCGGAGGCGGAGGCGGAGGCCTTGGTACAGGCACACTTAGTATTTCAGGCGGAGGTACTTATTCTGTAGCTGTTGGTGCAGCCGGATTAGGCGGCGGCGCAGATGGCGGCGACAGTTATTTTATAGATGCTAGTACAATTGCAGGTCTTGGCGGTGAGAGTAGTCAAGGCGGCACAACAGCAGGTGCCGGCGGCGGTTTTGTAGGCACAGGTGGCGGCAATGGCGGCAATGGCGGTACTGGCGCAGGATATGGCGGTGGTGGCGGTGGCGCTGGCGGATACTCAGGAAATGGTGGTGGCGGTGCCAACGGAACATCTAACGGTAACGCAGGCGCAAGCGGAGCCGGCGGCGGAGGTGGCGGCGGTGCCGCTGGACACGGAGGTGGCGGCGGAGGCGGCGTTGGAATATTAGGAGAAGGAGCTAACGGTGCTGGTGGATCAGGCAACGCTGATTTTGGAAACGGTGGTTCGGGCGGTGCGAATGGTCAAGCAGGCGATAACGGTAGTCCATATGGCGGCGGTGATGGCGGTGCCTATGGCGGCGGTGGTGGTGGTGGAGCAGATGGCAATAGACCGAATTCATCTGGAGGACAAGGTGCTGTTGCTTTAACTTGGTACCAAGCAGCTATTTCTATTAATCCGAATGCTCCAAATCCTCCAACTTTAGATCACAATCAGAGATATGTACAATCAACGATTGATGTAGCAGCACCAACTACATTCACATTAGATCTATTTGAAAGTCAAAAGGTGTCTGGCAGTTACAATTGGAGTTTGTCAGGAACTACAACCAGTATATCTCCTACTTCAGGAACTGTAACATTTACAAATGGGTATGGCAGTATTGATTTTACCGTAGGCACGCCTTCTGGAACAGAAACTTGTACTTTTGCTACTGCCGGAAATGAGTTTACTTCTACTTTTAATTTAATAGCTCAATTGTATGCTATGACAGATGTTTATTTTAGTGTTTGTCAAGCACTAGTAAACAATGCAACCAACGCAAGTCATCAAACAGGTCCAACACAAGCAGAAGTACAAGCATGGATGACGGGTACTAATAATGGCGGCCAAGGTTATACCTGGGCAAGTAATACAAGCTATTTAGATGTTCCAGTACAAGGATATCAAAGATGGCAAGTTCCATCAGATGGTACTTATAGAATACGTGCAAAAGGAGCCCGTGCAGGATATACAGATAGCTATAGCACAACCACAGAACCATCCAATGTAGTTCAAGCTGATTTTAATTTAAACCTAGGAGATTATTTACTTATTGCAGTGGGTCAAGGGGTTCCTGTTTATAGTGGAGATCACTGCAATGGCGGCGCTGGAGCAACATGGGTTGCTAAAGGAAGCAATATTTCAACTTCAGAATGTCTGTTGGTCGCTGCTGGAGGCCCTGCTGGAACTTCAGACGGTAACGCTAAAGCAGATCCACCAACTACCTTGTCACGCAGTGTCAATGTTTCCGGTGCTGTTGGCACAGAAACAGATGGTATCAATGTAACCACTTACGGAGGAAACTCAGCTAATACCGGAAATGCACGTAGCGGAAGTTGGTTGGCTAATGGGTCAGCTGCAAATACACAAATCGGCGGCGGCTTTAGAACTTCAAGTCTTGTGGGGGGTAATTATAGTAATACCACTGCTGGCAATGGAGGTTTTGGCGGCGGTAGCGGCGGGTTTGATGAATCTGGCGCAGGCAGCGGAGGATTCAGTGGATCGTATGGAACTGACAACATATCTACCAACGGTGTTGGAACAAGTTTTATAGCAAGTTCTGGAGCAAATGGATTTTGTACTTTATCAGATACTAGCACTTCGTTTCAATCTACTGATTGGAAATCCGAAAGCCAGTTTCAAGGAATGGTGAAAATTACAAAATTATCATGAGATTAATAAGGAAAATATCAACATGCCAGTAAGAAATTTTAGATATATTGGTGATAAACAATCGAAAAGTGTAAGTGACGGTTCTGGAGTAGCAGAATTATATGATATCTATGCCAACAGACTTGGTAGTAATGTAGGTTATCCTCATACTCTTTATGTTACCAGTAATTATGACAGTGTTAGTTCTCTGATAGAAGGTGACAGATTCGGACCTACGTTTAATCTAGCAGGATATTATGTACAAGAAACATTCACTGTTTCAATATCCTCTGGAACTGGTTATTTTAGAGACAGTACAGGAAGCAGTTCTGCACCTTCGGTCAATACAAGCACAGGTACTGCAAGTATTACTTTTTCATCGTTTACTTTTACACTTGCAAGTGGTTCAAGCGCCAGTGGCGCTGGTAATACATTTACCATGAGATTGACAGGAAGTATAAGCGGGATAGTATGGGAAAAAACATTTAATATTACACAAGGCACTTATGATCTAACATTTAATAGTAGCAGTTATAATGAAGGTAGTAGTACAGCTTGTACACTTACCTACAGTGGAGCACCACCTAGTGAAACTATATACTATGGTTTTAGTCCTTACTCTAGTGTTAGTGGGAGTGGTATTACCTCCGGTGATGTTAGCAGCACTGTAACAGGATCGTTTACTAGTAGTAGTACTGGCAGCGGAACAAGGAATATAACCGGGCCAACAATGACCAATGACTTCTTAACAGAAGGTGCAGAAACACTTCAATGTAGAGTTTCGCATTACAATTTAAGTTCATTGAGTAGCTATTATCTAGATTTTGCAAATGTTACAATTAATGATACTTCACTGACACCCAGTGCTAGTGTAACCGCAAGCGCCACTAGTGTAAACGAAGGCAGTAGTGTTACTTTTACAGTTACCATGACAAATTATTCAAGTGGCTCGGTAAATTATACCACCACATTGAGTGCAGATGCCGAACCGTCAGACATTACACCTACGAGTGGTTCAATATCGATCAGTAGTAGTACTGGATCAGTATCGATAACCGCAGTAGCAGACGGCTATACAGAAAGTGGTCAAACTGAAACATTTCAATTGAACATTTTATCGCCCGGAGACGGAACCACTGTAATAGGAAGTAGTCCTGTGGTAACAATCAATGATACTAGCACAGGCACAGCTGAACCAGCAGGTATTGGCAGTGATCTACCCACTATTAACAGTACACTGAGCAGTTACACACAATCGACTGCCGTATCAACTGTTGTTAGTGCATTATCAGGATTGGGTTACACTACACTAGCAGTTATAGGGTACAACAACTGTGCAGAACTACTATCAGGTACTAACAGCTCGTTAACCGGATTCGGGTTTAGATATGACTTGTGGAATAGCAGCACCAACTACATGGATTTATCAGGTGGTTTTACTAACAGCACCTTAAATGGTTATCCTTATCTTGCCTATGCTGGATTTAATGCTAATACTTTTTATGGAACAGCCGTTGCGATGTACCGTGATTATACAAGTGCAACCACACTGTTAAAAAACCTGTGGTATCCCAACCAAGACAGAGAATTATACACACATGTTAGAAATGCCAACGGAACCACAGTAGAAGACACCAGCGGAAATACATCAACAATTTACAGTGATAACCAACAACCTACTACTAACGGATACTACCAAACTGGTAGGTTTTCAGCAGATGACGGGTCATGGGGTTTTAGAAACGGGCTTACAAGATTAGACGGCAATGGCGGTGGCTACCTCAATCAAGGCAGTACAAGTGCATATGGATGTGAAAATCCAAACGGAGGTGACTCTGCCGCAAATGACTTTTTCTGGGGAAGTGTTGCTGTGTCTACTAACTACAAGTTTTATGTGTTTACTAAGTTTTAAAGGAAAAGCAAATGAGTATAAAAAATACATATTATTCATTAGACGGCGCATATCCTGTGCTAGGTCAATATCTTTATGACGAACCAGATAGATTTCCCAACAGATTGAGACTAGAAGACAGTAGTACAGTAACTGATCCTAACACCTTTACCAATGAAACACTAGAATCTGTGGGATATATTGCAGTTGATAAGCCTCCTATAATAACTGCGAGTCAAGTGTTAGAATGGGTCAGTGAAAGTTTATCTTGGAATATACGAGAAA